>Ga0307374_10007027_pt1 | contig 17347 bp, 12 predicted proteins | sample OX3MG_FD_202532 | JGI IMG/M metagenome (GOLD analysis project Ga0307374, IMG submission 202532) | Soil microbial communities from Risofladan, Vaasa, Finland - OX-3 | ecosystem: Environmental > Terrestrial > Soil > Coastal area > Acid sulfate soil | place: Finland: Risofladan, Vaasa | collected... | reverse complement strand
AAGATCATCGTCGAGCTGATTGCGCCGATTGCGATGGAGCAGGGATTGCGCTTTGCGATCCGCGAAGGGGGTAAAACCGTCGGTGCCGGGGTCGTGTCCAAGGTGATCGCGTAAGGTTTACAGGGCAGTAGCTCAATTGGCAGAGCGGCGGTCTCCAAAACCGCAGGTTGGGGGTTCGATTCCCTCCTGCCCTGCCAGACTCGGCGCCTTGTGGAGCAACGGCTGAAGCAGACTATGGCAGAACCGCAAACACCCGCCGAGGCGTCAGCGAAAGATACGGCGCTGATCGTTCTCGGCTTGATCGCGATATTCGGCGGGATCGTCGCATTCTACTGGTACGACCAGTGGCCGCTGCTGCCGCGTGTCGGCCTGGTGGTCGGCGGCGTCGTCGCGGGTCTTGGTCTCGCGTGGGTGAGCTCCCTCGGGCGCGAATTCTGGCAGTTCGCCCTGGTTTCGCGGATCGAGCTGCGCAAGGTGGTCTGGCCGGGCCGCGAGGAGACGATCCGGATGACGACGGTCGTGTTCTTCTTCGCGGCGTTGATGGGCGTATTTTTTTGGGGGCTCGATTGGGTCCTCACGTGGATGACCCGGTTGTTGACCGGACAATCGGCTTGAATTGCCCGGAGCGCTTATGTCCCTGCGATGGTATGTCGTTCACGCCTACTCGAATTTCGAGCACAAGGTCGCCGAATCGCTGAAGGAGCGGGTCAAGCGGGCGGGCCTCGAGCCGAAGTTCGGCGAGATCCTCGTGCCGACCGAGGAGGTCGTGGAGATGCGCGACGGCCAGAAGCGCAAGTCCGACCGCAAGTTCTTCCCGGGCTATGTGCTCGTGCAGATGGAAATGGACGAGGACACCTGGCATCTCGTCAAGGAAGTGCCGAAGGTGCTCGGATTCATCGGCGGCACGAGCGACAAGCCGGCGGCGATCACCGATCGCGAGGCGATGTCGATCCTGCGAAGAGTCGAAGAGGGCGCCGACAAGCCGAAGCCGAAGGTGCTGTTCGAGCCCGGCGAGGTGGTGCGGGTGACGGAAGGTCCGTTCAACGACTTCAACGGCGTCGTCGAGTCGGTGAACTACGAGAAGAACCGGCTGCACGTCGCGGTCCAGATTCTCGGCCGCTCGACGCCGGTGGAATTGGAGTTCTCGCAAGTCGAGAAGGGTTGATGGGCGAATCGGGGAGCCTCTCGCTGCAGAGGCGTTTGCACCCACAGGAGCATGTCGATGGCGAAGAAGGTTACCGGCTACATCAAGTTGCAGATTCCCGCGGGCCAGGCCAATCCGAGCCCGCCGGTCGGACCGGCACTCGGCCAGCAGGGCGTGAACATCATGGAGTTCTGCAAGACGTTCAACGCGCAGACGCAGTCGCTGGAGAAAGGCCTGCCGACCCCGGTCGTGATCACGGTCTACAGCGATCGCAGCTTCACGTTCGTGCTGAAGACGCCGCCGGCGTCGGTGCTGATCGCGAAGGCGCTGAACATTGCGAAGGGCAGCGCCACGCCGAATACGGCGAAGGTCGGCAAGATCACGCGCCAACAGCTCGAGGACATCGCCAGGTTGAAGACGCCGGATTTGACCGCGGCCGATCTCGATGCGGCGGTGCGTACGATCGCCGGCAGCGCCCGCAGCATGGGCGTCGACGTGGAGGGGGTGTGACATGGCTGCGGTAGTCAAGCGGGCCAAGAGCTGGAAAGACAAGCTGCCGCCGGGCCGGACGTTTCCGATCGACGATGCGCTGAAGCTCGTGAAGGAGTTCGCCACGGCGAAATTCAATGAATCGGTCGACGTCGCCGTGAATCTCGGCGTCGACGCGACCAAGTCGGATCAGCAGGTGCGCGGCTCGACCGTGATGCCGCACGGCACCGGCAAGACCGTGCGCGTCGCCGTGTTCACGCAGGGCAAGAACGTCGACGCCGCGAAAGCCGCCGGCGCCGACATCGTCGGTTTCGAGGACCTCGCCGAGAAGGTGAAGGCGGGGCAAATGGATTTTGACGTGGTGATCGCGAGTCCGGATGCGATGCGCATCGTCGGCCAACTCGGCCAGATCCTCGGGCCGCGCGGCTTGATGCCGAACCCCAAGGTCGGCACCGTGACGCCGGACGTCGCCGGCGCGGTCAAGAACGCGAAGTCCGGTCAAGTGCGCTATCGCACCGACAAGGCGGGCATCGTGCACGCACAGATCGGGCGCGCGAGCTTCGAGCCAGGCGCGCTGAAGGAGAATCTGCTGGCCCTGCTCGCGGATCTGCAGAAGGTCAAGCCCGCGGCCTCGAAGGGCATCTATCTGAAGAGGATCACCGTGTCCTCGACCATGGGGCCGGGTGTCGCGGTGGATCAGGCAAGCCTCGGGCTTTGAAGGCTTGTCGGACGGTTGAAGGAATTGATGGAGGGTCGCGCAACGTCCTCGGGGACCGCGCGCACCCACCGTCGAAGACCGCAGGCGGGCGCGGAGCCCTCAAAACATCGCCTGCGCAGATGGTGGGATCCGAATCAGGAGCTTCCTGGTGAAGGTCGCACCGCAGGAGTGCCCGACGGCACTCGAGGGTGGGCGCGAGCATCCGGCTCGGGCCTGTGTGTGACGCTTCTTAACGGGGGACCGTAATGGCGCTCAAGTTGGAAGAGAAGAAAGTCGTGGTGGCGCAGGTCCATGCGATCGCGGCGAAAGCCGTGTCCGTCGTCGGTGCCGAGAACCGGGGCTTGACCGTGGGGCAGATGACCGATTTGCGGGCGAAGGCCCGCAAGGAAGGGGTGTATCTGCGCGTCGTCAAGAACACGCTCGCGCGCAAGGCCGTTGCCGGCACTCCTTTCGAGTGCATCGCACCGGCGTTGAAAGGCCCCGTCGTGCTCGCATTCTCCAATGACGATCCGGGCGCCGCCGCGCGCATCGTCAAGGCGTTCGCGAAGGACAACGCCAAGCTGGTGACGACACTGGTGTCTCTGGGCGGGCAGCTGCTCAAGGCGCAAGACCTCGAGCGCGTGGCGACATTGCCGACGCGCGCGCAGGCGCTGTCGCAACTGCTGGGCGTGATCAAGGCGCCGATCGCGAAGTTCGTTGGTACCTTGGCCGCTCCCAACACGAAGTTGGTGCGCACCTTGGCGGCGGTTCTCGAAGCCAAGACGGCCGGGCAAGTGCCGGCGGCTGGTTGAAACCTGATTCGGCCGAAAGGCCTCAAGTAGCTATCTGGAGTTAATCATGGCTGTTACGAAAGACGAAATCCTCGAAACGATCTCCAAGATGTCCGTCATGGAGGTGGTCGAGTTGATCGCCGACATGGAGAAGAAATTCAACGTCACGGCCGCGGCTCCCGTCGCGGTCGTCGCCGGCGGCGCGGCGGGCGGTGCAGCCGCACCCGTGGCCGAGGAGAAGACGGAGTTCACGGTGACGATGACCGAATACGGCGCCAACAAGGTCGGCGTGATCAAGGTCATCCGCGAGATCACCGGCTTGGGTCTCAAGGAGGCGAAGGACCTGGTCGAAGGGGCCCCGTCGACCGTCAAGGAAGCGATCCCGAAGGCGGATGCCGAGGCGATCAAGAAAAAGCTCGAGGAAGCGGGCGCGAAGGCTGCTATCAAGTAGTGACCTACGCCGATGCGCGCCGGTCGACGGTTGCCGCGGATTGCGCGGCCGCCGTCGGCCGCGCCGATATTGTGTCTGAAGCTGGATAAAGGGTGACCCGCATGGCCTATTCCTTCACCGAAAAGAAGCGCATCCGCAAGAACTTTGGCAAGCGTCCCAGCATCCTGGGCACGCCGTACCTGCTGGCGATCCAGCTGGATTCGTACCGCCGATTCCTGCAAACCGAGGTCGCGGAGTCGCAGCGCGCCAAGGTGGGCCTGCACGCCGCCTTCGACAGCGTCTTCCCGATCTCCAGCTACTCGGGCAATGCGACGCTGGAGTACGTGAGCTACCGTCTCGGCGAGCCGGTGTTCGACGTCAAGGAGTGCCAGCTCCGGGGCCTGACCTACGCGGCGCCGCTGCGCGTGAAGGTGCGCCTCGTGGTCCTCGACAAGGAGGCGAGCGGCGCCAAGAAGCCGGTCAAGGACGTGCGCGAACAGGAGGTCTACCTCGGCGAACTGCCGTTGATGACCGACAATGGCACGTTCATCATCAACGGTACCGAGCGGGTCATCGTTTCGCAGCTGCACCGCAGCCCCGGCGTGTTCTTCGACCACGATCGCGGCAAGACGCACTCCTCCGGCAAGCTGCTGTTCTCGGCGCGGATCATTCCCTACCGCGGTTCCTGGCTCGACTTCGAGTTCGACCCCAAGGATTGCGTGTTCGCGCGCATCGACCGGCGGCGCAAGCTTCCGGTCACGATCATCCTGCGCGCGCTCGGCTATACGGAGGAACAGATCCTCGACACGTTCTTCGACAAGAACACGTTCTATTTGTCGAAGAAAGAGGTCGAATTCGCGATCATTCCGCAGCGCCTGCGCGGCGAGACCGCGACGTTCGAGATCCGCATCGGCAAGAAGATCGTCGTCGAGGAAGGCCGGCGCATCACCGCGCGCCACGTGCGCGACCTCGAGGAGGCCGGCGTCAAGCGCCTGCCCGTGCCGACCGAATATCTGCAGGGCAAGATCCTCGCCCACGACATCGTCAACACCGAGACCGGCGAGATCCTCGCCAAGGCCAACGAAATCCTGAACGTCGCGACGGTCGGCAAGCTGATCGAGAACGGCATCACGGAGATCCGCACACTGTTCGTCAACGACCTCGACCGCGGGCCGTACATGTCGGATACGCTGCGCATCGATCCGACGAAGACGCGCCTCGAGGCGCTGGTCGAGATCTACCGCATGATGCGTCCCGGCGAGCCGCCGACCAAGGATGCAGCCGAGAACCTGTTTCAGAACCTGTTCTTCAACGGCGAACGCTACGACCTGTCGCCGGTTGGACGCATGAAATTCAACCGCCGGGTCGGGCGCGAGGAGATTACCGGCTCGGGGGTCCTCAGCAAGGAGGACATCATCGAGGTCATGAAGACGCTGATCGACATCCGCAACGGCAACGGCCAGGTCGACGACATCGACCACCTCGGCAACCGCCGCGTGCGCAGCGTCGGCGAGATGGCGGAGAACGCGTTCCGCATCGGGCTGGTTCGGGTCGAGCGGGCCGTCAAGGAACGGCTGACGATCGCCGAAAGCGAGCCGATCATGCCGCAGGAGATGATCAACGCGAAGCCGGTCGCGGCCGCGGTGAAGGAATTCTTCGGCTCCTCGCAGCTCTCGCAGTTCATGGACCAGAACAATCCGCTCTCCGAGGTGACCCACAAGCGCCGGGTGTCGGCACTTGGCCCCGGCGGGCTCACGCGTGAGCGCGCCGGCTTCGAGGTTCGCGACGTGCATCCGACGCATTACGGCCGCGTCTGCCCGATCGAAACGCCGGAAGGGCCGAACATCGGCCTGATCAATTCACTGGCCGTGTACGCGCGAACGAACGACTACGGCTTCCTCGAGACGCCGTACCGGCGCGTGGCGAACGGCCGGGTGAGCGACAAGATCGACTACCTGTCCGCGATCGAGGAAGGTCAGTACGTGATCGCGCAGGCGAACGCCGCGCTCAACGCGAAGGGCGAGTTCACCGCCGATCTCGTCTCCTGCCGGACGCAAAACGAGTTCACGCTGTCCGCGCCGGACAAGATCGATTTCATGGACGTCAGCCCGAAGCAGATCGTTTCGGTCGCGGCATCCCTGATCCCGTTCCTCGAGCACGACGACGCGAACCGCGCCTTGATGGGCTCGAACATGCAGCGCCAGGCGGTGCCGACGCTGCGATCCGAGACGCCGATGGTCGGCACGGGCATGGAGCGCGCGGTGGCGATCGACTCGGGCGTGACCGTGGTCGCGCGCCGCGGCGGGGTCGTCGATTCGGTCGACGCTTCGCGCATCGTCGTGCGGGTCAACGACGACGAAACGACCGCCGGCGAGCCGGGTGTCGACATCTATTCGCTCACCAAGTACACGCGTTCGAACCAGAACACCTGCATCAACCAGCGTCCGCTGGTGAACGCCGGAGATTCCATCCGGCGCGGCGACGTGCTCGCCGACGGACCGTCCACCGACCTCGGTGAACTCGCGCTCGGCCAGAATCTGCTGGTCGCATTCATGCCTTGGAACGGCTACAACTTCGAGGACTCGATCCTGATCTCCGAGCGCGTCGTCGAGGAGGACCGGTTCACGACGATCCACATCGAGGAGCTCACCTGCGTCGCCCGCGACACCAAGCTCGGGCCCGAGGAGATCACCGCGGACATTCCGAACGTCGGCGATTCGGCGCTCGCGAAGCTCGACGAGGCGGGCATCGCCTTCATCGGCGCGGAGGTGCGCGCCGGCGACATCCTGGTCGGCAAGGTGACCCCGAAGGGCGAGACGCAATTGACGCCCGAGGAGAAGTTGCTGCGGGCGATCTTCGGCGAGAAGGCCTCCGACGTGAAGGACACGAGCTTGCGCGTGCCGCCCGGCATGGACGGCACCGTGATCGACGTGCGGGTGTTCACCCGCGACGGCGTCGAGAAGGACTCGCGTGCGCTCTCGATCGAGAAGGCGGAGCTGGAGCGCGTGCGCAAGGATCTCGCGGATCAGCAGCGCATTCTCGAAGACGACCTCTTTTTGCGCGTGCGCGGGATGCTCGATGGCAAGACGGCCACCGCGGGACCGAAGAAGCTGAAGGGCGGCTCGCGGATCGAGACGGCGTATTTGGCCGAGCTGCCGCGCGAACAGTGGTTCGAGATCCGGCTGGCGGAGGAGGACGCAAACGCCCAGCTCGAGACCGTGGCGGAGCGCCTGAAGGGCCAAAGGCGCGCATTCGAGAAGCGTTTCGAGGAGAAGAAGGCGAAGATCACCGCCGGGGACGACCTGGCTCCCGGCGTCCTGAAGATGGTCAAGGTGTACCTCGCGGTCAAGCGGCGCGTCCAGCCGGGCGACAAGATGGCGGGGCGCCACGGCAACAAGGGCGTGATCTCCTCGATCGTACCGGTCGAGGACATGCCGTACATGGCGGACGGCACGCCGGTCGACATCGTGCTGAACCCGCTCGGTGTGCCGTCGCGCATGAACATCGGCCAGATCCTCGAGACCCATCTCGGCTGGGCCGCGAAGGGGCTCGGCGCCAAGATCGGCAAGATGCTCGAGGCGCAGGCCGCCCTCGCGGAGATCCGCAAATTCCTCGGCGAGGTGTACAACCAGACGGGCGGCCAGAAGGAGAACCTCGCCTCGCTCACCGACACGGAAATCGGCGAACTCGCGCGCAACCTGCGGCACGGCGTGCCGATGGCGACGCCGGTCTTCGACGGCGCGAGCGAAGAGGAGATCAAGAGCCTGCTGACGCTCGCCGACCTGCCGACGAGCGGGCAGACGACGCTGCACGACGGGCGCACGGGCGAGAAATTCGAGAGGCCCGTGACCGTCGGCTACATGTACATGCTGAAGTTGAACCACCTCGTGGATGACAAGATGCATGCGCGTTCGACCGGCCCTTACAGTCTGGTCACGCAGCAGCCTCTCGGCGGCAAGGCGCAGTTCGGCGGCCAGCGCTTCGGCGAGATGGAGGTGTGGGCGCTCGAGGCCTACGGCGCCGCGTACACCCTGCAGGAGATGCTCACGGTCAAGTCGGACGACGTCAACGGGCGCACGCAGATGTACAAGGCGATCGTCGACGGCAATCACGAGATGAAAGCCGGGATGCCGGAGTCGTTCAACGTGCTCGTCAAGGAGATCCGATCCCTGGCGATCAACATCGAACTCGAGAGCGAGGCCTAAGCCATGAAAGATCTATTGAAGTTGTTCAAGCAGCAGGTGCCGGTCGAGAATTTCGACTCGATCAAGATCGGCCTCGCCTCGCCCGACATGATCCGCTCCTGGTCGTACGGCGAGGTGAAGAAGCCCGAGACGATCAACTATCGCACCTTCAAACCCGAGCGCGACGGGCTCTTCTGCGCGAAGATCTTCGGCCCGGTCAAGGATTACGAGTGTCTCTGCGGCAAATACAAGCGGCTGAAGCACCGGGGCGTCGTCTGCGAGAAGTGCGGCGTGGAGGTGACCCAGTCCAAGGTGCGCCGCGAACGCATGGGCCACATCGAGCTCGCGAGCCCGACGGCGCACATCTGGTTCCTCAAGTCGCTCCCCTCGCGCATCGGCCTGATGCTCGACATGACGCTGCGCGAGATAGAACGGGTGCTGTACTTCGAGGCCTTCGTGGTCGTCGATCCGGGCATGACCTCGCTGCAGCGCGGCCAGCTGCTGACGGACGAGATGTACCTGGAGTCTATCGAGGAGCATGGCGATGAATTCGACGCGCGCATGGGCGCCGAGGCCGTGCACGAACTCCTGAAATCGATGGACCTTCCGGCCGAAGTGGTCAAGGTTCGCGAGGACATGGCGAACACCAACTCCGAGACCAAGATCAAGCGCTTGTCGAAGCGCCTGAAGCTGATCGAATCGTTCATCGAGTCCGGCAACAAGCCGGAGTGGATGGTGCTCACGGTGCTGCCGGTGCTGCCACCGGATCTGCGGCCGCTGGTGCCGCTCGACGGCGGGCGGTTCGCGACCTCGGATCTGAACGACCTGTACCGCCGCGTGATCAACCGCAACAACCGCTTGCGCCGTCTGCTCGAGCTCAACGCGCCGGACATCATCGTGCGCAACGAGAAGCGCATGCTGCAGGAGGCGGTCGACGCCCTGCTCGACAACGGCCGGCGCGGCCGCGCGATCACCGGCACCAACAAGCGCCCGCTGAAGTCTCTTGCGGACATGATCAAGGGCAAGCAGGGCCGGTTCCGGCAGAACCTGCTCGGCAAGCGCGTCGATTATTCGGGCCGCTCCGTGATCGTCGTCGGTCCGACGCTGCGCCTGCACCAGTGCGGCCTGCCGAAGAAGATGGCCCTCGAGCTGTTCAAGCCGTTCATCTTCTCGAAGCTGCAGCTGCGCGGCGAGGCCTCGACGATCAAGGCCGCCAAAAGGCTCGTCGAGCGCGAGGGGCCGGAGGTTTGGGACATTCTCGAGGAGGTCATCCGCGAGCACCCGGTTCTGCTGAACCGCGCGCCGACGCTGCACCGACTCGGCATCCAGGCTTTCGAGCCGGTGCTGATCGAAGGCAAGGCGATCCAGCTGCACCCGCTGGTCTGCACCGCGTTCAACGCCGACTTCGACGGCGACCAGATGGCCGTGCACGTGCCGCTGTCGATCGAGGCGCAGCTCGAAGCGCGCGCCTTGATGATGTCGTCGAACAACATCCTCTCACCGGCCAACGGCGATCCGATCATCGTGCCGTCGCAGGACGTGGTGCTCGGGCTCTACTACATGACCCGCGAACGCGTCGGCGCGAAGGGCGAGGGCATGATGTTCGGCGACGTCGCCGAGGTCCACCGCGCCTACGAGAGCCGCAACGTCGAACTGCAGGCGAAGGTGAAGGTCCGGCTGTCGGAGCATCTGCGCGACGCGGCGAGCGGTGCGCTGGTCGGACGCCGGCGGGTCGTCGACACGACCGTCGGGCGCGCGCTGCTGTCGGAGATTTTGCCGAAGGGCCTGTCGTTCGATGCGATCAACCAGGACATGACGAAGAAGACGATCTCGGCGACCATCAACATGTGCTACCGCTCGGTCGGGTTGAAGGAGACCGTCGTGTTCGCCGATCAGTTGATGTACACGGGGTTCAATTATGCGACCCGCGCCGGTGTGTCGATCGGCGTCGACGACATGGTCGTGCCACAACAGAAGACCAAGATCCTGGCGACCGCCGAACGCGAGGTCAAGGAGATTCAGGAGCAGTTCTCCTCCGGTCTCGTGACCAACGGCGAACGCTACAACAAGGTCGTCGACATCTGGTCGCGCACCAACGATCAGGTTGCGAAGGCCATGATGGAGAAGCTCGGCACCGACGAGGTCGCCGACGCGAAGGGCAACAAGGTCCGCCAGAAGTCGTTCAATTCGATCTTCATGATGGCCGACTCCGGCGCCCGCGGCTCGGCGGCGCAAATCCGCCAGCTCGCCGGCATGCGCGGCCTGATGGCGAAGCCGGACGGCTCGATCATCGAGACGCCGATCACCGCGAACTTTCGCGAGGGCTTGAACGTCCTGCAGTACTTCATCTCGACGCACGGCGCGCGCAAGGGCCTCGCCGACACGGCATTGAAGACCGCGAACTCCGGCTATCTGACGCGCCGGCTCGTCGACGTGGCGCAGGATCTGGTCGTCACCGAGATCGACTGCGGCACGTCGAACGGCCTGTCGATCACGCCGATCGTCGAGGGCGGCGACGTCGTCGAGGGGCTCGGCGAACGCGTGCTGGGGCGCGTCGCCGCGCAGGCTGTGGTCGTCGCGGCGAGCGGCGAAGTGCTGGTCGAAGCGGGCGTGCTGATCGACGAGAAGCTGGTCAAGCTGCTCGAGAAGATGGGCATCGACCAGGTCATGGTGCGATCGCCGATCACCTGCGAGACGCGCTACGGGGTGTGCTCGCAGTGCTACGGGCGCGATCTCGGCCGCGGCCACCGCATCAACATCGGCGAGGCGGTCGGCGTCATCGCCGCGCAGTCGATCGGCGAGCCGGGCACGCAGCTCACGATGCGCACGTTTCACGTGGGCGGTGCGGCATCGCGGGCCGCCGCGGCGAACGGCGTCGAGGTAAAGTCAAAGGGGACGATCCGCCTGCACAACATCAAGACCGTGCGCCACGAGAAGGGCCACCTGGTCGCGGTGTCCCGCTCGGGAGAACTCGGCGTCGTCGACGAATTCGGACGCGAGCGCGAGCGCTACAAGATCCCGTATGGCGCGACCATCACCATCAACGATGGGGACACCGTCGGCGCCGGCCAGTCGGTCGCGAATTGGGATCCGCATACGCACCCGGTCGTGACCGAGGTCGCGGGCATGATCAGGTTCCAGGACTTCGTCGACGGCATCACCGTGACCTCCCAGGTCGACGATGTCACGGGCCTCACGAGCACGGTCGTGCTCGATCCGAAGCAGCGCGGATCCGGCGGCAAGGACCTGCGGCCGGTCGTGCGCCTGACGAACGCCAAAGGCAAGGAAGTCACGTTCGCGAACACCGACATCCCGGCGGTCTACGCGCTGCCTGCGGGCGCGATCGTCAGCCTCGAGGACGGCGCCAAGGTGTCGGTCGGCGACATCATCGCGCGCATTCCGCAGGAGTCCTCGAAGACCCGCGACATCACCGGCGGTTTGCCGCGCGTCGCGGATCTGTTCGAGGCTCGCAAACCCAAGGATTCGGCGATTCTGGCCGAGCGCAGCGGCACGGTGAGCTTCGGCAAGGAGACCAAGGGCAAGCGCCGGCTGATCATCACGAACGAGCAGAGCGAGAAGTACGAGGAACTGATCCCCAAGTGGCGCCACCTGAATGTGTTCGAAGGCGAACAGGTCGAGAAGGGCGAGGTGATCGCCGACGGTGAGCCGAATCCGCACGACATCCTGCGCCTGCAGGGCGTCGAGGCACTCGCCAATTATCTCGTTCGCGAGATTCAGGACGTCTACCGGCTCCAGGGCGTGAAGATCAACGACAAGCACATCGAGGTCATCGTCCGGCAGATGCTGCGCAAGATCGAGGTCCAGGACATCGGCGACTCGGCGCTGTTGCGCGGCGAACAGATGGACCGGGGGCGTCTGCTCGACGTCATCGCGAAGCAAAGGACCGAGGGTAAGAACCAGTCGACCTGGGAGCCGCTCCTTCTCGGCATCACCAAGGCATCCCTGGCGACCGAGTCGTTCATATCGGCGGCCTCGTTCCAGGAAACGACGCGCGTCCTCACCGAAGCGGCGGTGCGCGGCCTGAAGGACGATCTGCGCGGTCTCAAGGAAAACGTGATCGTCGGACGCTTGATCCCCGCGGGCACGGGCTTTGCGTATCACGCGCGGCGGCGGCGCGCGAGCGACGATTCGCGGCGGCGCAATTTCATGGACGTCGGCGGCGGGGTCGGCGAATCCGAGGATTCGGTGCCGGCCGGGGATACGGAATCCGCCGAATGAGCGGCGCGCGCGCGAGGAACTAGGGCGACAGCCCGGCGCCGGCTCCGTCGGGAGCCCGGCGCCGGAACCTCCGGCGTCTTTGGCGGCCGGCACGAGGTTCGGCAGCAGACATCATGCGCTTGATTCGCAGATCCGCGTTTACGACCACGCGCTGGAAGAACGGCGGCGGTGTTACGCACGAGGCGGTGCGCGAGCCCGCGGGTGCCGACGCATATCTCTGGCGGATCAGCGTCGCCGAGATCGCCGCCTCGGGACCGTTCTCCGATTTCGCCGGCTATCGCCGGCACATGCTGCTGCTGCAGGGCGACGGGGTGAGCCTGCGCTTCTCGAACGGGGAGCGTCGCAGCCTGCGGCAGGTCGGCGATCTTGCCGAATTCGACGGCGCACTGCGCACCGAATGCGACCTGCTCGGCGGACCCTGCGCGGACTTGAACTTGATGACCGCGCGGTCCACCGTGACCGCCGACGCGCGCGTCCGCCGGCTGTCAGAGCCCGTCGTGCTCAGTGCGCGCCCCGGCGAGACTCTGGCGATCTTCTGCATGGATCGCGCGTTGCTCATCGAACATGGCACGTCGGCGCCGGCCACGCTCGGCCGGTGGGATCTGGCGCTGGTGAACGCGAGCGGCGCCGGCATCCGTTGCTCCGCCGACAGGGGCGAGGACACGCAGGTGTTCGTCGCCAGACTCGCCCGCAGCGCGCCATCCGTTCCTCGAGAGGATCAGCATGCTCGATAGCCATCCCGACTCGCCGAAATCCGCCGATCTTGCCGCGCTGCGCCAGGCGATCCGGGATCATGGTCTGTGGCCGGAGGAGGGCTCGGTCACGCGTTTGCTGCGCAGCCTGGAACTGACCGGGGGCGCCCGCCACCGCGCGATCGCGCTCGCGAAGGGGTTGGTCGAGGGCGCACGCGCCCGCCGCGACGAGCGGCCGTTCCTCGACGCGTTTCTCCAGGAATTCGGCCTGTCGAATCAGGAGGGCATCGCCTTGATGTGCATCGCCGAGGCGCTGCTGCGGATTCCCGATGACGCGACCGCAGACCGTCTGATCGCCGAACAGCTCACCGGCGGGGACTGGTCCGCGCACTCCGGCAGATCCGAGTCGTTGTTCGTGAATGCCTCGACCTGGGGATTGATGTTGACCGGTGGGATCCTGGATCTGGACGCATCGATCAAATCCGACGCCGCCGGCTGGCTGCGAGCGCTGACCCGCAGGGCAGGCGAACCGGTCGTGCGGCTCGCGGTGCGCCGGGCGATGCGCATCATCGGCGGCGAATTCGTCGTCGGCCGCACGATCGAGGAGGCGCTGCAGCGCAGTGCCTCGGAAAAGGCGCTCGCGCTCTGCTCGTTCGACATGCTCGGCGAGGGTGCACGGACGCGGCGCGACGCGGAGCGCTACTGCAGCTCCTATGCCCACGCGATCGATGCGATCGGCGCCGCGGCGAAGGGCCGCGCCGTGCACGCCACCTCGTCGATCTCGATCAAGTTGTCGGCACTCGAGCCTCGCTATGCGCCGATGCAGCGGGCCCCGGCACTCGCACGCCTGCTGCCGCGCGTTGCGCTGCTCGCCGAGCGGGCCGCCCGCGCCGGCATCCAAATGACGATCGACGCCGAAGAGGCGGATCGACTGGATCTGTCGCTCGAGGTGATCGAGGCTCTCGGCCGACAGGCGGCGACGCGCGAGTGGCCCGGTCTCGGCCTCGCGGTGCAGGCGTACGGCAAGCGCTCGCTCGACGTGATCGACTGGGTCGGCGCGCTCGCGCGTGCCACGGGCCGCCGCATGACCGTGCGGCTGGTCAAGGGAGCCTACTGGGACAGCGAGATCAAACGTGCGCAGGAGCGCGGCCTCGTCGGCTACCCGGTGTACACGCGCAAGGTGACGACCGACGTAGCCTATCTTGCCTGCGCGGGGCGATTGTTCGGTCACCGGGACGCGATCTACCCACAGTTCGCGACCCACAACGCGCACACGATCGCGGCGATCCTCGAACTCGCACCGCCCGGCGCGCCGTACGAATTCCAGCGGCTGCACGGCATGGGCGGCCTGCTATACGCCGAGGCGATCCGGCAAATCGACCGATTTCCACCGATTCGCGCCTACGCGCCGGTCGGCCCGCACAAGGACCTGCTCGCCTACCTGGTGCGCCGTTTGCTGGAGAACGGCGCCAACACGTCGTTCGTCAACCGGTTCATGGACGAGAAAGTGCCGGTCGATGAGGTGGTGCGCGATCCGGTTGCCGAATTGGAGCACCTGGAAACCGCGCAGAATCCGTTGCTGCCCGATCCGGCCGCACTCTATGCGGACCGGCGCAACTCACGGGGCGTCGATCTCGGCGATCCGCGTGAAATCGACGCGCTGTGCGCCGCCGTCGAGGATCGGCGCAGCACGGCGCACCGGGCGGGACCGATCCTCGACGGCGAGCGCCACGACGGCGAGGCGCAGACGATCACGAATCCGGCGGACCGCCGCGAACTCGTCGGGCGCTCGCGTGACGCGACCGCCGAAGAGATCGCAGGCGCGTTCGAGGCGGCTGCGGGGGCGCAGGTGTCCTGGAACCTCGCCGGCGGCGCGGTGCGCGCCCTGGCGCTCGAGAAGGCTGCGGATCTGCTCGAAGCCCGACGTGCGCAGTTCTTCGAGCTGCTGGTGCGGGAGGCGGGCAAGACGCTCGGCGATGCCCTCGCCGAGGTCCGCGAAGCCGCGGACTTCTGCCGTTATTACGCGCTGCAGGCGCGCACGCTGTTCGACCGCGCCGTGCCGCTCGCCGGGCCGACGGGCGAGTCGAACGAGCTGCGGCTGCAGGGACGCGGCGTGTTCGCGTGCATCAGTCCGTGGAATTTTCCCCTGGCGATCTTCGCCGGACAGACGACCGCCGCACTCGCCGCCGGCAACGCGGTCGTCGCCAAGCCGGCCGAACCCACGCCGCTCGTCGCCGCGCAATTCGTCGCCTTGCTGCACGAGGCGGGCGTGACCCCGGAGGCGCTGCAATTCGTGCCGTCGCCGGGGCGGGCGTTCGCCGAGGCGGCATTCCGGCATGCAGCGCTCGCCGGCGTCGCCATGACCGGCTCCACCGCGACCGCGATCACCATCAACCGGGCGTTGGCCGCGCGCCAAGGCTGCATTCTGCCGCTGATCGCCGAGACCGGCGGCATGAATGCGATGCTCGTCGATTCGACCGCGTTGCCCGAGCAGGTGGTCGATGACGTGGTCAATTCGGCGTTCATCAGCGCGGGCCAGCGTTGCTCGGCGCTGCGCTTGCTGTTCGTGCAAGAAGACGTCGCCGACACGATCATCGACATGATTGCCGGCGCGATGGACGAACTGATCATCGGCGATCCGGCGCGCGCCGAGACCGACGTCGGCCCCGTGATCACGGCGACGGCGGCCGCGAAGCTCATGACGCATGTCGCACGGATGCGCACAGAGGCGCGCGTGCTCAAGGTCTGCGAACTCGGCGCTGCGCATCGGCACGGGACGTTCGTCGCGCCGCACCTGATCGAGCTGCGCAGTGCGTCGCAACTCGAGGGCGAGGAGTTCGGTCCGATTCTCCATGTCGTTCGTTACAAGGCGCGCGACGTCGACCAGGTGCTCGCGGCGATCCGGGCGACGCAATATGGCCTGACGCTCGGCGTGCAGACCCGCCTCGAGTCCTTTTGGCGCCAGGTCTACCGGGAAACGAACGTCGGCAACACCTACGTGAACCGCAACATGATCGGCGCGGTCGTCGGTGTTCAGCCGTTCGGCGGTACGGGACTCTCGGGAACGGGCCCGAAGGCGGGCGGCCCGCATTATCTCGCGCGTTTCGCGAACGAGCGGACCTTGACGGTCAACACGACGGCGACGGGCGGCAATGCCGCACTGCTGAACTTGGGACAGTGAGCCCGAGGGGCGTAGTGAGGATCGCGCGCACGCCGGTGAGGCGCGCACCGTAGCGCCGCTCAGCAGCTTTGTCCTTGGCCACCGGGGGGAGCGCCCGGCCACGCCGACCCATGGGTGGTGTCAAGGCACGCTCAAGCTCAAATCGAATCGAATGACCACGGCGTCCGCTCGCGTTGCGACGCTCAAAATACGAAACCCGTCGAGGCGAGTCCGTGAGCCGCCGGTCGCCACCACCTCCTGCCTGACGAACGCGGATACATCGAGTTTCGCGACGTGCGGCATGATCTGCGGGTCGAGCTGCAGTGCAAGATTGAAGGCATTACGGGTCGCTGCATCGTCAATGCGATCGATACGAATGTCGTCGAGTATCAGCAGGTGTCCACGGCCAAGCAATCTGCCGGACAGAGTGACGTTGGACGCAAAGTCGGCACCTTCACAGCCGTTGCCCACCGGTTGTCCGAGTCGCGACGACAAATGCGCGTGCAGGACCAGACGGCCCTGGACGAGGCGGATAAAGGGAGATTCAAGATAGCTGTAACAGCCGCCGTCATCGATCAGATACCACCGGCCGCCGCGGTCAAAAAGTTGCTCGACCACCAAGGTTTGCACGCCGCGCGGACCGACTGAAAGCGCCGATTGCGCTGCAGCCGGAACCGCCAACGCGAACCCGGCGACGGCGGCGGCGATGCAAGCCGGCGCAGAGCGACGGTACAAATTGCGAATATCCCTGCTCACGTGGCAGTTTACACCGAATGCGTTCACCAGAGCGGCGTCGGCACACCGTTCGGACGATGGATGGTTTATATTCACACCGCCTCGCGGATTCCAGCCTTTCATTGCCAGGAGATCCAGGATGCCCGCGCCTCATAAGCCCGAAGGATATACGACGGTCTCGCCCTATCTGGTCGTAAATGGTGCACGCAGCACGATTGACTTCCTGGTACGCGTATTCGATGCGGTGGAACTGCGTCGCTTCGAAGATCCGTCCTGCAAGATCATGCATGCGGAAGTTCGCGTTGCCGACTCGGTGGTGATGCTCGCCGATGGCGGCCCGCATTGGCCACCTGTGCCTTGTTATGTCCATGTCTACGTGCCGGACGTGGACGCCACGTACCGGCGCGCACTAGAGGCAGGCGCCGTCTCGGTGCAGGAGCCGATCAAGAAGAGTGACGCCGATAAGCGTGGCGGAGTCAAGGATCCCGGCGGCACGACCTGGTGGATTGCGACGATGCTCGAGTGACGATGCCCAGCGGGCATTAGGAGAGGCCGCGGATGAACCTGATCGAATCCATCGTCGCCGACGCCGAACCCATCCGTGCCCTGAGGCGCGACATTCACGCCCATCCGGAGACCTGCTACGAAGAGCATCGCACGTCGAATCTGATCGCCGAGCAGTTGCAGGCCTTGGGAATCCCCATACATCGCGGACTCGGCAAGACCGGTGTCGTCGGCATCGTCAAGCACGGCCACCGCTCCCGCGCGGTCGGCCTGCGGGCGGAT
>Ga0307374_10007026_pt1 | contig 17348 bp, 16 predicted proteins | sample OX3MG_FD_202532 | JGI IMG/M metagenome (GOLD analysis project Ga0307374, IMG submission 202532) | Soil microbial communities from Risofladan, Vaasa, Finland - OX-3 | ecosystem: Environmental > Terrestrial > Soil > Coastal area > Acid sulfate soil | place: Finland: Risofladan, Vaasa | collected... | reverse complement strand
CCCGCCGTCGTCGCTCGCGGCTGCTCGCGCGCATCGGTCGCGGCGACCGCCTCGCCCTCTCGGTCCTCGTCGCGCTCCCGCTCGCGATCTACCTCCCCTACGTCGCCGCCGGCTACCTGATCCTCCCCGGCGACGACCTCGTCCAGAACCTGCCGCTGCGCGAGCTGGCGGGGGCGATGATCCGGAGTGGCCGCCTCCCGGCCTGGGACCCCCTCATCTGGAGCGGGACACCGCTGCTCGCCGGGTGGAACGCCGGGGCGCTGTTCCCGGGCACGCTCCTTTTCTCCTTCCTTCCCCTCGGCCTCGCCTGGACGGCGAACTTCGTCGCCCCCCTCGCCCTGTGCGGGGTGGGCACCCACCTCCTCCTCCGCCGCCACGGCGTCGGGCCGCTCGCCGCGGTGCTCGGTGCGCTGCTGTTCACCTACACCGGCTTCATGAGCGGCCAGGTGGTCCACCTCGGCCTCGAGACGGGCACGGCGCTCCTGCCCTTTGTGCTGCTCGCGATCAACTGCCTCGCCGGTCAGCCGTCGCCGCGCGCCCGCGTCGGCTTCGTCGCGCTCCTCGGCTGCGCGCTCGCGGGGACGATCCTCGCCGGCGACCCGCGCGCCCTCACCAGCACCGCGATCGTGGCGATCCCCTACGCGCTCGTCCTCTCCTGGCGCCCGCTCGGCGCGCTGCTGCGCGCCCTCGTGCCGATGGCCCTCGGGGCACTGCTCGGCGGCCTCCTCGGGGCGATCCAGTGGCTGCCCGGGCTGACCTTCCTCTCCAACTCGCAGCGCAGCTCGGCGGCCTACTCCTTCTTCGGGACCGGTTCGGTCGACGCCTTCCGCCTCGCGACCCAGCTGCTCGTCCCCTTCTTCCTCGGGGGCAACGGCAACCTCGCCCTGCCGGTCTATGCCGGCAACTACAACCTCCCGGAGCTGAGCATCGGGAGCGGCCTCGTCGCGCTCGCCGCGGCGCTCCTCTATCTCTTCCCGCTCGCCGCCTCGCTGCGGGCACGCGTGCTCGGCCTGCCGCACGCCGCGGACGGCCGCCACCTCGGCCTGTGGTACCTGATCGGCGCCCTCGGCGTGCTCCTCGCCCTCGGCACCACGATCCCCCTCGGTCACCTCACGGTGCACCTGCCGCTCTTCGGTGGCGAGCGGCTGCAGAACCGCAGCGCTGTGCTCTTCGACCTCGCGCTCGCGGTGCTCGCCGCCTACCTCGTCGAGGACCTCGGCACCCCCGACAGCGAGGTGCGGCGCCTCCTTCTCGGCCGCCGCCGCGTCGTGGTGCTGCTCCCCGCGCTCGGGAGCATCGGGCTGGCGGCCCTCGCGATCGCCGACCCGGGCCGCCTCGCCGCGCACTTCCGGCTCCCGCGCCTCCTCGCCACCCTGCACGGGATGCGGCCCTACTTCGTCGCCACGATCATCTTCGCCGTGCTGAGCGCAGGAGCGCTGCTCGTCGCGGCACGGCGCGGGACGCGCGCGGCGCGCCTCATCGTCGGCGCGGCGGTCTTCGCCGATGCCCTCCTCTACGGGCTGAACGCCTCCTACCCGGCGGTCCCCGAGTCGAGCCTCGCCGCGCACACGCCCCTCTCGCAGGGGCTCGCCCGCTATACCGGTCCGACGGGCCGCTTCGCCCTCTACAACCCGAGCTTTGCCATCCCCGCCGAGGGGCCGGTGGCCGTCAACGAGCTCGGGGTGACCGACCTCAACATCCTCCACGACGTGGCCTCGGTCGAGGGCTACGGCTCGCTCGTGAGCGGCGCCTACCAGCAGGTGACCGCGACGCACTTCTTCGAGAACGTGAGCCGCTCGCTGCTCTCCAGCTCCGAGGCCGACACCCTCGACCTGCGCTCGCTCGTCGCCCTGCCGCTCTCGTTCTCGATCACGCTCCCCATCGGCTCGCCGATCCCGTTGAGCGTCGCTCCGGGGGTCGCCACGAACGCCGCCGGCGCGCCGGCGGCCCCCGCCTACTTCGCCGGCCCCTGGTCGGTCGGAGCGGGGGCACCGGCCACCTTCGTCTTCGCCTCTCCGACGGTGCTGCGGCGCGCCTCGGTGACCCTGCTCCCCGCCAAGGTGCGCCCGGCGGCGCTCACCGTGGCGGCGGTCGGCCCGAGCGGGGCGGTGACGCGCCGCACCGCGGCGGTCGAGCGCGACGGGACGGTGCGCGTCAACCTCGGCGGGGTGAGTGCCGTCGAGCTCGTCGTGAGCGACACGGGCCCCGCCGCTGAGATCGGCGCGACCGTCGCGGTCACCGCCGCCCCGTCCGAGCGCCTGCTCCTCGACGGGGCCCTGCAGGGCAGCCTCGCGGCGCCGCGCTGGCGCTACGGCGGCCAGCTCGGGCCCTTCTCGGTGTGGCAGAACACCGAGACGCACGGCCTCGCCTGGCTGGAGCCGCAGCGCTCGACAGCCGCCGACCCTGCGCTCGCGACGCCCGGCGAGGTCACGGTGCAGGACGCCGCGCTCGGGGCGACCCAGCGCACGACGGTCGACGCGCCGCGCGCCGCGCTGCTCGTCCGCTCGGAGAACTACTCCGGCGGCTGGACGGCCCGCCTGCGCCCCCTCGCCGGCGGCCCGACGCGGGTCATCGCCGTGCAGCGTCTCGGCCTCGTGCAGGCCGTGCCGATCCCCAAGGGACGCTGGGTCGTCACCTGGCGCTACGCCCCGGCGAGCCTGCTCCTCGGACTGATCGTCACGATCTGCGGTCTTGTCACGCTGCTCGCGATGTGCGGATGGTTACTCCGGCGGAGAAAGGGATAACTACAGTGACGTGTTGCCCTCGCGCCCACGGAGCCGTCTGGAGCGAACGGCCAAGCGGGGCGAGAAGGCACACGAGCCCGCAGGGACCCATTCCGGAACGCGCCAACAGCGGACGCCCGAGCCGCTCCACAATGGAGCCATGACTACAACACTGCCCCGCCTGAACCGCGGCCGCGGCGCCTCGAACGCCAGCGTCGAGTCGACCGACGGACGGCGCGCCCGCGGCGAGCGCACCCGCCTGCGGGTCCTCGACGCCCTGCTCGTACTCGTCGAGGAGGGCGAGCTCCGCCCCACCGCCCAGAAGGTCGCGGGGCGCGCCGGTGTCGCGCTGCGCACCGTCTACCACCACTTCGAAGACGTCGAGGCGCTGCGCCGCACCGCACTCGACCTGCAGCTGAACCGCCACTACGAGATGCTCGTGGCGATCGACGGCGACGAACCCCTCGAGGCTCGCATCGGCATGGTCACCCGCTCGCTGCGGCGCCTCTTCGAGGCGATCACCCCGATCCGGCGGGCGACGCTGTTCGACGAGCACGCCTCCGAGGAGATGGCCGAGGGGCTGCGCCGCAGCCGCCTCGTGCGCCGGCACTTCCTCGAGCAGGCCTTCTCCGCGGAGCTGAGCGCGCTGAACGGCGAGCGCAAGCTGGTGCTCGACGCGATCGACGCGGCGACCTCGTGGCCGCACTGGCACTTCGTGCGCTCCGGCCTCGGGCGCCCGCCCGCCGCCGCTGAGCGCGTCCTCAGCCTCACCCTGCACGACCTGCTCACCCCCGCGGGCAGCGCCCAGCACAGTCACTGACGCGGCACCGCCCGGCGCCGCGCCGAGGAGCGGGGCCCCGACCGGGCTTTGCCGCGGCCCGTGCACAGCGTGCCGGCGACCGCTCGGGACGACTGCGATCAGCGCGGCGCGCGCCGGTAGGCTCGGCCGCGTCCACCCGAACAGGAGCGAGGAGCCGATGCCGAACCACGAGCTCGCCGAAGTCGCCGATCTCGCCCGCCAGCTGAGGGTCGACTCGATCCGCTCTAGCACCTCGGCGGGCTCGGGCCACCCGACCTCGTCGCTGTCGGCCGCCGACCTCATCGCGGTGCTCGCCGCCCGCCACTTCCGCTACGACTGGCAGCACCCCGAGCGCCCGACCAACGACCACCTCGTCTTCTCCAAGGGCCATGCATCCCCGCTGCTCTACTCCCTGTACCGCGCCGTCGGCGTGGTGAGCGAGGAGGAGCTCCTCACCACCTACCGCCGCTTCGGGAGCCGCCTGCAGGGCCACCCCACGCCGCAGCTCCCCTGGGTCGACCTCGCCACCGGCTCGCTCGGCCTCGGCATCGCCGCGGCGGTCGGCATCGCCTCGGCGGCCAAGCACCTCGACGAACTCGACTACCGCGTCTACGTCCTGTGCGGGGACTCCGAGACGGCCGAGGGCTCGGTCTGGGAGGCCCTCGACAAGGCCTCCTACTACGACCTCGACAACCTCGTCGTGATGTTCGACGTCAACCGCCTCGGCCAGCGCGGCCCCACCGAGCTCGAGTGGGACACCGAGCGCTACGCCGAGCGGGTGCGCGCCTTCGGCTGCGAGGCGATCGTCATCGACGGCCACGACCTCGGCGAGATCGACGAGGCCTTCACCAAGGCCGGCACGAGCGGCAAGCCGACAGTGATCGTCGCCCGCACCAAGAAGGGAAAGGGCGTCGCGGAGATCGAGGACAAGGAGGGCTGGCACGGCGTCGCCCTCCCGCCCGACCTCGCCGAGAAGGCGATCGCCGAGCTCGGCGGTGTCTCCGAGCTCGTGATCACCGGCCCCGAGCCTTCGCCGGGCACGCCGGCGATCACCCCCGACCCTAAGGCCGCGGTCACGCTTCCCCGCTACGAGCTCGGCGAGAAGGTCGCGACGCGCAAGGCCTTCGGCGACGCGCTCGCCGCGCTGGCGGCTCGCCCCGAGGTCGTCGTCCTCGACGCCGAGGTCGGCAACTCGACCCACGCCGAGGAGTTCATGAAGGTCGCCCCCGAGCGCTACTTCCAGTCCTTCATCGCCGAGCAGCTGATGGTCGCCGCCGCGGGCGGGATGGCGGCGCGCGGCTACGTGCCCTACGCCGCCACCTTCGGCGCCTTCTTCTCACGGGCCGCGGACTTCGTGCGCATGCTCGCCATCTCCGGGTTGCGGGTGCGCCTGGTCGGCAGCCACGCCGGGGTCGAGATCGGCGCCGACGGCCCGAGCCAGATGGCGCTCGAGGACCTCGCGATCATGCGCGCGATCCACGGCTCGTCGGTCCTCTACCCCTGCGACGCGACCTCGGCGGTCGCCCTCACCGCGCTGATGTCCGACGCGCCCGGGATCGCCTACCTGCGCACGACGCGCGGCGCCTACCCGGTGCAGTACCCGAGCGGGACGACCTTCACCATCGGCGGCTCGGCGGAGCTGCGCTCCGGTGACGGTGACGCCGTGACCCTCATCGGCGCCGGCGTCACCACCCACGAGTGCCTCGAGGCCGCCGACCAGCTCGCCGCCGAGGGGATCTCGGCGCGCGTCGTCGACTGCTACAGCCTGAAGCCGATCGACGCCGCGACTCTCACGCGGGCGGTCACTGCGACCGGCGGGCGGCTCGTCGTCGCCGAGGACCACTACCCCGAGGGGGGCCTCGGCGAGGCCGTGCGCACCGCGCTCGGCACCTTCTCGACGCCACTGCACTTCGCGCATCTCGCGGTGCGCGAGCTCCCCGCCTCGGGGACCCCGAGCGAGCTCCTCGACTTCGCGGGGATCTCGGCCTTCCACATCGCGCGTGCCGCCCGCGACCTCATCCGCCCCGGCAGCTGACCGGCCCGCCCGCCGGCTGAGCCGGCGGCGGCGCCTCACCCTCACGCTCGGCTCGACCGCGCTCTCGGTGCTGGTGTTCGGGGCGGTCTTCGCCGCGACCCGCGTGCACAGCCCCGCGTCCGGCACCGCCTCCGCCTCCTCGGTCCTCGCCGCGGGTGACCGCGCGCCGGTCGCTCTGCGGCTCGCGCCCCTCGGCGGCGGCGCGAGCGTGACCCTCGCCGCGGAGGTCGGCCACCGCCCGGCGGTGGTGAACTTCTTCGCCTCGTGGTGCACCGCCTGCGCGAAGGAGCTCGACGCCTTCGGCGCGGTCTCGGCGCGGGCGAAGGGCGCGGTCGCCTTCGTCGGGATCGACACCAACGACTCGGACCACTCCCTCGCCGAGAAGCTGCTGCGCGCTGGCGGGGTCCGCTACCCGGTCCTCGTCGACGGCGCCGGCCTGCAGGCGGCGACCGCCTACGGCGTCGACGCCCTGCCGGCGACCTTCTTCCTCGACGCCTCGGGGCGCGTCGTCGGCGAGGTCCTCGGTGCCGAGGACGCGCCCGCCCTCTCGGCGCGCCTGCGCGGTCTGGAAGGGCACGGCTGAGCTGTCGGTGCGCGCCGCGACCGCGGACGACCATCCGGCCCTCGAGGCGCTCGCCGCGGCCGCCGCCCTGGGGGGCCGGCGCCCCGGCCTCCACCTCGCCGAGCACCTCGCCCTGCCGCCGGGCGAGGACCACTTCCACCTCCTCTTGGAGGGCGCGGAGGCGGCGCCCGTCGCCTACCTCTCGGCCGGTGGGAGCCGCGACGCCGACGGCAAGGGGGGTGCCGAGATCTACGAGCTGGTCGTCGGCGACGCCGCCGGGTCGGCCGGCGAGCTCGTCACGGCGGCCCTCGGTGTCCTCGGCGACGCCGGCTACGGCGACGTCACCTGCTGGGCGCGCCTCGCCGGGGCGCGCGGCGTCTCGGCGCTGCGGGCGGCCGGCTTCTCCGCCGAGGAGGTGGCGGGGGCCGGGACCCGCTACCGCCTCACCCGCTCCTGAGCTACGGCGCGATCAACGTCCAGCCGCGGCGCTCGAGCTCGGCGGCGAGCTGCTTGTCCGAGACCATGGCGAGGAGCTCCTGGGCGGCCGAGCCACGCCGCGGCGGCGGGGCGGCCGTCGGCGGCGCGTCATCCTCCAGCGCCTGCAGCTGCTCGAGGAGGGCGCTCGCCTCGTCGCGGGTGAAGCGGCCGGCCGCCTGGCGCTGGTTGAGGCCGAGCGGGTGGCGGGCTTCGCGGAAGTCCGCGTAGCCCGCCTCCTGGACGCGCTCCAGGAGCTCGGCGACGACGCGGGGCGGGGCGGGTGGGCCGGACTGCTGACCGAATGCCATGCCGGCAGTCTCCCAGAGCGCTGTGTCGGTCAGGTGCCCCGGCCGCTCGTGCAGTCGATCACCGCGGCGCCGGTGACGGCGCCCTCCGCGAGGTCGGCGAGGGCGCGCGGCGCCTCCGCGAAGGGGTAGCTCGCGGTCGCGACGACGAGGGGAAGGTCCGCCGCCACCTCCAGGAACTCCTGGCCGTCGGCGCGGGTGTTGGCGGTGACGCTCACGAGCTCGCGCTCATAGAACAGGTCCCGCGCGTAGTCGAGCTCGGGGATCGCCGAGAGGTGGATGCCGGCGACGGCGAGTACGCCGCCGCGGTCAAGGGCCTGCAGCGCGACGGGCACGAGGGTCCCCACCGGCGCGAAGAGGATCGCCTCGTCGAGGGGCTCGGGTGGCGGGCCGTCGCCGGCCGAGTGCGCCCCGAGGAAGCGGGCGAGCGCCTGGGCCTGCGGCGAGCGCGTGACGACGTGCACGGTCGCGCCGATCGAGAGCGCCACCTGCGCGCAGAGGTGCGCCGAGGCACCGAAGCCGTAGATGCCGAGGCGGCTGCCGGGGTGCACCCCGGCGCGCCGCAGGGCGCGGAAGCCGATGATCCCCGCGCACAAAAGCGGCGCCGCCTCGGCGTCGGAGTAGCGGGCGGGGAGGACGTAGGCGAAGTCCTGATGGACGAGGGCGTACTCGGCGAAGCCGCCGTCCTCGTCCCAGCCGGTGAAGCTCGGCGCGGCGCAGAGGTTCTCCTCGCCGCGCAGGCAGTACGGACAGCGGCCGCAGACGCCGCGCAGCCAGGCGACGCCGACGCGGTCGCCGCGCGCGAAGCGGTGCGCATCGGGGCCCCGCTCCTCGACGACGCCGACGATCTCGTGGCCCGGGACGACGAGCGGGCGCCTGGGCGCGAGGTCCCCTTCCGCGAGGTGGAGATCGGTGCGACAGACCCCGCACACCGAGACGCGCACGAGGATCTCACCGCGGCCCGGCACGGGGACGCCGCGCTCGACCTCGACGAGCGGGCCGGAGGCGATGGGGCCGGGGTGCTCGACGGCAAAGGCGCGCATCGCCCCAGTGTGGCCGCACGCGACCGAGCGGCGCGGCGAGTGCCGGGGCGCGCTTCGGGGTAGATCCGTGGCGGGCCAGTAGGCCCCCTCGGCCGAGGAGGGGACGTGGGACGGATCGTGGTGGGAGTGGACGGCTCAGAACCCTCTAAGCGCGCGCTCGAGCTCGCAGCCCGTCAGGCGCACCTCACTGGAGACCTGCTGCAGGTCGTGACGGCCTGGGAGCTGCCGCCGCTGTTCGCGAGCAGCTCGGCGGCGGCGGTCACCGAGATCCCGGTCGACCTCGACCTCGCAGGCGAGGCAGAAGAGCGCCTCCATCGCACCATCGACGAAGTGCTGGGGGCCGAGCACGGCCTCGAACTGCACACGACCGTCGTCGAGGGCCATCCTGCGCCGTCGCTCCTCGACGCCGCGGAGGGCGCCGACCTGGTCGTCGTCGGCAGCAGCGGCCACGGCGAGTTCGCGGGCATGCTCCTCGGGTCGGTGAGCATGTACCTCGCGACCCACTCGCCCTGCCCGGTGCTCATCGCCCGTAGCAAGGAACGCCCCGGCAGCTGAGCCCGCGCCGTCCGGCAGGGGCTGTGTCCGCCCGCGGGCCAGCGTCTGTCAAGCCGGCCAGAAAGTCTTGCGCCATGGCGAGCGGCGAGCCCCCTGACGCCGTGGGACGCGGAGAGGCCTCGCTGTGGACGGTCGCCCGTGAGTGGGGCCGTCCCGGCTGCATCGGCTTCGGCGGGCCTCCGACGCACATCGCCCTGCTGCGCCGGCTGTGCGTCGAGGAGCGACAGTGGGTCGCCGCAAGCGAGTTCGAGGACGCGATCGCCACGGTAAACCTCCTCCCCGGCCCCGCTTCAACGCAGCTCGCGATCTTCTCCGCTTGACGCCTGCGCAGGACGCTGGGCGCCCTCGTCGGGGGGTTTGCTTCATCGTGCCGGGGCTAATCCTCATCCTGGCGCTGTCAGCGATCTTCCTCGCGCACCATCCGCCGCACTGGATCCTCGGTGCGGCGGATGGCGCCGGAGCTGCGGTACCCGCGGTGGCACTCAGCGCCGCGCGGGTTGATCCCGGCGAGCTGGCGGCGGATCGGTGCCACCGAGAGCGAGCGCACCCGCTGGTTGGCCTACGCCCTCCTCGGAGCGGCCGCGGCGGCGACCATCGGCCCGTTCCTCGCCCTCGTCCTCGCCGCGTGCGGATCAGTGAGGTCGCCCTCCGCTCGGACGGCACCGCTGCCCCTCCGGCGCCGATCACCCCGCGGGCGGTGATCGGCGCAGCGGCGACACACGCCGTCGCGTTCGGAGGGCTCGATGCGGTTGCCTGGGTCGCCTTCAAGGTCGGCGCGCTGTCCTACGGCGGCGGCTTCGTCATCGTGCGGCTGATGCAGCACGACGCAGTCATGACGTACCACTGGATGAGCGGCGGGCAGTTCCTGAATGCGGTGGCGCTCGGCCAGGTCACCCCGGGGCCGGTGGTGCTCACCACGCCGCCATCGGTTATGCCGCGCACGGCCTCGGTGGCGGCCTCCTCGCCAGCCTTTTCGCCTTCGCCCCCTCGTTCGCCTTCGTGTCGTGGGTGCTCGCCGGTTCGACGCGATCCGCGCCAGCCGCAGGGTCCAGGGCTTTCTCACCGGGAGCGGCCCCGCCGTGATCGGGGCGATCGCGGGTTCGGCCATCCCCCTCGGCCTCGCCTTCGCGCACCTTTGGCAGCTTCCGCTGCTCGCCGGCGCGCTCGTGTGGTTGCTTGGCCTCGGACGGGGCGTGGTCGGCGGCTTGCTTGGGGCGGGGGCGGTCGGCGTCGTCTTGGCTCTTGCGGGCATCTCCGTCTGAGGTCGACCTCTGGTCGGACCCCCGCACCCTCAGCGGGGCAGGCCCAGTCCCTCGAGGACGACTGCGCCGGGGAGGGCCGCGAGCAGCGCTCCGTCGAGGACGAGCTTGGACTCCCGGAGACCGCTCCCGACCACGACTGGGCCCGCGGCCACGACCGCTGGATCGACGAGCAGCGGCCAGGCGGCGGGGAGGCCGACGGGGGTGATGCCGCCGTAGGCCATCGCGCTCTCAGAGATGGCACGCTCCATCGCAGCGAAGGAGGCCTTCTTCGCCTCGAGGTGGCGGCGGACGAGGCCGTTCACGTCGACACGCGTCGTAGCAAGGACGACGCAGGCACAGAGCCAAGAGTCGGCGCCGCGCCGCCCCTCGACGACCACGCAGTTCGCCGAGGCGCTCTCGGCGACGCCGTAGCGGGCGCAGAAGGCCGCGGTGTCGGCGGCGGAGGGGTCGATCGCGGCCACCTCGACGACTTCGGCGAGGCCGAGCGCCGCGAGCGCGGCGGCGACCACCGGGGCGAGCAGCTCAGGGCGCTCCCCCGCTGGCTGGCTCTCGAGGCTCCCGAGCACCCTCAGCCTCCGACGGCGAGTGCGGGACGGCGGGTCGAGACGCCCGCCGCCCTCTCGAGCAGGTGCGCCGCCTCGAGGACGAGGCGGTCATCGCGGGGCGGCCCGACGACCTGCACCCCGAGCGGCAGCCCGTCCTCGGTGAAGGCCACCGGCACGGAGCAGGCGGGGAGGCCGGTCACGCTCACGAGGTAGCAGGAGGCCATCCAGTCGAGGTAGCCGCCGAGCGCGACGCCGGAAATCTCGGTGGGGTACTCCGCCCCGATCGGGAAGGGTGGCACCTGGCTCACCGGGAGGAGCAGCAGGTCGTGGTGGGAGAAGTACTCCGCGAAGCGCAGGTAGAGCACGGTGCGGGCTTGCTCCGCGTCCCGCAGCTGCTCGCCGGTGAGCGCCCGTCCGGCCTCGATGTTCTCGGCGAGGGTCTGCTTCACGAGCGGCCGGTGCGCGTCGAGGAGCGCCCCGTAAGCGAGGGCGAAGTGCTGCGCGCGCAGCGTCTTGAAAACGAGGTCGCCGCCGGAGAAGTCGGGGCAGGCCTCCTCGATGTCGGCGCCGATGCCCTCGAAGAGGAGGGCCGCCGCAGCGACCGCCGCTGCCGGTTCCGCCTCGACGGGGACCGCGCCGCCGAGGTCACGAGACCATCCGACGCGCAGCCGCCCGACGGACCGGCCGAGCGGGGCGCCGAGGGCGCTCCCGTCACCGGGGAGGGCGATCGGCGAGCGCGGGTCCTCACCCGCCACCGCGGAGAGGGCGAGCGCGAGGTCGTCCGCGCTGCGCGCCAGCATCCCCTCGACGCTGAGGTTCGCCCAGGCGTTCACCGCCGGGACACCCGGCACCCGCCCGACGCTCGGCCGCATGCCGACGACGTTGCAGAACGAGGCCGGGTTGCGGAGCGAACCGCCCATGTCGCTCCCGTCGGCGAGCGGGCACATCCCCGTGGCGAGCGCCGCCGCGGCACCGCCGCTGCTCCCCCCCGCCGAGCGGGAGAGGTCATAGGGATTGGCGGTCGCCCCGAACAGCGGGTTGAAGGTATGCGAGCCGGCGGCGAACTCCGGGACGTTGGTCTTTCCGATCGTCACCACCCCCGCCTCGCGGAGGCGGGCGACGATGAGGTCGTCCTCCTCGGGGACGAGGTCGGCGTGGATCGGCGACCCGAAGGTGGTGCGGATCCCCGCGGTGCGGTGCGTGTCCTTGTGGGCCACCGGGAGGCCGTGCAGCAGACCGGGGGCGCCACCGGACGCGAGGTGTTCGTCGGCGGCGGCGGCCGCGGCGGCCGCCCGCTCGGGGACGAGCGTGACGATCGCGTTCACGTCGGTGTTGACCCGCTCGATCTGCGCGAGGTGGGCCGTGAGGAGCTCGCGGGCCGAGAGCTCGCGGCGCACCATCATCGCCACCAGCTCGCGGGCGCTCGCGAAGCAGAGCCCCTCGTCTGACCCCGCCATCGCCGCAAACTACCAACATCGCGGCCCTTGCACGCCCTATGGGGCGATGCCAAGCTCCCGCCACCAGCTGCGCGGAGGGGCCGCGGCGTGAAGGAGGCCCGAAATGATCATCGACGTCCACGGTCACGTGACACCGCCGTCAGAGCTCTACGCCTACCAGGCGAGCCTGCTCGCGGCGCGCGGGGCACACGGTCGCGGCGGGGTGAAGGTGAGCGACGACCGCATCCGCGAGTCGCACCAGTCGCCCCTCCCCCACTTCGGCGGCCTCTCGCACATCGAGCACCTCGCGCAGGGCGGGATCGACCGCCAGCTGATCTCCTCGCGCCCCTACACGCTGATGCACTCCGAGGAGCCGGCGCGCATCGTCGAATGGTTCAACGAGGAGACCAACAACATCATCCACCAGACCTGCCAGGTCTTCCCCGACGTCTTCATCCCCGTCGCCGGCCTCAACCAGGCCGCCTCCACCTCCCCCGAGCAGTGGGTCGGCGAGCTGAAGCGCTGCGTGAACGAGCTCGGCTTCAAGGGGGCGCTGCTCAACCCCGACCCGATGGAGGGGGCGGCGACCCCTCCGGGGATGGGCGACCGCTACTGGTACCCCGTCTACGAGGCACTTTGTGAGCTCGACGTGCCCGCCCTCGTCCACTCCGCCTCGTGCCGGCCGCCGGCGCGCGAGTCGTACTCGCTGCACTTCATCACCGAGGAGACGATCGGCATCATCCACCTCCTCAACTCGGACGTGATGAAGGACTTTCCGACGCTGAAGCTCGTCTTCGCGCACGGCGGCGGCGCGATCCCCTACCAGGTGGGGCGCTTCCTCTCCTTCCGGGCGATGCACGACGGCGAGAGCTTCCTCGACAACCTGCGCAAGCTCTACTTCGACACCTGCCTGTACACCAAGGACTCCCTCGAGCTCCTCTTCAAGGTGGTCGGGGTGGACAACTGCCTCTTCGGCTCGGAAAAGCCCGGGACCGGCTCGCAGAAGGACCCTGCCTCGGGCCGCTGGTTCGACGACATCCGGCCGCTCATCGAGGAGATCGACTGGCTCACCGAGGGCGAGCGGAGCGCGATCTTCGAGGGCAACACCACCAAGCTCTTCCGTCTGTAGCCGTCGGCGGAGACCGAAGAGGGGCCTCGCGGGGCCCCTCTTCGCGTCCTGTCGCCGAGGGGTCAGTCGAAGAGGTCGGGCTCCTCACGGACGATGCGCTGGAAGAGCGGCTGGAAGTTGAAGAAGCCCGCGAGGTGCGAGCCGACCTGGGAGGCGGTGAGGGCGGCGACCTCGTGGTCGATGAGGATCGGCTTGCCGGCGGCCTCCGCGAGGAGCTGGGCCTGGCACGAGCGCTCCATCGTGATGAACCACCACGCCGCCTCGTCGACAGAGTGGCCGACGGTGAGCAGGCCGTGGTTCTGGAGGATGACCGCCTTCTGCTCCCCGAGGGCGTGCGCGAGGCGCTTGCCCTCGTCTGGGTCGAGGACGACGCCGGTGTAGTCGTCGAAAAGGCCATGGTCGCCGTAGAACGCGCAGGAATCCTGGGTGATCGGGTCGAGGAGACGGCCGAGGGTCGACCATGCCTTCCCGTTCAGCGAGTGCGCGTGCGCCGCGGCGACGACGTCCGGGCGCGCCTGGTGGACCTGGGAGTGGATGGCGAAGGCGGCGGCGTTCACCCGCTCACTCCCCTCCACCACGTCGCCCTTCTCGTTCACGAGGAGGAGGTCGCTGACGCGGATGTGTCCGAAGTGCATCGCGTACGGGTTCACCCAGAAGTGGTCGCTCAGCTCGGGGTCGCGGGCCGTGATGTGACCGGCGACCCCCTCGGAGAAGCCGAAGCGAGCGAAGAGGCGGAAGGCCGCTGCGAGCTGCTGCTTGCGGTGGAGGCGCTCCTCCTCGACGGTCTCGAAGACCGGCGGCTCGGGACGGTAGAGCGGAATCGGTGGCATCGCGGCCTCCCCGTGTCGGTGCGACTGGCCCCAACGAGGATAGCGGGCAAGCCCTCCGCCGCCTTGACGCCCGGGTAGGGTCCCCCGGTGCCGCGGCTCTTTGTCGACATCACGCCGCTGCGGCGTTTCCCGGACTTCCGGCGCCTGTGGACCGGTTACGCCTTCCGCCAGCTCGGCGCGCAGATCACCGTCACGACGGTGATCTACCAGGTGTACACGATCACCCACTCCAACCTCGCGGTCGGCCTGCTCAGCCTCGCGCAGCTCGGCCCGTCGATCTTCGCCCCGATCCTCGGCGGCTCGCTCGCCGACGCGATCGACCGCCGCGTGCTGCTCCTCGGTACGGCCTTCGCGATGTCGCTGTGCACGGTGGGCCTCGCGCTGAACGCCGGCACGGGCCATCCCGCACTGTGGCTGTTGTTCGTCCTCTCGGCGGTGAGCTGGGGGCTGGCGGGAATCGACGGGCCGACGCGCGCCGCGGTACAGATCGCCCTCGTCGACCGGGAGTCGGTGCTCTCGGCGAACGCGCTCCGCCAGGTCCTCCAGCAGGGCTCGCTCGTCGTCGGCCCCGCGGCCGCAGGGCTCCTCATCGCCGCGCTCCACCGGCACCTCCCCGTCGTCTACTGGATCGACGTCGCGAGCACCGCCTTCGCCCTGCAGGCGGTGCTCCGGCTGCCGCCTCTCCCCCCCGAGGGCGGCGGCAGGCGCTTCGGCTTCTCCTCGATCGTCGAGGGCTTCTCCTACCTACGCGGCCGGCAGGTGATCCAGGCCTGCTTCCTCGCCGACCTGAACGCCAACGTCCTCGGGCTCCCGGTCTCGCTCTTCCCGTACATGGCCTTCCACCACTTCCACGCCGGCGTGCGGGCCTACGGTCTGCTGATGGCGGCGCCGGGCGCGGGGGCGGCGCTCGGCTCACTGCTCAGCGGCTGGTCGGCGACGATCCGCCGACAGGGCCTCGCGGTGCTGATCGCAATCGCCGTCTGGGGGCTTGCGCTCGTCGGCTTCGGCCTCACCACCTCGCTCGCCGTCGGTATTGTCCTGCTCGCGGTGGCTGGGTGGGCGGACATGATCTCAGCGACCTTCCGCAACACGATCATCCAGGTCGAAGTGCCCGACCGCCTGCGCGGCCGCCTCTCCTCGATCCAGACGGCGGTCGTGCAGTCCGGCCCCCGTCTCGGCAACACCGAGGCGGGGGTGGTGGCGGCGCTCACGACCGCGCAGTTCTCGGTCGTCTCTGGCGGCGTCGGCTGCGTGCTCGGGATCGCCCTCATCGCGAGGTTCATGCCGCGCTTCGCCGCGTACCGCACGCCCGGCCTCGTCGAGGTGACCGAGGGCTAGCCCTGGGCGAGCCCGCCGGCGGCGAGGCGCTCAGTAGAGCTTGATGATCGGCCGGTTGAGGATGCGGATGGCGGAGAACATCGCGTAGACCATCCCCCACGTCGCGGCCGCGGTGAGGACCCCGAAGAGCGGCCGCCGAGAGCGACCGGAAGGTGCGGTGCATCGAGGCCATCGCGTACACGAGGCAGAAGGCCGGCAGCGCGACGGTAGAGCCGGCACGTTATTCGCCACCCGAACCAATTGAGACCTAAACGAATGCGCGCTGGACAGCTACGATCGCTGTGCAGGGCTCTCGCACCTTCGATCGACCGGTGCGAGCGGAGCTCGAAGCGCCGAGAAGAGGAGGCCACCGTGGCAGAAGAGGGACGCGTGTTCGTCCGGGGCGTGACCGCCGAGGACTACAGCCTGAAGGACTGGCGGGCCAAGCAGCTCGCCGCACCGCGTGTACGCGACGCGAAGGGCGAGGACCACGGCAACGTCGCAGTCTGGCAGGAGGGGCGCTCCCTCATCGGTGGGAACAGCAACGCCGAGCGGGGGATCACCTCCTGGGACCACATCGAGCCCGGCGACGACCCCTTCCTCACCCAGACCCTGCAGAACTACTTCCACGACTTCCCGCCGGAGTCCTCGAACCGCGGCCACGGCCACCAGAACGAGGCCGGCTTCTACGTCCTTGACGGCAAGGGCTACGAGATCCACGACGGTGAGCGCTACGACTGGAAGAAGGGCGACTTCTACATGGTCCATTCGGACTGTGTGCACCGCCACTTCAACCCCTACGACGAGCCGGCCACGGTGATGATCATCAAGGCCAAGCCGATGTGGATGTTCATGGGCCTCATCCAGCAGGGGAAGAGCTACAACCCGATGAAAGAGGACGAGGCCAGCCGATTCGGCGAGCGCGAGGACTGGTCCAAGATCTGGACGTCGGGCGTGAAGGAGCGCATCAAGGTCGTCCCCGGCGACGCAACGCCCTGGGAGCTGACGCCCCTCGGGCGGGTGAAGACCTTCAGTTCGCCACAGCGCACCGACGTCCGGATGTTCTCCGTGGACGCCTTCGAGTGGGAGATTCCCGCAGGCTCGCGCTCGGGGAAGATCTGGAAGATGTCCGACGAGATCCTGCACATCGTCGAGGGCTCCGGCTACTCCCTCCACTGGCAGGTCGAGGCGGACATCGACGAGAAGTACCACGCGCGCATCGCGAAGGAGCCAACCCGTCACGAGTTCAAGAAGGGCGACTCGCTCTACGTCCCGCAGAACACCGTGACCCAGCACTTCGCGAACGACGGTGCGCCGCTGCTCATGTTCTCGGGCCAGAACCGCATCTTCAAGCACCTCGGCTACGACCAGGTGCACGTCTTCGAGGCAGCGCCGGAGTACGAGGGCGCCGAGGTGAAGGAGGGGGCTCGGGCGAGAGCCTGATCCGAACGGCCCCGAAAAACGAACAAGCCCTCGGCTCCTGCCGAGGGCTTGTTCGTTTTCGTTCCCGGGTGCCTACTTGCGGATGAACTCCTCCGGGTCGACCTTGCGGGCCATCAGCAGCCCGGTGACGAAGACCCTCCAGACGAGCTCGATCTCGGTGAAGCCGCTCCCGCGCAGCGCCGCGATGTGCTCCGACATGGTCGGCGCGACGTTGATCTGCGGGTGGGTCGGCAGGTCGGGGGTGTTCGCCGCCTCGCGGTACTGGCGCCGGACCTCTCGCAGGCGCGTCCGCCACGGCCCCGGCTCGCTCATCGAGTCGACGTTCGCCAGCCAGCCGTTCGGCGCGAGGAGGCCCGCGCACTGCTGGTAGAAGCGGGTGAGGTCAGGTACCGCGAGGTGGTGCGTAGCGCGCGACGAGGTGATGAGGTCGAAGCTCGACGCGGGGCCGGTGGCGCCGACCTCGACGAGGTCACCGATCACGTACTCGACGCGGTCGCCGAAGCGCTCGAGGTTCTGGTGCGCCTCGGACTGCATCGTCGAGGAGACATCGAACCAGACGCCCCGCGACTCGGGGAAGGCGTCGAGCACGGCGGCGAGGAAGCCTCCAGGCCCCGACGCGGCGTCGAGGACGAGCTTCACCTCCGGGCGCGCCGCACGCGTGAGATTCGCGGCGAGGTTCCAGGGGAAGACGACGTCCTCCACCCGCAGCGCGTTGTCCACCCACGAGCGGGCCGCGCCCTCGTCCCACCCCGTCGACTGCGAGGGTCCTGCCACTTCCTGGGTCATCCGTCTCCCCCTTCCGGCGCCCGCAGGCGCCGATCCGCCGGCCCGTTACGGCCGCTCTCCCTCCCCAAGCGAGCGGCCCCGACCGGATGGTCGGGGCCGCC
>Ga0307374_10007024_pt1 | contig 17349 bp, 19 predicted proteins | sample OX3MG_FD_202532 | JGI IMG/M metagenome (GOLD analysis project Ga0307374, IMG submission 202532) | Soil microbial communities from Risofladan, Vaasa, Finland - OX-3 | ecosystem: Environmental > Terrestrial > Soil > Coastal area > Acid sulfate soil | place: Finland: Risofladan, Vaasa | collected... | reverse complement strand
CCGCCGTCGGCCTCGATCGCGGCGGCCAGTTCGTCAATCTCGCGGGGAGGCTTGGCGCCCTTTGGCGCAATCGCAAAATCCGCCATGCTAGGGAGTTGTAATGGATCGCTCTGGTATCCGCCATGCCTGCGCCGCGCTGTTGACAGCGATACTTCTGCTGCTCGCGGCGGGACGCGCTCCTGCGAGTCCGCGCAGTTGGCAGCCGGTGCTCGTGCGCGGCGCGCAGATTCCGCAGCTCATCGGCCAGCGCACCAGCCGTTTCGAGGTTCTGGTGGCGCACGGCGCGACGCTCGATCCGATTCCGTTCCAGATCGATGAAGTCGCCAACGACGGCACCTATGCGCTGCCCGACGGACCTGATCCCACCTTGGACGAAACGCCGGGCGTGCTCGATAGCGCAGACGAAATTGCGATGATGATGTCAGACCTTGACGGGCGCGCGCCGCGCGGCGCCGTGTTGCCGGCGGGAGCCGTCGAGCTCCAGATCGCGGATCCGCTGGGTGGGCGGGCACGCTACGTCTATATCGCGGCGGTGGACGCGCCCGCGCGCAGCCCCAAGAGCTATATCAACTACGATCCGGCATCGGGCTCGATCGAGACCGACAGCTACCGGCTGGGCTTCACCAACGATATTGCGGACGATTTCACCCTGCAGAACCGCAAGGGGCAGCATCTTCCGAACATGATCGATCGCTTCAAGGTCCGAATGCGGGCGCGGGTGCTTGGGTTGTTTCGTATCTCGCTGACTGAGAACGACGTGAGCAATCGGGTGCTGGCGTGGAAGGCGGGGCCGATCCGGGTGATCAAACGCGTCAGCCACTCGGTGAGTCTGTTTCCCGGAATCAGTTCTTCAGAGGCGCTGAGCGACGATTTTTTCTACCGCGATTATTTCGAGAATCCATTCACGGTCGATTTTCCGGCGCTGCCCGGCGCGCTGTTCGGAGATATCGAGGTCCGGGTCGATTTTGATTTCACCGATCTGAGCGGCTACCAGCTTTTGTGGTCCGGGATGCGTACGGCGCCGATCAGGATCGGCGATCTTCGCGCCGAAAATGCGCTGGTCGCCGATCACGCCGCCTCGATCTCATGGATCGCGTTTCGCGGCCACGGCCGCACCACCGTGCAAACCCTGGCGCCGGTCGCCGATCTGAACGATATCAAGCGCCGAGTCTATTTCCGCGATGAGACCGGCGCATCCCAGACCGCGGCGGCTTCGCGCGCGCCCAGCCGCGGCGTCGGTTACGTGATGACCGGATGGGAAACGATGGCGCGCGGGGCGCATTCGCTGGACTCGCTGCTGATCACGGCGCCGGGAGATTACGATCCGGAAGTGATGTTTAAGGAGCTGCATCGTCCGCCGATCGTGCGCGCAACTCTCAGCCCGGAACTGAGCGCGGCGCCGCACGCGCGGCGCGCACGGGTCACCGAGCGACGCGGTTCGCGACGATTCGGTACTTGACCGTCACTTCGTCGCTCGCGTGCAACACCCCCATCATCCCGGTCGGGATCGGCATCCCGAATCGCGGATAACGGAAGCTGACCTCGCCACGCGCTTCCAGGCGATCGCGTCCAATCAGCGTCACGCTCACCAACGCGTCTATCGATTGCGTCTGCCCGCGCATCGTAAGATTGCCGACGATCAAGGCCGAGCCTTCCCCGGGTGTGTCGATCGCAACGTCTTTTACGCCGGTGCTGACGAAGGTGATGTCGGGATAGGCCGACGATTCGAGCACGGTTTCGGTGACCACGCTGTCGCGCCGCGAATTGCCGCTCGAGTAGCTGGAAGAATCGATCACCAGCTTCAGGTTTGCGCCGACTGCCGGATTGGCGGGGTTGCCCGAGACCTCTCCCGAGCGCACGCGGAAACTGCCGATCGCGTCGCCGCGAAATCTCGCCATCGGCTGCGCGACCACGGCCAGGACTTCGGATTGGGCAGGATCGACGACGTAACGAACCATCGCCGCCCGCGCGAGCCTGGGCATCGCGGCGCCCGCGGCGGTAAGCACTAATGCCAGCGCGATACGGCTTCGGACTGTCATTTTATCGACCTGCCGCGTCGCGATAACAGATGAGCTCGAGAAGATTGCCGTCGGGATCGAGGAAGTACATGCAATCGTGATCGCCCCAGTCGATCGGCTGCGCGGTTTCGACGCCCGCAGCGGCCAAGCGCTCTTTGGCGCCCGCAAAGTCATCCGCATTGACGCGGAACGCGTGATGCCCGCGTCCGAGAGGATGCGCGATCAGCGCGGCGCGCGCCTGCGGCGTCATCGGTGGGCGCGCTGCTTCGAACAGTGCAAGGTTCTGTCCGCCGCATTCGAGCAGCACCTGATCGCCCAGATTCGCGGCTACATCCAAACCAAGCACGCCGGTGTAGAAGAGCTGAGCGCGCGCGAGTTCCGCCACCTCGATTCCGAAATGATCCAGGCGTAAGAGCTTCATGCCGTTGCCAAGATCGCGGCGCGCGTCCTTATGACGCCGTCGCCACCGTGCGCTGCGCCAGGTCGGGACGCCGCGAGGCTATGATTCGGTCTTTCTCGCGATGGATGAATTTCGGATTGAAGGTGACGATCAGAACCGGCAAAACTGTCATCGCTCCGATCATCGATACGAACATCCAGACCGCCAGCAGCATCCCCATCTCGGCGTCGAATCGGATGCTCGACCAGTACCAGAACAGCACCGAAGCGACCAGGGTCAACGCGGTGAAGGCGACGGCCTTGCCGGAAGTGACCAGGGCGTTGTAGGTCGCGTCCTTGAGTTCGCGGCCGAGCGCCAGCTCTTCGATAATCCGGCTTACTATATAAATCGCGTAGTCGATTCCGAATCCGACCCCGACCGTCACCACCGGCAGCGTGTTGATATTGATCCCGACATCGTGCGCGCCCATGTACGCGTTGATCGCGGCGTTGGCCAGCGCGAGCGGGAACAGCAGATAGAACCCCGCCATGAACGATCGGTAGGTGATGAGCACAATTATATAGATCGTGGCGAAGGCGAGTACGTTGAGCAGCAGATCGTTGTCGATAATTTCCTGATTGGCGGCGGCCAGCTCGCCGATAATTCCTGCGGCGAGTTTGAACTCGACTCCGTCAACGTGGTTTTTCGGTTCGGCGAAAAAGCGCTGGGTGCGGAGCACGATTCGCTGGATGTTTTCGCCCTCGCGATTCTTCACATATAAGGTGATCTGGGTCGCGTCGCGGCGCGGCGTAATAATGTACGCGGTCGAAAGCGGTGAGGCGCCTGCCAGCAATCCGCCGAGCAACTGGCCGGTGCCGCGCTTGGTGGTGGGTAGCACATTCCATTTGGGATAGAACTCTTGCAGCGCGGCGCCGCCGTTGGAGAGCAGGTCAGCGACCGAAAAGGAACCTCCAACCGCAGGATCCCCCTCCATGTAGCGCTGATAGCGATCCATCACGTGAAACAGCTTGGGATCGTTGAGCGCGCTGCGGCTGTGAAGTTCCGCGACCACAACGAACTGTTCGATCGCGCCGAACTCGTCCTGAATCGACTGCATCGCATGATTGTACGGCGAATTGGGCCACAGCACCGGCGATTGCGAAGACGGATCTCCGACCTTGAGCCCGGTCCAGAAGAACGCGCAGAGCAAAACCGCGACCGCAGTCGCCGCGATTGTGATTTTGCGTCCGCGCGATTCGAGCATCGGATGTGCGATCGCGACCAGCATCCGCTTGAAAAAGCCATGTTCGCGCCGTTCGATTACTTCGATCCGTGGCGGCTCGAGGTAGTAGTAAACAATCGGGTTGAGCAGCAACTCGCTTACGATTATCGCGGCGATCCAGAACGACGCTGTGATCGCGAGCTTTTGCAGGAACAGCACCGGCACCAGCAGGATCACCAGTACTCCGAACGCGTCGGTCAGGATTCCAGAGAGCGACGGCACGAACAATTCCGAGAAGGCAGAAAGGATCGCGGTGTTCTTGTCGCGGGTCCGGTAATACTCCTCGTAATACCGATCGTGCATCTGCACCGAATGGCTGACCGCGCGGGCGGTTATAAGAAACGGGATCACCAGCACCAGCGGATCAAGCGTAAAACCGATGAGCCGGATAAAGCCCAAGCCCCAGATAGCGCAGATTACCCCTGAGATGGTCGGGCGCAACGCGCCGCGCCAATCATGGAAGTAGAGATAGAGCAGGATCCAAAGCGCGAGCACGGTGAAGAGAAAAATTTTAAAGATTTGCGGCGTGTAGTGGTAAACCCATCCGTACAGAATCGGCTGTCCGCCGACGTAGATCTTTACATCGGGACCTTTCGCAGGATCGACGACAATCTTGTAAACCTCGTCGAAGATCCGCTGGTAGTCGAGCCGCGACTCGAGGAAGCTCCCCTCGATAATCGCCGCCTTGTCGTCGAGCGACACAAAATGCCCGAATACCACCTTAGGGTTTTTGTGGACGTTACTGCGGACCTCGTCGATCTCTTTCTGCGTCGAAGGAACCTTGCCCCCCGGCAGCACCGGAGTATTCAGGATCACGCCGCCAGCCAGCGGACGGAAAAAACTTGCGGTCGAGAGCGAACGCACCGAGCCGTGCTGGATTCCGTAAACCAGATCCATGTCGCCCGTCATCTTGACGATCTTGGCCAGAATCGCGGGCGTATAGATGGTGCCCTCGCGCGCCTCGATCATGATGGTGACGTTGTTGACGCTGCCGAAATAGGTGTCGTACTTGTGGGCGATTTTTATGAACGGATGGTTCTGCGGGAGCAGGTCGCCGAAGCTCGTCACCAGGCGGGTTTGCGCCGCGTAGTAGCCGAAAAACCCGGTCAGCGCGGCGATTACGATCAGCACGTAAAAGCGCCGCTTGATTATCCATTCACCGAACCGATACCAGACCATCGAGTTCTCCGCTTTTCCCCGCGCGCCGGGCTAGCCCTGGCAAAAACGCCAGGTCTTGCCCCCGTCCGCTGTGTATAGAACCGTGCCCAGACCGACGATCCATCCGTGCTGGCTGTCGAAGAAGCGCACTTGGCTAAGTGGAACCGGCAGCGCCGCGACACTGCTATCGTGCGCCCATGCGGCATTAGATTGCAGGCGCAGGACGGTGCCGGTCAGTCCGACCGTCATGCCCTGATCGGCGCCGAAAAGATCTATCGCGAACAGCGGATCGCGCGCCGGAATCCGCGGCGCCTCGGTCTCGATCGCCTCGGGCGGGCCGCCGGGCTTCTTCGCGCGAGGCGCAAAACTCCAGGTCTTGCCGCCGTCGCTGGTTTCGATCACCCATCCCTCGACTCCGCAGGCGGCGCCGTGCTGGGCGTCCCGGAAGGAGACGCCGAACATGCTCGGAAGCTGAAAATCAGCGAAGCGAGGGTCGTCGTTGGGGCCGAGCGGACGCTTCCACTGTGGGACCAACGAATCCTGCTGCTCTTGCCAGGTCTTGCCGCCGTTGCCGGTCGCCCAAATCCGGCCCAGCTCGCCGACGATCCATCCGCGATTGTCGTCAATAAACGATACGCCGTAGAGTTTCGGTTCCTCAAAAGGGAGCGCGTAATCCTGCAGTTCGGCTGGAAACTGGCGCTCCAACTGGCGCTTGAAAAACGTCTCGCCGCCGTCGGTGGTGCTCAGCACCACTGATCCGTCGCCCACCAGAAATCCATGCAGGCGATCGGGGAATGACAGCGAAAAAATAAATAGCTGGGTGCGCGAGTTGACGCGCTGCCACGTCTTGCCGCCGTCGCGCGTGCGCATTACCAGGCCGTCCTGGCCGCACAGGTATCCGTTCTGGTCATCGACCATCTGGATCCCGAACACGGCCAGGTCGGTGCCGATATCGACCTGCTTGAAATGCAGCCCGCCATCTTCGGTGAGCAGAACCTTGCCGCGCGTGCCGACAATAAGCGCGCGAGTGGGACTGGTCGGCCAAACGTCGAAGAAGTTATCCGAGAACGTGATCGCTCGTTCTTTGAGCGGCGGCACCGCGACTTCGCGATGACATGCCGACACGGCAAGGGCCGCGGTGGCGACGAGCAAGACGATCCACTTGCGCGCGATACTGTTTGGTAGCATTCCGACCTCGAAAATCCGCTCTATACTCAAGGAAAGCGCCCTGGTGTGCAAGCAGGAAATGGCCGGTCTTTTGCCGTCAACCCAAATCGGCCAGCAACAGACCCGTCAGATACTCGCCCTCGGCATGGCCGAGCAACACCGGATGATCGGGGCCGGGACCGAGCCGCGCGAGCAGCTTGAGCTTGCGCCCCGATTTGTTCTGGGCGATCCGCACCGCGCGCAGGAATTCCTCGCCGCGGAAATGCGCCGAGCAACTGAAGGTCAGGATTCGTCCGCCGGGCGCAAGCACGCGCATCGCAAGCGCATTCAACTCGACGTACAGGCGTCCTGCCCGGTCCGCGTCGGCTCGGCTGCGCGCCAGAGGAGGCGGATCAAGGACCACCACGTCGAAACGCTCGTCGGTTTTGGCCATGAACTCGCCGGCCTCGCCATGAATCAACTGAGCCGCGTCGGCAGGATAGCCGCCCAGCGCAAGGCTCTTCTCGGCCGCCGCGAGCGCGCGAACCGACGTGTCGATCGCGACGACCCGCGCCGCGCCCCCCGCCAATGCCGCCAGCGCGAAACCCGCGTTGTAGCAGTATGCGTCCAGCACGCGGGCGCCGGCGGACTGCCCGCGCACGATCGCGCGATTTTCGCGCTGGTCCAAAAACGCGCCGGTCTTTTGGCCACGGGCGAGATCGACCGGGAATTTTATTCCATTTTCAGTCGCGACAGTTTCATAAACCTCGACGCCGTAAGCGACTCCGATCCGATCGGCGAGTCCTTCCTGCTTGCGCACCGCACCCTGGCTGCGCTCGATAATCGCGCGCGGCGAGATGCGCGCCGCAAGCGCCGAAATGATTTCCGCGCGCATCGCGTCCGCTCCGGCGGTCAAGAGCTGGAGCACCAGCACGTCGCCGTAGCGATCCACCACCACGCCCGAAAGACCGTCGCCGTCGCCGTTGACGAGCCGATATGAGTCGGTGTCGCCGCGGATAAACCGCGCGCGCATCGCGATCGCGTCGCCGAGGCGCCGCGCGATCAGACCGCCCAGCGCGGGCGCCGACCCCCATGCGAGGATCCGGATCGCGATCGTGGTCGCGGAATTGTAATAGCCGATTCCGAGCAGGTCGCCGCCGGAATCGCGCACCTCGACCAAGGCGCCGGCGGCCAGACCTACCGGTTCGACGCGCGCGATCGCTTGCGAGAATATCCACGGATTACCGCCGCGCACGGGACCGTCGCGGCCGGTGCGCAGAAAAATCCGCCCGACAGGTTCGGGCGCCTTTCCCGACGCCGCCGCGATTTTATCGGGAGTCATTTGGATCGAGTGGAGGATTGCCGACGCGGCCACGGCGTTTCATTCGCGCGCCGGAACTCGCCGCTGCGCCCGCCGGACTTGCTGATCAGCCGGATCGCGCCGATCTCCATCGCGCGGTCGATCGACTTCGCCATGTCATAGATCGTGAGCGCCGCCACGCTGACTGCGGCCATCGCTTCCATCTCGACGCCGGTGCGCGCGCTGGTGACGGCGCGCGCCTCGACTTCGAGCGCCGAGCTGTCGCGGCTCGGGCGGAACTCGATCTCGACCACGTCGAGCGCAATCTGATGACACAGCGGGATCATCTCCTGAGTTCGTTTGGCCGCCATGATTCCCGCGATCCGCGCCGCCGCCAGCGCCTCGCCCTTGGCAAGGCCGCCACCGATAATCGCGGCCAGCGTGGCCGGCTCCATCGCGACCTGCCCGCGCGCAACCGCTTCGCGCCGGGTGACGGCCTTGACGCCGACATCGACCATCGCGATACGCCCGCGCGCGTCGAGATGAGTCAGCCGCGCGGGAGCTGTACGGACTTTGTTCTTGTTTGCCATGTTCCGTGACCCATAAGCTTATGTTGACCGGCTCGACGGATACAATAAACTCGGTCGCATTCGGTCGAGGAACTTGCGGGAAATTCTGCGGGAAATTCAGATGGCGGACGAAACCAACAAAGAAATTTACAAAGTCGTGATCCTGGGTTCCGGCCCGGCCGGCCTGACCGCCGCGCTATACAGCGCGCGCGCCAATTTGCATCCGCTGGTAATCGAGGGGATGGAGCCGGGCGGACAGCTCACCACCACCACCGAGGTCGAGAACTATCCCGGCTTCGAGAAAGGCGTCCAGGGACCCGAGATGATGGAGGTGTTCCGCAAGCAGGTCGAGCGCTTCGGCACCCGCTTCCTGCAAGGCGAGGTCTCCGGGGTGCGCCTGGGCAACAGGCCGTTCGAGCTGGAATGCGAGGGCAAGACGATTCGCGCCGAGTCTCTAATCGTATCGACCGGCGCGACCGCGAAGTGGCTCGGAATCGAATCCGAGCAGCGGCTCAAGGGGTACGGCGTCAGCGCGTGCGCGACCTGCGACGGTGCGTTCTTCAAGAACAAAGAGATCGTGGTGGTAGGCGGAGGGGATACCGCGGTCGAGGAGGCAACGTTCCTGACCCGATTCGCGTCCACAGTTTCGATCGTGCATCGTCGCGAAGAGCTGCGGGCGTCGAAAATCATGCAGGACCGCGCGCACAAGAATCCCAAGATCCGGTTCGTCTGGGATTCGGTAATCGAGGAGATTCACGGCGAGCCGAAGACCGGCGTTGTCGCCGTAACGCTGAAGAACGTGAATACTCACAAGTCGTCACATTTCAAGACCGACGGCGTGTTTATGGCGATCGGCCACAAGCCCAACACCGACATCTTCAAGGGCCAGCTCGAGATGGACGAGCTGGGCTATCTGAAGGTCAAGCCCGGAACGACCTACACCAATATCGAAGGCGTGTTCGCCGCCGGCGACGTCGCGGATCGGGTCTATCGGCAGGCAGTGACCGCGGCGGGCACCGGATGCATGGCGGCGATTGACGCCGAACGCTGGCTCGAAGCGCGGCACACAAACTGACTCTGCTTACTTTCCCTCGAAACGGGCTTCGCGTCGTTCGACGAACGAGCGAATCCCCTCTTTCGCATCGTCGCTGTCCATTACTTGGTCTCTGACTGTCGCAATCGCTGCGACGGCTGACCGTTCGCCGGCCTCGATATATTTGAGCGCGGCTTGTTTCATCGCACGAATTCCCAACGGCGCGTTCTTGCTGATCAATCTTGCGATTTCGAGCGCTCGATCGATTTGCGTTCCAGCCGGGACCACCTCCTGAACCAGGCCGATTTCGAGTGCGCGCTGCGCACCGAACTCATCGCAGAGCATCAGGTGGTACATTGCATTGCCCCAGCCCGTGCGGGTGAGAAAGCGAAAGTGCGCGCCGCCGAGCGGCGCAATCCCCCGCCGCGATTCCATCTGGCAGAACCTCGCCGTATCGGCTGCGACCACGATGTCGCCGGCCAGCATCATTTCGATGCCGATTGTATAGGTGATGCCCTGCACCGCCGTAACGATCGGCTTGACCGATCGATTGCGCAACCCGAAGGGATCCAGATTATTCTCAGGGATTGGGGTGGCGACGGCCCCGGGCCCAAAGAACTTTGGCATGTCGAGGCCGGCGGTAAAGTGATCTCCCTCGGCGCACAACACGGCGACCCACAAATCGTCATTCCGGTCGAATTCGGTCAGCGCTTCCGAAAGCTGCTGCATCATTTCGGGGGTGAAGGAATTTCTCTTGGCTACATTGTCGATCACAATCTTGAAGGTTCGCCCGTCAATTGCGTGTCGAACTTCTCCGATCTTTTTGGGCTCGCTCACGGCGGTCACCTCAGTTTCATTTTGCAACTAACCATACACCGCACCGCTCTTGCGGACAACCCCGGCAGCGTGAAAGCGGCCTAAGCGCAGCGGCGGACGTCAGTTTCGGTAGGCGAGCAGCTTTTCGATTACTGACTTCGCCAGCGGCTCCTTGTGACGCATCGCGCCGAGGCTCGGGACCTCGGTCATCCGCGCGAGCGTGGCGGCGTTGCTCAGCGCGGCGGGGGTCAGCGCAGGCTCGACGTCGTTCAGGAGCCATCCGGCGAGCCTGAGCCGTTTGCTCCGCGCGTAGCTGAACGTCCGCATCGCGGCGTTGAGGCATCCGGGCTTATTCGCGATCACGACGACCAGCGGGAGGTCGAGCTTGGCCGCCAGGTCGGCGCAGTCAAATCCCCACGCGATCGGATCCGCCAAACCTCCCACGCCTTCGACCAGGACCGCGTCGCTGACGGATTCGATCTTCCGGAAACAATCGACGATATGCTCGAGTTCCGGCGGCGCGGCCGAGTCGAGTTCCGCCGCGGCCGGCGGCGCAAGCGGCGAGCGATAGCGGTACGGGCAAATCAGCTCGAGCGGCAGATCGCATCCCGACGCGAACGCTAGAGCGCGCGCGTCGGCAGGCTCGAGGATTCCCGCACGCTGTTCGCATCCGATCTCGCAGGGCTTCATGACACCGACGCGCATTGCGCGCGCGCGCAGCGCGAAACCGGCCGCGCATCCGACGGTGCTCTTGCCCACGCCAGTGCCGGTTCCCGTGATAAGGAAATTCAGGCTCATCGCTTCATCTCATTATTCACATCCGCTCGGGTTTTCGACCGCCGCAAAAAAACAGGACCGGCTGGTTAGCCGGTCCTGCGTGTGCGTCGATACGGAGCGATGCGTGCTACTGGTTCTTGGCAGTCGCGTCGGGCTGGATATCGCCCTTGGCCAGTTGGAGCTTGAAGGTGTTCCAGTGCTTCAGGATATCGATCGCTTTTTCGAGCTGGACGTCTTTTTCCGGTTTGCCCGGCTTGCCTCCGGCGATCGCCGGCGAAGTCTGGTCGGACGGAGGCTCGGCCTCGCCGCTGGCTTTGGGCTTTTTCTGAAGCTGCCCATTTTTGAAATGATGCGGCAGATCGCGCTCGTGGACTTCTTCGTCCTGATCCATCTGCACGCCCGGAATCTCAAGCGCCGCAAGCGTCGGCTTGGGCGGCTCGATATCGACGTCGGGCGTGATCCCGACGGCCTGGATCGAGCGTCCGTTGGGAGTGAAATAGCGCGCGGTCGTCAGGCGCAGGGCGGATTGGTCGTCTAGCGGCAGGATAGTCTGCACGGAGCCCTTGCCAAAAGTCTGGGTGCCGACGATAACGGCGCGTTTCTGGTCCTGCAATGCGCCGGCGACGATTTCGCTGGCGCTGGCGCTGCCGCCATTTACCAGCACCACCATCGGATAATCGTCAAAGTCTTTCTTCTTATGCGAGAAATATTTCTGCTGCTGATTCTCGAGCCGCCCTTGCGTATAGACGATCATTCCGCCGTCGAGAAAATCGTCCGAGACCTTGACCGCCTGATTCAGCAGTCCGCCCGGGTTGTCGCGCAGGTCGAGCACCAGGCCCTTGATCTTGCCGTGGCCATCCTTGGTGAATTGCTCGATCGCTTTTTCCACCCCGTCATCGGTCGCTTCCTGGAAGGTCGTGATGCGCAGGTACGAGTAGCCATCTTGAAGTTGCTTGGATTTGACCGACTGGATCTTGATCACGTCGCGCGCCATCGTGACCGTGAATAGTTCGGGCACGCCGCTGCGATGAATCGTGAGTTTGATCTTGCTGCCGCGCGGACCGCGCATCCGTTTGACCGCTTCGGTCAGCGTCATGTCTTTGGTGAAGTCGTTGTCGATTTTGAATATTTGATCGCCGGCCTTGATTCCCGCGTGATAGGCCGGAGTGTCTTCGATCGGCGCGACGACGGTAAGCACGCCGTCCTTGATCGTGATTTCGATTCCTAGTCCGCCAAAGCTGCCGCGGGTTTCGACCTCGAGGTCGCGATACAGCTCCGGAGTCAAGTAGGCGCTGTGCGGATCGAGCGACGCCAGCATCCCGGTGATCGCGCCGTCGATTAGATCCTTGGTTGAGACCGGCTCGACATAGTTCTTCTGCACAATCGCCAGCACATTGGCGAAGGTTTCGAGCTGCTGGTAGGTATCGTTCGGCAGCGCCTGCGCGCGGCGCACCGCGATCTCCTCGAGTCCCATGAAGCAGGCGATCAAAAAGACCGCCAGCATGATAGCCCATCGATTTCGCTTAAATACTGACATTCACCACCCGCGGGAATTGGGTTTTATCATTTAAGCAGAAGGACGGCGGCGATGCACAGGGGTAAAACGCCCATTGTCGCCCGCCGCGCCTGCCGCCGACCGGTTTTGCCTTAGCCTTCTTTTTTCTATCCTTCCTTGGCGTCCAGCAACTGCTTCAGAGCGTCCTTTACGTCGGGCCGCGACCAATCGAAGGCGCCCATATGATGCGCGACGATCTGACCCTTGCGGTCGATTATAAAAGTCTCGGGAACCCCCGACACGTCGTAGGATTCTCCAACCTTGTTTTGCGGATCGAGCAGGATCGTAAAGTTATAGCCGTACTGAGCGATGTACGGGGCAACCACGCTGCGCCCTTTGGTGTCCTGGCTGACGGCCAGCATCACAAAGTCCTTGTTGGCTTTGAGCTCGTCGTACAGCGTTTCCATCGAGGGCATTTCCTCGCGGCACGGACCGCACCAGGTTGCCCAGATGTTCAAGAACACCACCTTGCCCTTGAGTTGATCGAGCGAAAGCGTGGTGCCGTTTAACTGCTCGAGCTTGAAGTCGGCGGCCTTGTCGCCCGCCGGAACCACCTGCTGCTCTTGCGGCGTGGACTCGCCGATACCCGGTCCGGGCTTGCGCAGGTTGTTCGCGACGATCAGCGTCACGCCCACGGCGACGGCGACGATCGCGACTATCTGCAAAGATCGGTTCATCGAATTGATGATCGCATCAGGTGCGAGCGTGAGCCGCGCGCACCGTCAGGCGCGCAGCGCCTCCTTGGACGCGGCGGCGGTGTGCTTTTCGCCCGTGAACAGCCATCCGAGTCCGCCGACGATCATCATCCCAATGGCGATAACCTGCGCCTCGCTCAGTCCCTCGAACACGCGCGGATTGATACGCAGGAACTCGACCGCGAAACGCGAGAGTCCGGCCAGAATTAGATACAAGTAGAGCAGGCGGCCATCCGCCAAACCCTTCTTGCGCAGACTCCACAGAATCAAAAAGACGCCGGTATATAGGATGGCCTCGTAGATCGGCGTCGGATGCACCCGCACGCCGGGAAAATAGCCCGAGACCAGAGTTCCGCCGGGGCCAAGCTTGAGCACAGTGTCGGCGTTCCATCCGACGATCGCCTTGGGAAAAGACATTGCCCACGGAAGCCGCGAAGGCAGCCCCCAATCGCCGTCGCCTGAGGTCAGGCATCCCAGCCTGCCGATCGCCTGCCCGATCGCAAGCGCGGGCGCGGACATATCGGCGGTCTGCGAGAAGGAAATCTTGTACCGCCGCGATACGACATAAACCGCGACGATCCCGCCGATCATCCCGCCGTACCAGACGAACCCGGAGCCGGAAAAGATCATCGACTTGGGATCGGCCATGTAAGCCGGGAAATTATTGAAGATATCAAGCAGGCGCGAAGCCGCGATTCCGGTCACCGCGGCCCACACGATCATCGAAGACGCATAGTCCGCCGGCAGCGCGCGGCGGCGGCACTCGAGCGTCACCACCCAATCGGCGGCCAGGAAGCCCAGCGCCATCATCAGGCCGTAGCTGTAAACGGTGAGCGGACCGATATGAAACAGGACGGGAATCATCGACGGGTCACACTATAGTACGCGGGTGACCGGGTCGAACAACCGGATCTTGCCGGCCCTGAGTCAGATTGATCTATGTATGTCATAGGCTTGCGAGATTTCGGTCCTGCCATGATATTGACGCATTTGTGCGTGCGATTGTTCAACGCGTCAGCCGCGCTCAGGTACGTGCCAGGGGCAGAGTTCTTGGCGAAATCGGGCCGGGCTTCGCGATTCTGCTCGGGGTCGCTGCCGGAGATAGCGAAGCCGACCCGGAATTTATCGCCGAGCGGACACTTAAGATGCGCGTGTTCGCGGACGAGGCCGGCAAGATGAACCTGGTGCTGGACGCGGTAAACGGCGCCCTTCTGGTAGTTTCGCAATTTACGCTCCTGGCCGATACTGGCGCGGGGCGGCGACCGTCGTTCACCAAAGCGGCCGCGCCCGACCAGGCGCGGCGATTGTACGAGCACTTTATCTGGCTCGTCCGGGAACGCGGTGTTAGGGTTGAGACAGGCGAGTTCGGCGCCGCGATGGAACTGGAGCTGGTCAACGACGGACCGGTGACGATCATCCTGGATAGTCGGGATCGCAAGTAAAATCGAACCCAATAACTCCGATGCCTAAAGCGGGATTTTACGCGGTCGAGTCGGGCAAGATTTCGTTCCGGCGCGACGGCAACTGGTACAGCGACGAGGAGCGGATCGACAATCCGCGCATCGCAACGCTGTTCAGCCAATCAATTCACCAGAACCCGGACGGCTCGTACTTCCTTAAAGTCGGCGACGAGCGCGCGTCGATCACGGTCGAGGACACGCCGTATGTGGTCCGCACGCTCGAGGACGACGAGCTGGGCGGATTCATCGCGGTGTTGAACGACGACACGCATGAGGAGCTGGATCCTGCCACGCTCGAGGTCGGCGCGGGCAACGTTCTCTACGCCCGGGTGAAGGACGGGGCGTATCGCGCGCGTTTTTTGCGCAACGCTTACTATCACCTGGCTGACAGGCTCGAGGCCGACGAGTCGGGCCGTTTCTACCTGCGGATTCGCGGCGCGCGCCATCCAATTTCAGGAGCACACACCTGAGCGATGCATCTGGCGGAGCCGCATCTGCATATCGTGCTCGTGCGTCCGGAGATTCCGCAGAACACCGGCTCGATCGCAAGGCTGGCCGCGGCCACGCGCACGCGGCTGCACCTGGTGGGGCCGCTGGGCTTCTCGCTCGAGGATCGATACCTGAAGCGCGCGGGACTCGACTACTGGCCGCTGGTCGATTTGAAAACCTATCGCGATTGGGACGAGTTCGCGCGCACGCATCCGGCGCCACCGTCGAAAATCTTTTCCGCGCGCGCTGAGAAAAATTATCTCGCGGCGAAATATTCGCGCGGCGATTTCCTGATGTTCGGGAGCGAGACCAAGGGTCTCGGACGCGAGTTCATTGCCGAGCGCGCCGACCACGCCTATCAGATTCCGATCTTCGAGCCGGGAGTCCGCAGCCTGAATATCGCCAACTCCGTCTCGATCGTCGTGTACGAAGCACTGCGCCAAACCGGCGCTCTCGGATGACGAGGAGGAACCGCGTGAAACCCAAGATAAGTCTCATCACGCTGGGTGTTTCCGACCTAGCGAAGGCGCTGCGGTTTTATCGCGACGGACTTGGCTTCCCGACGCACAACTATAAGGAAGACGAGGGGATAGTGTTCTTCAAGATGGAGGGTTCGTGGCTCGCGCTCTACCCAAGAGACAAGCTCGCCGAAGATGCGCGCACGGCGCCTGAAGGCGCAGGCTTCAGCGGAGTCACGCTTGCGCACAATGTGAAATCAAAAGAGGAAGTCGATCGCGTTTTGGAACTGGCGGTGTCAGCGGGAGCGAAATTAGTGAAACCGCCGCGAGATACTTCTTGGGGAGGATACTCTGGTTATTTCGCCGATCCCGACGGTCACCTGTGGGAAGTGGCGTTCAATCCGTTTACCGATCTGACCTGAAATCGATCGAAGGCAGAATCAATGTTGCTTGCGGGTGCCGCAGGCGCCGCTGGAGCATCCGCCGCCGCATCCGCCGGCGCGCGGGGCAGTTGGAGTCCCAATATAATAGCCGGTCGATTCGAGTTCCGTCGCGCTGATCCACTCGATATCGACGGCGATCGGCGCGTCGCAATGCGCGCACATGCGGCGCTCGGCACCGTCGTCATCGAGCGCGACGCAGGTGACGACGCTCTTGCCGCATCCTTTGCAGAACGCGACCGGAAAGGTTGATGCGATTGGCTCTGGTGACGGCATCGTGACCTTAAGCATACCGGAGCGCCACCTTAATGCGATAGCGCTACGGACGGCGATAAGGCTCGCCGAGGGCGGACGGCGAGGCGGCTTGGCCGCCTACTCCCGCCAGCACGACAAGCGTGAGGGCGTAGGGCAGCGCGAGAAAGAGCTGATACGGGATCGCCGTGCCGAGAGCCTGCAGTCCGAATTGCAGTGCCATCGCGGCGCCGAACAGCAGGCTCGCCGCCGCGATCCCCCATGGATTCCATCGCCCGAGGATTACCACCGCCAACGCAACGTAGCCGCGCCCACCTGAAATATTTTCAACAAACGTGTTCGCATACGCGAGCGTCAGATATGCGCCGGAAAGTCCGGTCAGCACTCCGGCCGCGAGCAGCGCATGCCATCGCAGGCGATAAACTCCGAGCCCCAATGCGTCCGCCGCGTCGGGCCGTTCACCCGCGGCGCGCAGCGTCAGCCCGTAATGCGTGCGCCACACGACAAATCCGATCACAGGCACGATGGCGAAGGTCAGATAGACGAATGCATTATGATGAAAAAGCGTCGCGCCCAGAACTGGAATCCGCGTGAGCGGACCGAAATCCAACCGCGACATCGGCTGTACCATAAACGCCATTCCGGTGATCCCGAAGAATCGACGGTAGAAGACTCCCGTGATTCCGACCGCGAGAATATCGAGCGCGGTGCCCGCGACCACCTGGTTGACCGACAGATTGACCACCAGCAGCGCGAGCAGCGCGTTGATCGCAACGCCGGCCGCGATTCCCGCCGCGATTCCGACGATCGTCGAGCCGGTGAAGTAGGCACCCGCCATCGCGAAGAACGCGCCGCACAGCATCGCGCCTTCGATCCCGATATTGATCACGCCCGTCTCCTCGACCAGCAGCTCGCCCAGCGCGGCGAGCAGGATGGGTGTCGCCATCGCGATGGTCGAATTAAGAAACGCGTCAAGCATCGGTGCGCGCTCCGGTATCCGGCGCGGACCGCGCGTCGCGCGCGAATATCTGTCCGCGAATTCGCGCCCACGCGGGAGTGTCGAACGCGAGCAGAATCATGATCACCAGTCCCTGGATTACTTGCACCAGCACGGGCGAGACGCCCTGCGCGCGCTGCATCGCTTGCGATCCGTTATCGAGCGCGCCGAAGAAAATCGCCGACAGGATAATTCCGAGCGGATTCAGCCGCGCGACCAGCGCGACCGCGATCGCCTCGAAGCCCCATCCGGGCGAGAATTTTTCGTACAGGCGATGCGTGATCGCCGAAACCTGCACCGCCCCGCCGATTCCCGCAAGCGCGCCCGACAGCGCAAGGATCCCGATCGTGAGCCGCGCGATCGGGATGCCGAAAAACGTCGCGGCGCGCCGATTTCGGCCCATCGCGCGGAGCTCGAAACCAAGTTTCACGTGAAACAACAGCAGGTAGCATCCAACTGCCAGCGCGATCGCGAGCACGACTCCGGGGTTGAGCCGGGTGGGTTCGATTGGCATGTACATCCGCG
>Ga0307374_10007023_pt1 | contig 17349 bp, 15 predicted proteins | sample OX3MG_FD_202532 | JGI IMG/M metagenome (GOLD analysis project Ga0307374, IMG submission 202532) | Soil microbial communities from Risofladan, Vaasa, Finland - OX-3 | ecosystem: Environmental > Terrestrial > Soil > Coastal area > Acid sulfate soil | place: Finland: Risofladan, Vaasa | collected... | reverse complement strand
AGCAGGAATCATCGAGGACGGGACCTGGGCGGCGAGCGACGAAGGGACACCACAAGGAGCAACGGCCTCGCCGCTGCTCGCCAACGTGTACCTGCACTATGCCCTCGACCAGTGGGCCGAGCAATGGAGGCGCCGCCATGCACGCGGTGACATGGTCATCGTGCGCTACGCGGACGACTTCATCGTGGGTTTTGAATATCGAGAGGACGCTGAGCGGTTCCTGGCGGACCTGAGCGAGCGGCTCAGTAAATTCGCCTTGGGATTGAAAGCCGAGAAGACGCGGCTGATCGAATTCGGGCGGAACGCCGCTGGAAGGCGACGGCAGCGTGGCCTTGGTCGACCGGAGACATTCGACTTCTTGGGCTTCACGCACGCATGCGGCAAGTCCAAGCGCGGGTGGTTCGCACTCAGGCGGTTCACGATTAGGAAGCGGATGCTGGCCAAGCTGAAGGAGGTCAAGACCGAACTCAGTCGAAGGCGGCATCGGCCCATCCCGGAGCAGGGGCGCTGGCTGGGCAGCGTGGTGCGTGGGCACTTCGCTTACTACGCCGTGCCCGGGAACTACGACCGGATCGAGGCTTTCCGACGGCAGGTCACGCGCTACTGGTTCAAAGCTCTACGGAGCCGCAGCCAGAGGACGCGAGTGAACTGGGCGAGGATGCATAAGATTGCAGGGCGATGGCTCCCTCCCGCGCGAACGCTGCATCCCTATCCCGAAGCGTGCTTTCGCGTTCGTACCCGAGGCAGGAACCCAGTGCGGTAGTGCCGCACGCTGGGGTCTGTGCGGGGCGGCTGGCCGTCCAAGGCCAGTCCCTACCGCGACCGGCCTGCGCCCGCCAACTCATGTACAGAGACCGTAGCCGGACGCTGCGTAGCGTGCGCCCGATCCATATCCGGCCACCATGTCAAGTGCGATCTCGGCTGACCGTATCGAATTTCACCCGGTCTCTCAACGTGCGCAACTGATCGACTTGATCAGTGCTCTCTCTCGCGAGGGAATACCAGCTTGCAGCGTGGTTTGGTCTGCCTGAGTGAATCGCCACCGCATCAAACGGTTGACAGTAACTGTGCTATTCATTATAACGAATACTCTCCCGGACGCCGCTGAGCCGGGTACTGAGTTTCGTCCACAAGGTAGAAGAGGAGGAATTGGATGGTGAAGTGCGGTTCGGCTTTGACCGTTGGGCTGCTTACTGTTATCGCGTCGGTCTTGGCCACCGCCTGCGGCGGTAGTGGTTCGACGCCCAGTCAGATCGCTTCGGCCACCGGCTCATGCAAGTCGTCCACGGCGTCTGGACCGTCGGCCCAGACAACGGTTACCGTGACGGCAGGCTTGCAGGGCTTGCCGTATCTGCAGATGCTGGTCGCGCAGCAGCAGGGGTACTACTCAAAATACAAGCTCGACATAAAGCAGGTCTCGGTCGCTGGGACGTCTGCCATCGCCGCCGTAGAGAGCGGTCAGGCGCAAATAACCGTGACCCTCCCCGAGAACGTCATCGCGGCCGACGCCGCCGGCGGATCCCTCGTGATCGTCGGCGCCACAGTCAACCAGGACCTCTACTCGATCTGGGGCGGTAAGGGGATAGAGTCACTGAACGACCTCGCTGGACAAAAGGTCGCCATCTTCGCGCCCGGAAACGGAACCGATATCCAGCTGCGGTGGCTGCTCGACAACCACGGCGCAGGGGCATCCAAGACGACGTTTGTTGCTGCGGGTGGCCTCGCCCAGCGGCTCGCTGCCCTGCAGCACGATCAGGTGGCGGGCACCATCCTCTTCCCGCCGTACGATGTCCAGGCTCAGAAATCGGGCCTGACCAAGCTCGCCGATATGCGGACGTACGTCTCGGGCTATCCCAATGAGGTCATCGCCGTCAAGCGCTCCTTCCTCGATTCGAACCCGGAGATTGTCAAGGGATTCCTGGCGGCGCTCGGCGAGGGGGTCGGGTTCATCCAGTCCCAGCCGGACAAGGCCCTTCAGATGGAAGTGCAGGCGACCGGCGAGGACATGGCCACGGACAAGACGTCATTCGATTCCATGAAGGACACATTCTCAACCAAGGTCGATGAGAGCGGTATGGAGTGGACGATCAATGCGATGAAGCAGTACGTCACTGGGCTCGGGCCACTGCCGAAGGTCTCTGATGTCTATGACGCTTCGTGCCTTCCCGCGAAGTAGCGAACGCCCAAGAGCCAGTCGGATGGGCGATGCTGGGCTGTCCGGCTGGCTCCTACCCACCCACTTGTAGGCATGCCTGTCATATTTCACCGGTTACCATTCGCTTGGACCTGACAGCAGATTGACTGGAGATCCACTTACGAGCGCATTGACGCGGCCGAGCGAGAGCCCGCTTTCTGGAGAACCAGCGGTCATCGAGGTCGAGAACCTCTACTTTGCATATCCTGGTCACCTGGTCCTCGCGGACATCAACTTCACGGTTCGGCGTGGCGAATTTGTTTCGATCATCGGCCCGAGCGGCTGTGGGAAGAGCACCCTGCTCACGATCATGGCCGGACTTCTGCGTCCCTCGAGAGGGAGCATCCGAGTTAACGGACGGGCCGTTAGTGGCCCACGTGAGGATTGGGCGATGGTCTTTCAGCACTTCGCGCTTCTGCCCTGGCGTACAGCCATCGACAATGTCCGCATGGGTATGCAGTACCGGCGGGGCCGGTCGAAGCGTGAGCAGAAGCAGGTGGCAAACCGCTATCTAACGCTCGTTGGTTTGGAGGGATTCGAGCACCACTATCCGCACCAGCTGTCGGGAGGAATGCGCCAGCGCGTGGGCCTCGCGCGAGCCTTCGCCGCTCACGCTCCGATTCTCCTGATGGATGAACCGTTCGCCTCCATCGACGCTCAGCACGCCGAGCTGATGCGTGAAGAGCTCAGGGATCTCATCGCGCGAGAGAACCGGAGCATTGTATTCATCACTCACAACCTCGACGAGGCGCTGTTCCTCTCAGACCGGATTCTCGTTCTGAGTGCGAACCCGGGAACGGTCGTGAAGGACGTCCAGATCGACCTGCCACAACCGCGGGGCTTCGAAGTGGCCGACGAGGCCGAGAGACTCCGCTACGCGCAATACCGAGCAGGGCTTTGGGCCGAACTGCGCGTCCAGATCAGGCGGGCAGACTCATGAGCAGTCGGCGCGAGTCAGCGAGCGCGGTCCAAGCTCCAGCCGCGCGCCGGGGGGCCCCACCGCCTCCGACCGCCTCGGAACTGATTTCATCCCCTGGATTCCTCCGTCGGAACGAGCGCGTCCTGATACCGGTCGCGACACTCGTCGCACTCCTTATCACTTGGGAGCTGTACGGACGGTTCGCCGACATCAGCCCGCTTTTCTTCTCGTACCCGACCCGCATCGCAGGCGCGCTGGTCGTTTGGTCGCAGACGACGCTTTGGACCGACCTCGGGACCAGCGCAATGGAGTTCCTGCTCGGGTTGCTCCTTGCGCTGTTCGCCATCCCCATCGGACTGGTGGTCGGATCATCCAGGCGTGCACGGATGGCGGTCGATCCCATTGCCAACGCGCTCAACTCGACGCCGATGCTTGCGCTGACGCCACTGCTTGTGATCTGGCTTGGCCTCGGCATGCCGTCTAAGGTGGCGGTCGTCTTCATCATGGCCTTCCTGCCGCTTCTCATCAACACGAGCGAGGGCGTCGCGACCGTGGACCGGACGCTGATACTGGCGACCCGAAGCTTCGGAGCGAGTTGGTTCGCGATCTACCGCGACGTGGTGCTCCCGGGGACGGTGCCGTTCTTGGTGAGCGGCATGCGTCTCGCGCTTGGACACGCCGTCGTAGGCGTGGTCATTGGAGAGTTCATCGCTTCGACCGCCGGTGTCGGCTACCGGATCAATGCCGCGGCTCAGATCTTCAACACGCCGCTATACCTCGGTGGGATCGTGCTGATCGTCGCGATCTCGGTGGTCCTCAACTATGGCGTCCAGTACGTAGAGGGTCGGCTGGCGCCATGGAGGACGGACACCGCGGAGTAAATCGGCGGCCAACCCTCGCCTGCGACGAGACTCCGCGGGCCTAGTCCTTCCGGGCAGTCATAGTCGCGCCCGCGCGTAAAGCCGCGCGGACGATGTTGGTGTAGCCGGTGCAGCGACAGAGGTTCCCACTGATCGCCTCGCGGATCGCATCGCTGTCGATGGTCGAGTCGCGCTCGAGGACGTACTTGAGAGTGAGAAGGAAGCCGGGTGTACAGAAGCCGCACTGCAGGGCGTGCTCCTCGTGGAACGCCGTCTGTAGGGGATGTTGTCCCTCAGCCGTGGCCAGGCCTTCGATCGTCTCCACGGTGCGTCCAGCTGCCTGAACGGCGAAGGCGAGGCACGAACGGACCGGTCGTCCATCGAGGAGAACCGTGCAGGCCCCACACACGCCGTGCTCGCATCCTAGATGCGTTCCGGTGAGCCCGAGATCATCGCGGAGGAAGTCCGCGAGAAGTCGCCGCGGTTCGACGGAAGCCCGAACGAGATGGCCGTTGACGGTAATCTCCACTGAGCGCCGCGAGGAGTCGGGCTCAGGCATTCGTTGGGAGTCCTTCGGATGTGCGCTTGATTGCGGCGCGGACCACAGCCGGCGCTAGGGGCAGTCGGGTTAGCTCGACACCGAACGGCGCCAGAGCGTCGGTGACGGCGTTTGCGATACAGCCCCCGACAGGGGTGATGCCCCCTTCGCCCGCGCCCTTGGTCCCGAGCGGGTTGATGGGCGATGCGTACTCCATGAGGTGGATGTCGGCATCCGGCACCTCCATCGACGTCGGGAGCAAGTAATCCATGAAGGTGCCCGTGCGAAGCTGGCCCTCCTCGTCGTACACGAGCTCCTCGAGCATGGCGCCGCCGATCCCCTGCGCAAGACCGCCCTGTAGCTGGCCCTCGACCAGGAGCGGATTGACGGCGCGCCCGATGTCATACGCCATCACGTACTTACGAATGGCGATCTTGCCTGTCGCACCATCGACTTCGACAATGCAGCCGTGCGCCCCGCTGGGGTAGGACTCATGCGTTGTTGAATGAACGTGCTCGGCCCGGAGAAATGGCTCAACGCCCGGTGGCAGTCTGCCGCCGGGGAGAGCCGCGGCCGCGATCTCGCCCAATGGCACCTTGCGATTTGGCATCCCACGCACCCACACGATCCCGTTCGCCATCTCGAGATCCTCAATCGCCACTTCGAGCAAATGGGATGCGATGTCCAGGGCTTTCTGCCTGACCTTCTGCGCAGCCAGCATGGCTGCCGACCCGCCGATGCTGGTCACCCGGCTGCCCCAACCGCCGATCCCGAAAGGAACGCGGTCTGTGTCGCCGTGGATGACATCAATCGCATCGAAGGGTACGGAGAGGGAGCTGGAAACGATCTGTGCGAGCACCGTTTCGACACCCTGGCCCAGGGACGCACCGCCAGAGAAAAGCTGCACCGCACCACGGGTGTCCACCTCGACGCGCGCGTACTCGAAAGGCCCGTTCCCGGACTTCTCGACGAACGACGCGAGGCCGATCCCCACCAACCGTCCTTCCGACTGAGCACGTTCTCGCTCTTGCTTTGCAGTTTCGTAGTCCAGCGCACGGAGGACCACATTGAGTTCGGCGGCATAATCCCCGCTGTCGTACACGAGGGTCTCGTCGGACGTCTCCAAGTGGAGGCCAGTATCGTATGGGAGCTCTGAGGCGGCGATGAAGTTCCGCTTCCGGATCTCAGCTGCATCGACTCCGACCTTATGCGCGAGCATGTCGATCAACCGCTCACGGGCAAACGAGCCCTCGTATCGGCCCGGGCCACGATAGGTGCCGGTCGGCGTCTTGTTGGTCATGATGCTGCGAACCTCGGCGGAGTAGTTCGCTATTCGATAGGGCCCGAGCAGCAGCGCCGAGGTCAACACCGCGACCACGCCTCCATGCGTCCGGGCGTACGCGCCATGGTCGTTGTCGATCCAGGCCTGCAAGGCCTGGATCTTGCCGTGGCGGTCGGCGCCCAGCCGAACCCGAATGCGCTGTTCGCGAGAGTGGTTGATGGCCAGCATGTGTTCCCGGCGGTCCTCGATCCAGCTAACCGGGCGGCCCAGCCGGACGGCGAGAAACGGGATCAGAAAGTCCTCTGGGTAGAACTCGCCTCGCACTCCGAACCCGCCGCCAACGTCAGTCGCCATGAAGTGAATGTCGGCGTCGGGAACGCCGAGCATCCGCGCGAGGACGCCGCGGTTGAAGTGGGGGACTTTGGTCATGCCCCACACGGTGATTCGTCCGTCCCGGCCATCCCACTCGGCAACCAATCCCCGGCACTCAAGCGGAACGGCAGTCAGTCGGGGGATGTTGAAGGTGGCGTCGATGACGACGTCGGCACCTGCCATGGCGCGTTCGGCATCTCCGACCCTCTGCTGGAATGTGAAGCCGACATTTGAGCCGAGCGCCTCATGTATTACGGGTGCGCCCTCCGCGAGCGCGGCGTCAATCGAGGCGGCAACACCGAGATTCTCGTAGTCGACCACCACCTCCTGGGCCGCATCTTCCGCGACATAGCGATCGGTGGCGATGACAACGGCGACCGGCTCGCCGACATACCGGACAACCGTCTTGGCGAGCGGCTGCTGGAGGCAGAGACGCAGTGGCGAACGCTCTGTCCCGGTACGGAGCGGGATAGGTGGCAGGTCTGCTGGAAGGTCTTGGGCGGTCACGACCGTGATCACTCCATCGACCTGGAACGCGGCGCTTGCGTCTATCGAGAGAATGCGTGCATGAGCGAAGGGACTTCTGACGACGACAGCGTGCAACATACCCGGAAGGTGAACGTCCGCCACGAAGCGAGCGCGCCCAGCGAGGAGTCGCTTGTCCTCCTTGCGCAGCACCCGGTCGCCAATGCCGCCGCGCTGTTCTTCCGTAGGGGATCCGTCGGCGGACGGCGCGACGTGCACGGCCATATTATGACCATGGCTCGGGCTGCTTGGAGGCTCGAAACCACCTCGCCACCCTCCCGGCTCGTTCATAGTATGGCAACCGTGTTTGTGGACCAAGGGCCGGCGCCAACCGCTATGACGCTCGGATGAAGCCAGCTCCATTTGCGTATGCGGCGCCCGAGTCGGTCGCTCAAGTCCTGCGTCTTCTGGAGCTCCACGGCGAGGAGGGGAAGATCCTCGCCGGTGGCCAGAGCCTGATTCCGTTGATGAACCTGCGACTCGCGCAGCCCTCGGTGCTCATCGATCTTGGCGCGGTTCGGCCGCTGCGGTATATACGCGTCGAGGACGGGCTGATCCGGATCGGGGCGATGACGACACAGGCGGACGTCGAGGAATCGCGCGAGCTCGAGGTCGTCTGTCCGCTTCTCCCGGAGCTGTCGAGTCTCGTGGGACACTTGCAGATTCGGACCCGCGGAACGATCGGCGGCTCTCTCGCGCATGCGGACCCTGCCGCCGAGATCCCCATGGGACTCGCCGCACTCAGCGCTCGTGTCAGGATCGCCAGCACCGCCGGGGTTCGCGAGATGGATGCCAAGGCCTTCGTCCAAGGTTTCCTGACCACTGCCCTGGAGGCCTCCGAGCTGCTTCAGGAGATCATCGTCCCGGTCCCGCCATCGGGTCATGGCTATTCGGTTCAGGAGGTGGCGCGGCGCCATGGGGACTTCGCCATCGTGGCCGTCGCCTGCGTCGTTGAGCCGGAGCGTGGGGCGAGGGTTGCGCTTGGCGGCGTCGCCGACACACCAGTCTTGCTCGAGCTCCCGCTAAGCGGTGACGCGGCGGTTGATGCTTCCAGGCTTACGGCGCTCGCGAGAGATTCGATCAGTCCGACCGATGACGTCCATGCCACCGCGGATTACCGGCGCGACGTGGCCGGCGAGCTCGTCTCACGCGCGCTTCGCGAAGCTCTCGACAGGATGGCCGGGACGTGACCGCCTGTCGTTGACCGGGACGGATTTCGCGTGTTCACCGGTGCGGTATCCGAGCCGTTCGGAGATCTCGTAGGCCGCCGAGACGGTCTTTGCCTTGATGCCCTTTCGCATTGCCGCCGAAGCTCTCGACTGCGGGACCGCAACCAGTAGCGCTGCCATCACATATCCATCGGCGTCGCGGACAGGAGCGCCGACCGTCCAAGCTTCATTGTGGGTCGCCCCGTCGTTTATTGCGTAGCCGTGGCGACGAACGGCGGCGAGTTCAGCCAAGAACTCCGGGGTGGAGTGAGCGGCACGCGGCGTCAGCGGTTTCCAGGTGCCCTCCTCGGGCAGGAGCGACCGGATCTTTGCCTCCGGCAGCCAAGCGAGGAGGACTTTCCCGATGGCGCCGCCGAGGTGAGACGCGATGCGGAACCCCACCGGATTGAACGCGGTCACGAACTGGCGTGAATGACGAACGTCGACGTGAACGCAGTCGCCTCCATCGAGCACGGCGAGGATGACGGATTCATCAGTCACCTTTGCGATGCCATCGAGCGGCTCTCGGGCCGCGCGGACCAGCTTGGCCGCCGCCGCCGCCGCCACCAGCCGTTCGGTCGCGGGTGCAACCGAGTAGGTACTCGTGCCCGCATCGGCCTGCAGGAGACCGTGTCTCACCAGAGTTAGCAGAAGTCGTCGGACGGTGCTCGGCGCCAGCCGGAGCTCCTGCGCGATCTCGGTCATGGTTCTGTTTCGATGTTCGATGTCGAACGCGGCCAGGACCTCCAAGAGGCGGTTCGCTGATCGCATTGACTCGCCTGACTGGCGCTTAGGCACGGCGCAGCGATCGTAGCCGGGCGGTCACCGGTCCAACGCGCCTTGACAGCCCGGCATGGTTCTCTCAAACTATGCGAATCATGCGCATATCGACGCACGAACTCGCCTAGGAGAAGTCGAATGGATCTGCAGTTGAAGGGATCGGTGGCGTTCGTGACCGGCGCCAGCAAGGGAATCGGCAAAGCCACCGCATGGCTGCTGGCCGCAGAGGGCTGCCAGGTGGCGATCAATGCGCGCGAGGAGGGACGACTTCGCAGCGTCGCCGAGGAGATCGCGTCCGCGACCGGGGCCGAGGTGCTTCCGGTCCCGGGCGATATGAGCGTGACCGCCGACGTGGATCGCTGCGTCAAGGCGACGATCGACCACTTCCGTCAACTCGACATCGCGGTTCCCTGCGCCGGCGCGGCGCCAGGCGGATTGGTCGAGACCCTCACGGACGACGACTGGCTGGGTGCGCTCAATCTCAAATTCATGGGATACGTGCGGACGTGTCGCGCGGTCCTTCCGCATATGAAGGAGCGGGGCAGGGGGAGCATCGTCATGGTCGTCGGCAACGATGGCCTCAAACCCCCCTACTACGAGATCGCGCCGGGTGCATGCAACGCTGCCGACATCAACTTCGCCGCCTGCATTGCTGAGCAGTACGGCAAGTACGGTATTCGCATCAACACTGTGAACCCAGGCCCGGTCGACACCGATCGGTGGGACTGGATCGAAAAGTCACTGGCCAACACCAAAGGCGTCTCTCAGAATGTTGCCCGCCAGCTCGTCAATGCGAGCGTGCCCCTCGGCCGCATCGCAACCGCCCAAGAGATCGCCAATGTCGTTGCATTCCTCGCTTCCCCGCTCGCCGGCTTCGTGAACGGTGCGCATATCCCGGTCGACGGCGCCCAGCGCAAGGCGCTCATGGATGCCGATCTTGTTCGCCTGCAGACCTGACATGGCGAGCATCGCAATTTCATCAGCACGTACTTGGGACGCCTGAGGAGGACCCGTAGGTGTCGTACGCCAAAGCGGAGAGGGCTCGCGTCTATTACGAAGAGCATGGGTCTGGGACGCCCGTGGTGTTCGTTCACGAGTTCTCCGGCGATTACCGAAGCTGGCGCGACCAGACTCGCTACTTCGCGAGGAGATATCGCTGCATAGTCTTCAACGCTCGGGGATATCCGCCCTCTGATGTTCCGCGCGACGGCAGCGCCTACTCGCAGCAAACGGCCGTCGAGGACATCGTCGCTGTGATGGATGCGACCGGTGTCGATCGCGCGCACGTGGTGGGGCTCTCAATGGGCGCTTTTGCCACTCTTCACCTTGGTCTCACCCATCCCGATCGAGCGCGATCGCTGGTCATTGCGAGTTGCGGGTACGGGTCTGATCTGGGCAAGGTCACGTCCTGGCAGACTGGCTTAGAGGCTGTCGCCAATCGATGGCGCACGGAGGGGCCGTCGGCGATCGCGGCCTCGCAGGCGGCGGATCCCTACCGCGTGCAGCTCCAGAACAAGGATCCGCACGGTTGGGCCGAGTATATCCAGCAGCTGGGCGAGCACGATCCCGAAGGGGCCGCTCTGACGCTGCTTCATGTCCAGGGCGGAAGGCCTTCCATCTACACGCTCGGGGACCGCTTGGAGGCGATGAAGGTCCCTGCGCTCATCATCGCCGGGGACGAAGACGACCCCTGCCTCGAGCCCAGCTTCTTCATGAAGCGTCATCTGCCTGCGGCTGGCCTTGCAGTCATGCCAAAGACGGGCCACACCGCGAACCTCGAGGAACCCGCGGCCTTCAACGCGTTGCTCGCGGACTTCTTCTCGCTGGTGGACGGCGGTAGGTGGGCCGAGCGCGACGCACGGTCGCGCGCCCCGCACGCGCTCGGCACGTAGGTAGAAGGAACCCGGCGCGTCCCGTGACCGCACACCGCATTGATGTCCATGCTCATGACTATCCGACCACATACCTGGAGGCGATTACTGCCCACGGTGAGGGCCTTACGCACTACACGCGGGACGACGGCCGGCTCGTGGTCAAGCAGGACGATGCGGTCGCGCTCACCGTGCCCCAGCCGTTGCCCACCGTTGAGGAGCGAGTCCGACGGATGGATGAGAGTGGCGTCCGAACCCAGGTACTCTCGATTTCGGCTCCCAGCGTCTACTTGCTGCCTGACAGCATGCGGGTGAGCGTCGCCGCCGACGTCAATGATCGGTTCGTCGATGTTGCCCGTCGCCAGCCTGGGCGCTTCCGCGTATTCGCGACGGTCCCTCTTCCAGATGTCGGCGCTGCGATCGACGAGCTCGAGCGCTGCGCCCACTTCCCAGAAGTCGTCGGCGTCTTCCTCTGCTCAACGGTGGCGCGGCGCTCGCTCGACGATGACCTCTTCGAGCCGTTTTGGGACTACCTATCGCAGCGGAAGAGCGTGGTCTTTGTCCATCCGTCCGTGGCGTGTTGCACCGATGGCCTCACTACGTTCGCCCTCAGCCTGTCTGTCGACTACTTCGCTGAAACCACCCTTGCCATTACACGCCTCACGTACTCAGGCGTCTTTGAACGATATCCCGGTACGCGGTGGATCTTCTCCCACATGGGCGGCAGCCTCCCCATGCTCGTGAACCGCCTCGACAACTACTACCGACAGTTCCCAGAGTGCCAGGAGCGCCTGCATCGCCTGCCGACCGAAGTGATCCGAGGTCTCTATTTCGACACCGCAACCTCGCACGTGCCCGCCATTCGCTGCGCCATCGATTCCCTTGGCTCTGACCGGCTGCTGTTCGGTACCGACTACCCACATGTCCCCGGTGGCATGGCCGCGTTTGTCGATGCATTAGGCAGCTGCGGTCTGGGGTCACCGGCGCTCGCGGACATCGAGTCCAGAACCGCCGCGGCGTTGCTCGGTCTCTAAGGAAGGAAGATGCTGTGGATTTTGGACTGACCGACTTCCAGCGGGATCTGTTCGAGGAAGCGTTTGGCCTCGCGTCAGAGTTCAAGCTGCAGTACTGGCGCGAAAAGGATCGCACCGCCGAGTACCCGACCGAGTTCGTCAGGCGCTTCGCCGACAAGGGGTGGCTCGGCACCATCATCCCTGAGGAGTATGGCGGGGCTGGCCTCGGCATCACCGAGGCGGCGCTCTTGCTCAAGGCCGTATGTCTGTCCGGCGCGGGAATGAGCGGTGGCTCTGCCGTCCACTTTTATCTATTCCCGCCGGCTCCGATCGTGAAGCACGGGTCCGAGGAGATGAAGCGCCGCTACCTGCCCCAAGTCGCGCGCGGAGAACTTCTCATGGCGTTCGGGGTTACTGAACCCAACGCTGGCTCCGACACATCGAGGATCGAGACCTTTGCCGAGCGTCGCGGTGAAGGCTGGGTGATCAATGGGCAGAAGACATGGACGACCAATGCTCAGAACGCGTCCAAGATTCTGCTCCTCGCTCGGACCTCCGAGCGGGACGAGAAACGGCCCCTCGAAGGCCTCACCCTCTTCTTCACGGACCTTGACCGGAGCGCCTGCGAGGTCCGGAGGATTGAAAAGCTCGGTCGTGCGGCAGTCGACTCGAACGAGGTGTTCATCGAGGACTTGAAGGTTCCGGCCGAAGATGTGGTTGGGACCGTCGGACGTGGCTTCTACCACCTGCTCGACGGGTTGAACCCCGAGCGGATCGTCCTGGCGATGGAGGCGGTCGGCATCGGACGCTCCGCCTTGGGCATCGCGACCGAGTACGCCAAGACCCGTGTCGTCTTCAACCGGCCGATCGGCCAAAACCAGGCTATAGCGCACCCGCTAGCGAGGTCGTGGGCGGAGCTGGAGGCCGCGGAACTCCTCGCGATGAAGGCCGCGTGGCTTTATGACCGTGGCGAGTCGTGCGGGAAGGAAGCTAACGCAGCCAAGCTCATTGCCGCCGACGCCGGGTTCAACGCATGCGACTCGGCTCTCCAGACGCTCGGCGGTTATGGTTACGCGAAGGAGTATCACCTTGAGCGCCTGTGGCGCGAGGTCCGCCTATTCCGGCTCGCCCCGATTTCTCAGGAGATGGTATGCAACTACTTGGCACAGCACGCCCTAGGCTTGCCGAAGTCCTACTGATGAGATCGCGCCGCCCGGCGTTCGCTGGCGCACTATGACCGACCTCAAGAACGTCACGGCTGGAACGAACCATCGCCCTCTTCAACGCTCGAAGATGGGTGTATTGATTGCGGAGGCGATCGCGGAGCACATTCTCGAGGCTGGGCTGAAGCCAGGGACAGTGCTGCCCACGGAGTCGCGGATGGTGGAGCAGTACGGTGTCGGCCGCGCCACAGTGCGGGAGGCGCTGCGGCTGCTGGAGCTCCAAGGGCTGGTCGACGTCAGACCGGGCCCCAACGGAGGCCCCGTCGTCCAAGAGCCCGAGCCGTACCACGTCGCCCAACTGCTTTCGATCATGTTCTCGGTCTCGGGCGCTTCATTCTCTGATGTAATCGAAACCCGCCTCATCCTGGAACCGGAGCTCGCAAGCCGTGCTGCGGTGAATGCCACCGATACGGAGATCCAGGAGTTGGCGGATATAGTCTCGCTCCAACACCGCGAGATCACCGATGAGCGAGAGTTCCTCCGGCTGAACAGCGAATTCCATACGCTGATCGCACAGGCGAGTCGAAATCATGTCCTGGCGACCTTCCAGGCTGCGATCCGGAAGCTCGAGGTCGGTCAGCAGATCGGCGTTCATATCCATCCTGACTCGAGAAAGGGGACATGTCGAGCACACGAACGGATTGTGACTGCGATTCAGGGGCGCGACGAGGCGCGAGCGACCAGCGCCATGCGCGCCCACATGGAAGCGTTCGCGGAGTATTTGGCTCGGGAATATCCCACCGCCATGCGGACGCCAATTCGGATGCTCCTCAGGTCCCGCGTCGGGGCTGAGGTGCTGCCGTGAGCTCCCATGCATACCGCTGCTGACAACCGAGCGTGACGGAGCAGAGCACAAGGGCAGGCGTCGGAAAGGAGAAAGCCTCCTTGAACGCTGAGATCCTGCTTCGCGTACACAATTTGCCGATCCCCTCGCGGGACGAACTCCCTTCGTTGTCCCGCTCCCTCGCCCGGCGAGCAGAGCAAATACGGAGGCTGGAGGAGTGTGAGGTCGGCGACACCTTTCCGGCTTGTCGTTCCCCTCGCCGGTGGCAATGAGGTGGTAGAGCCTCCCGACCTCACCGTTCGGGCGCAGAGTCAACTGCTCGCTCGTCGCGAACTGTCTGCGGTGGAACTTGTTCGGATGTGCCTCGAGCGAGTGCAGGAGACGGACACCGTCGTCGGCGCTTTCGTGACGGTGCTCGAGAGCGTGGCGCTCGCACGCGCCGAAGCTGCCGATGCAGCGGTTCGCCGTGGCCAGTCGTTGGGCTCGCTTCACGGCATCCCCTACACGGTGAAGGACAACATCGACGTCGCCGGTCTGGTGACTGCTGCCGGCTCCGACGCTCTGTGGGACCGACTGCCAGACAGATCCGCGGCCTGTGTCAGGCGCCTCGACGCAGCGGGTGCCATCCTGATCGGGAAGGTGCGTCTGTACGAGCTCGCCTACTCTCAGGCCAACGTTTCAACCTGCAATCCATGGCGCCGGGACCGCATCGCCGGCAACTCCAGCGCCGGGTCTGCAGCGGCGGTCGCGACCGGGATGGGCAGTTTCTCGATCGGGACGGATACCGGTGGATCCATCCGAATCCCAGCGGCCTTGTGCGGAGTCGTTGGCTTCAAGCCGACCTTCGGCCGCATCAGTCGAGCCGGAGTCGTCCCGCTCGCCTGGTCTCTTGACCATGTCGGCCCGCTGGCGAGGTCCGTCGCTGATTGCGAGTTCATCGCGGAGGTACTGGCCGGCTACGACCCAGACGACGAGGACTCAATACACGTCGAGAAGGCGTCGATGTTGCCAAAAACCGGCATCGCCGGCGTCCGCCTCGGGGTGGTCCGGCCGCAAGACCTGGCAGAAGAGGTGAAATCGGCAGTCGACGAAGCGGCGATTGTGCTGACGCGGGCCGGCGCTGAGTTGGAGGAGTTCTCGCCCCCAGATCCCGAATGCGCTGCTGACGTGGCTGCGGTTCTGACGAATGCTGAGGCCGCAGCATGCCACGGCTGGATGCTCCGCGAGCGAGCACATCTACTCGGGGAAGACGTCCGCCGGCGGCTGCTCCTAGGGTCGACGCATCTCGCCAGCGAGTACATCCGGGCGCAGCGCGTCCAGGCTGTTTACCGCCAACGATTCGCGTCCGCGATGGAGGGACTTGATGCGGTAGTGATGCCGACGACCGGCATCACTGCACCCGACCGATCCGCGGCCGAGAGCGCGGTAGTACGGTCACAGCTCGTTCGATTCACGGCGTTTGGGAACGTCCTCGGGGCTCCGTGCGTCAACATTCCGGCGGGCCTTTCCAATGATGGCCTTCCGGTCGGCCTGCAGGTGCTCGGCCGGCCTCACGACGATGTGCGGCTTATGAGCATTGCACAGGCTGTCGAGGAATTGATGCCGGCTCCGAGGTGGGCCGAGGCGATCTCCCGGGCGGCGGCGATTCCGTCATGAGGGACGGCGACCGATCGCTACTTGTAGAGCGTCCGTTCCCCGGTGTCGTGGAGCTGAGGCTGAATCGGCCGACGAAGCGGAACGCGATCGACGCGGTGCTTGTCAACCGTCTCAACGACACGGTGGTGACGCTCACTCCAGATGACCGCGTTGTAGTGCTGTCGTCCACCGACCCAACCGTCTTCAGTGCCGGAGCAGACCTGCACCTGGAACCGAAAAGGATGGCCGAGGTCAGCGACCGTCTCTATGGCGTATACGAGACGCTTGTCGCGTCGCCATGCATCATCATCGCCGCGGTCTCGGGTTATGCGATCGGCGGCGGCGCTCAGCTTGCACTGACGGCGGACCTCAGGATCGGATCTGCCGCCACGGAATTTCGGTTTGTCGGTGCTGCGAATGGAGCGGTCGTCGCCGCATGGGCTCTCCCAGCACTCGTCGGCCGGGCCAAGGCCATGGAGATTCTTACCCGCATGACCCCGGTCATCGGAGTGGAGGCGTTGTCCTGCGGCCTCCTGAACACGATTGCCGATGATCCGCGCACCACCGCCCTGGATTGGGCGGCGAGCCTTGCCAAGCTGGATGGCAAGACCCTCACGGGAATCAAGATGGTTGTCCTTGACGCCACCGGCATCGCGCACGCGCTGCGCCTGGAACGCTCGCTGAATCATGGGTGGCCGGCACGGTCGACGTGACGGAGGGTGAGGCGGAGGTGTGATGGATCGATGACTGTAGCGGAAGGTGGAGCCGAGCGGCGAGGACCTCTCGCCGGAGTTCGAGTGCTCGACCTCTCGGCAAGGCTTTCCGGTCCCTTCGCGACCATGATCCTGGCCGATCTCGGAGCCGAGGTTGTGAAGGTCGAGCCTCCCCTGCGAGGTGAACAGAGTCGAACGATCGAGCCACTCATCAATGGGCACAGCGCCTACTTCATCAGTGTCAATCGCGGGAAGCACAGCGTCGCAATCGACTTCCGGCCGGCTCAGGGTCGGGAGCTTCTGATGAAGCTCGTTGATGCGTCGGATGTCTTTGTCGAGAACTTCGTGCCTGGAACGCTCGCGAAGTACTCGCTTGACTTCGAGCCGGTCGCCGCTCGGAATCAACGCATTATTTACGCGTCGATTTCGGGATTCGGTCAGACGGGGCCCGACCGGGGCCTCCCTGCCTTCGACATCATTACCCAGGCGATGAGCGGGCTGCTATCGATCACTGGCGCGCCGGACGGGATACCCGCTCGGGTCGGAATCTCAATCGGAGATCTATCGGCCGGCGTCTACGCGGCGGTTGGGATTCTCGCCGCCCTCGTCGAACGGCAATCGAGCGGCGTTGGCCAGCACCTCGACATCTCGATGCTCGAAACGCAGGTCGCGCTGATGGAGAACGCATTCACGAGGTTCTTCGCGAGCGGCGAACAGCCGCGACCGCTGGGATCGAGGCACCCCTTGGTGACACCGTTCCAAGCCTTCCCGACCGCGGACGGCTACGTCGTCGTGGCCCTGCGGTCCGAGGCGCAGTGGGGCCCATTCTGTGAGGTACTCGAGATCCCCGAAGTAGCGACCGAAGCCCGGTTTGCGACAAACGGGCTGCGCACGTCGAATCACGGTGAACTTGAGCCGATTCTCAGTGCCGCCATTGCGAGGCGACCAACAGCCGAATGGATCGCATTGCTACGTGCGCGCCATATCCCATCTGCTCCGGTTCAAACGATTCTCGACGTAGTGGCGATGCCTCAGCTCGCGGACAGAGGCATGTGGGTCAAAGCCGAACAGACGGGTGTGGGTGACTGGACCTTCGTGAACAGCCCCATAAAGCTCAGCCGGACGCCCGCTGGCGTCCAGGGGCCGGCTCCCCTCGTCGGCGATAGCACCCGCCTTGTTCTTGAGTCCTTGTGCGGCTGCGACTCTGAGGAACTTCAAGACCTCGCCGACCGGGGGATCATCACGCTGGGCGACGAACCGATGGCCTGAACCGAGGGCTGGCCTAGCGTGTGGGGCGCACATATTCGTCGGTGGCTTGGCTTGTGGGACGCACCTATTCGTCGGAGGCTGGCTACCCGGCTAAAGTTCCACACCGGATAGGATCGCTCCACCTCGATGCTGCTGGGATTGGTCTACTCATGCCTTCGACTTC
>Ga0307374_10007021_pt1 | contig 17351 bp, 9 predicted proteins | sample OX3MG_FD_202532 | JGI IMG/M metagenome (GOLD analysis project Ga0307374, IMG submission 202532) | Soil microbial communities from Risofladan, Vaasa, Finland - OX-3 | ecosystem: Environmental > Terrestrial > Soil > Coastal area > Acid sulfate soil | place: Finland: Risofladan, Vaasa | collected... | reverse complement strand
GGAGTCCATCTCCCCAACATGCAAATGTAGCCAGACACTCGCGTCCCCCAATAACTTGCCAACTGCTTCACCGAGAAATACTTACCACCCAATCCCTCCCCTCCCCAGCGGGGAAGATCCGTCGGGATCGTAGGTTACTTTCACGGCTTCCCCCAGTATTTCTCAATCCTCGTCGTGCGGTAGGCTGTCACAACCACTGCGGGATCCACCGCGTCATCCACGATCACCCTAAACAGGAGCATCTTACACCGATTTCGCACTTCGATTGGTAGGCCTTCGCAGCTACTTTGGAGGTCATTCCCACGCTGCCGCCCGAATCAATGTGCCGTTGCGCAGGAAGTAATTCATCGCCGTTTCCCAGCTCTGCATCTTGCCCCGGAACCACTCCGTTGTGTAACGGTCGAGCACGGCGTTCCCAGCCGGAGAAAGTCCGGTGTAGAAATAGCGAATGCGCGCGCTGGTCTTGCCGCCGGGAGAAAGGCCCAGCGCGATCCTGATCTGCGTCGCGATCATGCCGGGCTCGACCCGGGCAAAGGCGATCGTGAACGCTTTGGGATCGTAATGCGTTACCATCCAGACCGTCTCCGGACCGGGGTCGTTCGGCGTGGAGAACACGCACCCGTCCTCGGCCAGGCCCGATCCTGAGTAGATCAGGTGGTATTGCCATCCGGGTACCCAATCCGCTTCCCGCACTGGGCAGAGCAGTGGGAACACTTTTTCCGGTGGCGCATCGTTCGTCTGAGTGTATTCATGACTCACTCGCCTGGCGTCAAAGGCTGACATGGCTCCCTCCAAATATGAATATCTCCGCATAACTCGCTGCGAAACGCAAAAAGGCTCGGCCGCAATTGCGACCGAGCCAGTTCTTGTGCCGCCCACTGCCTTCTACTTACTGCCTACTCCCTTGCTTCGAGCAATAGAGCTGAAAACGAAAAAGGCCCAGGTGCGAAACCTGAGCCTTTTTCAATTGTAATCCCGGCGACGACCTACTCTCCCACGCAGCTACCCGCGCAGTACCATCGGCCCTGGAGGGCTTAACTTCCGTGTTCGGGATGGGAACGGGTGTGACCCCTCCGGTATGATCGCCGGAAAACCTTTAAGAACAGTGACCAGTGATGAGTGATAAGTGACAAGCGAAAAGATTCAGTCCCTTCACTTGCCACTTAACACTATTCACTCGTCACTGTCTTCTGAATAGTACGGCGTCTAGGTGCTCTAGTAGGCGTTTCTGGCGGTGGTCACAGACCACCGCTACAATATGTTGAGCAGATTTATGGCCAAGCCGAACGGGCGATTAGGACCGGTAAGCTGAACGTGTTGCCACGCTTACACTTCCGGCCTATCAACGTCGTAGTCTTCGACGGCCCTTCATAGGGTTCTCGATGGGTAGCTCCCACCTTTCACCCTTGGGAGATCGTATCTTGAGGCGTGCTTCACGCTTAGATGCCTTCAGCGTTTATCACTTCCAGACTTCGCTACCCAGCCGTGCCACTGGCGTGACAGCTGGTACACAAGAGGTCTGTTCATCCCGGTCCTCTCGTACTAAGGACAACCCCTCTCAAATCTCCTACGCCCACACCAGATAGGGACCGAACTGTCTCGCGACGTTCTGAACCCAGCTCACGTACCGCTTTAATAGGCGAACAGCCTAACCCTTGGAACCTTCTACAGCTCCAGGATGCGATGAGCCGACATCGAGGTGCCAAACCGGGGCGTCGATGTGAACTCTTGGCCCCGATCAGCCTGTTATCCCCGGCGTACCTTTTATCCGTTGAGCGATGGCCCTTCCATACAGAACCACCGGATCACTAGGTCCCACTTTCGTGTCTGCTCGACTTGTTTGTCTCGCAGTCAGCCTGGCTTATGCCCTTGCACTCGACGGCTGATTTCCAAACAGCCTGAGCCAAGCATAGAGCGCCTCCGTTACAATTTAGGAGGCGACCGCCCCAGTCAAACTACCCGCCTAGTCGTGTCCCTGATCCGGATTACGGACCTGAGGTTAGACCCACAGAATCGTCAGGGTGGTATCTCACCGTCGGCTCCCCAGAGTCCAAAAACCCTGGTTCAAAGCCTCCCACCTATCCTGCGCAGACAACCCCATAAGTCAGGGCTAGGGTATAGTAAAGGTGCACGGGGTCTTTCCGTCTAGGTGCGGGAAACCGGCATCTTCACCGGTACTACAAATTCGCTGAGTCACTCGCCAAGACAGTCGCTCTATCGTTACGCCATTCGTGCAGGTCGGAACTTACCCGACAAGGAATTTCGCTACCTTAGGACCGTTATAGTTACGGCCGCCGTTCACCGGGGCTTCAGTTCAAAGCTTCCCCCGTCTTGCGACGGGATGACCTCTCCCTTTAACCTTCCGGCACCGGGCAGGCGTCAGCCCCTATACGTCGTTTTCGACTTAGCAGAGACCTGTGTTTTTGTTAAACAGTCGCAGAGCGCGCTTCGCTGCGGCCTCCTCGGGCTCTAAACCCTGGCGAGGCACTCCTTCTTCCGAAGTTACGGAGCTAATTTGCCTAGTTCCTGAGCGAGTGTTCTCTCAAGCGCCTGTGGATATTCACCTCGTCTACCTGTGTCGGTTTGTGGTACGGTTGCTTCAAGGACTGCTTAGCGGCTTTTCTGGGCAGTGTGAAATCACGAACTTTATTCGGGCAAGCCCGATCGGCACGCCCTTCAGAGTGGCTTTAAACCGACCCGGTGGATTTGCCTGCCGGATCCTCCTTAGAGCGCACATCGCCATCCATCAGACGACTCCGCTATCCTACTGCGTCCCCGCTTCGTCATAACGTCCCCGCTGCAGTGCAGGAATGTTAACCTGCCATCCATCAGCTACGCCTTTCGACCTCACCTTAGGGACCGACTGACCCTGAGCGGATTAACCTTTCTCAGGAAACCTTAGACTTTCGGCGCGGAGGGTTCTCACCTCCGTTATCGCTACTTATGCCGGCAGAGTCACTTGAGTACGGTCAACGAGCCCTCTCGGTCTCGCTTCAAACTGTACTCAACGCTCCCCTACCAATCCCTGAAATCGAAATTTCAGAGAGTCCGCAGCTTCGGTAAATGGCTTGAGCCCCGTTGAATTATCGGCGCAAAATCACTCGACCAGTGAGCTATTACGCTTTCTTTAAAGGATGGCTGCTTCTAAGCCAACCTCCTGGCTGTCTAAGCGACTTCACTTCCTTTCCCACTTAGCCATTGCTTCGGGACCTTAGCTGGCGGTCTGGGCTATTTCCCTCTCGACAATGAAGCTTAGCCCCCACTGTCTGACTCCCGGAATACGCTGAACGGCATTCGAAGTTTAGTTGGATTTGGTATCCGATAACGGACCCTAGTCCATCTAGTTCTCTACCACCGTAAGCGACCTTCCGAGGCTAGCCCTAAAGCTATTTCGGGGAGAACGAGCTATCACGGAATTTGATTAGCCTTTCACCCCTACCCTCAGTTCATCCGAGCTGTTTTCAACCAACACCGGTTCGGGCCTCCGGCCGCTGTTACGCGGCTTTCACCCTGACCAAGGGTAGATCATCCCGCTTCGCGTCTATTATCCGCCACTTGTCGCCCTATTCAGACTCGCTTTCGCTACGGCTCGCTCCCCCGCTTGAGCGGGATCACAGCTTAACCTCGCGACGGACAATAACTAGCCGGCTCATTATGCAATAGGCACGCCGTCAGGCTTGCCCGGTTGCCCAGGCGTTGCCCTTCGACTGCTTGTAGGCATACGGTTTCAGGTACTTTTAACTCCCCTCGCAGGGGTTCTTTTCACCTTTCCCTCACGGTACTAGTTCACTATCGGTCGCCAGAACGTATTTAGCCTTACGGGATGGTCCCCGTGGATTCCCGCGGGGTTTCTCGTGCCCCGCGGTACTCAGGTACGCGCGTTAGAGTCCGGTCAGCTTTCACTTACGTGGCTATCACACTCTATGGCCGACTTTTCCAAGCCGTTCAATTAGCCGCCGGATTTGTAACTCTATGGCTCTAAACCGACACACGCCCTACAACCCCAGGCGCTCCTTTGAAATCTCAAGTTTCAAATCTGAAATCTCAAAGGAACACCTGGTTTGGGCTCTTCCGCGTTCGCTCGCCGCTACTTACGGAATCACGTTTGTTTTCTATTCCTCCAGGTACTGAGATGGTTCACTTCCCTGGGTTGGCTCGCGCCCGCCTATAGATTCAGCGGGCCGTACCCGATGTTGACATCGGGTGGGTTTCCCCATTCGGAGATCCCCGGGTCAAAGGGTGTTTTCCCCCTCACCGAGGCTTATCGCAGGTAACCACGTCCTTCTTCGCCGTCTGGCGCCAAGGCATCCACCGTACGCCCTTAGTAGCTTGACCATAAAATCTGCTCAACACACAAACACAGCCGTTAGCCTTCAGTTCCCAGCCATCAGATTGCGGCTCGAAGTGGAACCGCCCGCTGGCGGCTGATTGCTGACCGCTGACAGCTTTCGTTTTGCAGACTCGCCTACTCCCTGCTTGAATATCCTCAAGCAGGCGAGCACTTGTAGACGCCGTACTATTCAGTTTTCAAAGAGCTTCGGGTACCTTGTCGATCCCATCGGCCAACCAGGCCCCATAACACCGTAAGCCATTAACAATAAATAGCCTATAGATGCTAAGTTAGGCCTTGATATTATTCAAGGCCTAACTTAGCATCCCACATAAACCTTCCACACTCAATATGGCATCCTGATCGCAGAATGCTCGGTCAGTAGGCGCTTGACTCTTTCGTTTGAAATGGATTTCGAGGGAGTGATTCAGGCGGGGAACATGCTGAAAAGCCCACTTTTCTCACAACCTTATCCAGATTGAATTTTCGTATCTAACCTCCGTTTTGGTCAGCCTCTACCCTTGCTCCGTAAAGGCCTAACCGACAATTAAAAATCCTACCATCTGTGAATGAACAATACAAGAGGAATTTTCAAGAATTTTTGTAAGGTCGAAAGGCCTTTACAACCCCTCTTTCTCCAACCATCCATCATGATTCACAGTGCCAGACTTTCCCTGCGTTGGCCATGGCATTCGTTATCCTCTGCCTCACGCACAGTAGCATACCGAATTCACCAAGCCCCTTGATGCAAGGCAAGGCCCCCACGCCAAATCCGCCCTTTCCGCCGGGTCGCCTTCTACAGCACGGTTGAAACCGTCCGCGCCGATCAGCTTCTTCCAGTTATTGAATCCGGGATCTTCCTCTTCTTTGTGGGTGGCGGCAGAATGGCAGCATGAATCGGCCAAGGCGGAATGGATTCAAGGATAGTGGAAACCCAGAATCTCTTGTAACTGCAGCTCGAGCTCCCACAGCGAATCTGGCTGTCCGAAACGCCGGTAAATGCAAGGCGGAGACATTGGAGCGTAATTGCCGCCACCATAAGCCGAAAACACATACGGGTACAACTCTAGGGCAAGCTGACGGGCTGGGGTAGACATGTTTTTCGGATGTCCCTTTGGAAAGGAGAAAAAAATGATGTCATGGGATAATTCACGGCGCAGGTCTTCTTTTGCCCCACTAATCTCCAGGTTCAACCCATGAGCGTCCGTCGATCCGCAATCGAAATGTGTCCGTGTGTGGCTGCCGATCACCGCGCCATGGCGGTCAAAATAGCGGACTTCGTCCCAACTTAAAGCACGCAAACCAACCTCCCCGCGGTCCACGTCATGGGAAAACGATTCCTGACCGGCAACAATTTGGGTGCACACAAACAGAGTGACGGGAACCTGCTCAGCCTCAGCGACCGCGCGCAGGCATAGAAAATTCTCGGCATACCCATCATCAAACGTCAAAACCACGATTGGTTTTGAAACGTCGTTCCTGTCCAACATTTCAATTGCCTGCGGCAGCGAAGCAATGTGGTAATGCTTCTTCAAGAAGCGGATCTGGCGCGCGAATTGGCTGGTGGGCATGCCCAACATGGCTTTCTTGTCGGTCACAAGATGATGGAAGAGAATGATGACAGGAAAACGATGATTCATTCGCCGCCACCGGTTGCGTACAAATAGAACTGGAAAGAACAGGGAACGAATCAGCAGCTTTATTGCGTGCCAACCTCTGGCCGGCTTATAAACCGGTCTGGTTTCCCGTATTCTCTTCTCAATCTCGAAAATCTGGTGCGGCTTGTACCCTTTGTAAAGCTTCCCGCCGGATGGCTGCGGTGTGGCAGTGGCAGCCCCGCGGCTTTCCGCGCGGATCACTTGAATCAGAAGATCGATTGAAAGGAGGTCAGCTTTGAGGCCGACACTCTCCAGATTGTCCCAATGGTCGATGGGGAAGGCAGCCTCGCCAAGCACGCCACCTGCGTCCACCGTTTCCACCACCCGGTGCACCGTGACCGCAGCCTCCTCTCTCCCGTCTTGCAGTTCCCAAATTCCAGGGTTGCCGCCGCCGCGATAGTCCGGCACTTTATGCTTGTGGATATTGATCGATCCACGCCGCGGTATCGTAAAGAGCTGAGGTTTCAGGATGCGAGTTCCAAAAATTACCCCCAGATCGGGCTGATGGCTCCTCACAAAAGAAAGGCTCTCCTCATTGTGGACATCATTGGTAATGTGGAAATAAGTTCCCTTTGGCTTCCAAAGGCCGATGATTTCATCCAAGGTAACGTCGGCGCCGTTGGAGTTTTTGGGACCGGCATGTATCCACCTCAGGAGTTCGTGGAATATCTTATAGACATTTCCTGCCAGGCGGCGCCATAACTTGTCCATAACATAAGCACGAAAACTCCGATCAGGGACGAGCTGAAGAAAGCGCTTAACGCGCTTGGCCAGAGGCAAGCTGGGGCGTGACGATTCATACAGAACCCCCGCCACCTGAACTTCCGGCAAGTCCACTTCCAGACGCCACAAGAAATGCCTCAATCCCTTTGGGGATATGGAGGAAAAAATTACAATTCGGAAATGATTTTCTGGGTTGGTTTCCATTGGGATTTGTCTATCGTGGGCGGGGGGCAGCAGGGGGTTTCCTCGCTTTTGAAATCAATCGAACCTGGAACCGTTCTCGCGCCATCAGCATTGAGTGGGACGCCGGATGGCGCAGCGCAAAACAGAAACTCCAGACGGCCGTTCGAGAATCCTTTCGGGCGCAAGGGAAAAGCGCTGGATTCAATCATCAATGGCATATTATCAGTTCTAGTGCAGGGCGAGTCAAGAACGTGGCTCCGCGCAGTATGGAGCAGGATGATACTGGTGACGGACCCGCTGACCCATCCGAAGGATTTTTCTCACGCTGGGGCGGGAGTGCCGTGCGCGTGTCCCCGCCCGTTTTCTGAACATTTTATATCGGCCACGCCCGACCAGCTCACCCGCATGGACAGCTCCAGCCGTGGCGGGCGCTGCGCTCAAGCCCTGATGGACCAGCTTACGCTGCGTTCGCGTCTTGTGCGCCCCTCGTAAGATAGTAGTAGACGGCAGGCGTGACCATCAGTGACAGGACGGTGGCGATGAGCAGGCCACCGATGACGGCAATCGCCAGCGGCTGAAGCATCTGTGATCCGGCGCCGATGGCGAGCGCCAGCGGCAGAAATCCGACCGTGGCCGCCAGGGCCGTCATAAGGATCGGGCGCAGCCGACGCCGGCCGGCTTGAACAATCGCCTCGTCAGCCGAAAAGCCCGCGGCCCGGAACTTGCCATCGGCATCCAATAACAAAATGCCATTCTTTGCCACAATACCGATCACCATGATCACGCCCATAAACGAAGAGAGATTTAACGTAATGCCGGTAATGAACAAGGCAAAAAATGCGCCTGAAGTGGCAAACACCGCACTGGCGAGAATCGCGATTGGCGCGGCAAAGTTCCTGAACTCGAAGAGCAGCACCATAAAGACAAAAACCACGGCCAGCACCAGGACCAACATCAGATCGCGGAACGACTGTTGTTGGGTCTTATAGAGGCCGCCATATTCGATCCGAATCGAGGATGGAAGATGCATGCCAGCCAATACCTTTTGTACGGCAGCGATCCCATGACCGAGATCCAAGCCTTCCAACCGCGCTGTGACGGCCACGTAACGCTGCTGATTATCCTGCAGGATTTCGGTTTGGCCGGGCAGTTCCGTGATCGAAGCGAGAGATCCCAGCGTTGCCGTTTGTCCCGTGGGGCTCATCAGCAAGGTGTTATTCATCGCAGCGAGCGATGATCGCGCCGCCCTTGGATAGCGGATACGAAGCGTATAGGGACGGTCGTCCACCACGACGGGCTCCGGCGCGGCAACCCCATCCAGCATCGCCGCGGCCTCATTTGCCACATTGTGAGGAGAGAAGCCGGCGTGAGCGGCCTTCGCCCCATTCACATCGAAAACCAGGGCCGGACCGCTGGTTGTCGAGTCAATGCCGTCAGCGATATCCACCACGGGATGAGTCCCTCCCACGCGGATGTTGCCAATCGCGTCCGCGACCTTGGGCGCCCAAGAGTCCAGAAGCTTGGCATTCGGGGAAAACATCTTGATCTTGATGGGCTGGGGAGCACTGGTCAGGTCTCCGATCATGTCCTGAAGCTTCTGGACGAAGTCCGCACTCACGGCTGGCTCCTGCTGGGTAACCTTGTCGCGGATTTCATTCATGATCGTCCAGATGTCGCGATCTCGGTTTGTTTTGAGCTTGACGGAGATGTCCCCAGTGTTCGCTTCTGTCACGGCCGCGAGACCCAACTGCAACCCCGTCCGCCGCGAGACATTCGCAACCTCGGGAACCGAATTCACAATCTTCAATATGTGAGTGACCATCCGATCGGTTTCGTCCAGAGAGCTGCCGGGCGGCGTCACGTAATCAATAATGAAGCCTCCTTCGTCCATTTTCGGCAGCAGGTCAGACCCGATTTGGCGGTAGCAGAAAAAGGAAACCACGATCAAAGCCACGCCCAAGGCCGGAATCCATATGGGATGCTTCAGAACGCGGCGAAACCATTTTTCGTAAAAGAGAATAACCCGTCCGATGGTTCCTCCCATCAGGTGCTCTTCAGCCGCCATCAGCCGCCGCACCTCGATCTGCTCAGGGGTTGCATCCGCCGCCGCCGGAGGGACTCCTTCCATCGGGGTTCTGGCAAGGTTGGAATCTCTTTTCGGGCGCAGCAAATAGAGACACAGGTTGGGAGTCCAAGTGAGCGCCAGTGCCAGTGAAGTAAACAGCGCCACTCCGATGGTGACAGCGAGCGCCCGGAAGAAGACCCCCGTCACGCCGGTGATCGCCACCAGGGGAACAAAAACGACGACCGGGGTCAGCGTCGAGCCCACTAACGCCCCTGTGAGTTCCTTCAGGGTGAGCGCCACGGCTTCGAACCTGCCTGCGCCGGCCTCGCGCTGCAAGACGACATTTTCGACCACCACAATGGCGTCGTCGATAATCAGTCCGACCGCTGCGGCAAGGCCGCCGAGGGACATTAAATTGAAACTTTCCCCCAGAAACTTGAGCGCCAGGAAGGTAATGAGAATGGTAATAGGGATGACCATTCCTGCAATAAACGAGGATCCCCAATCCTGGAGGAATAGCACCAAAACCAATGCGGTCAGCACCAACCCGATCAGGATCGCGTCCCGCACGCTCTTGATGGACTCGCCCACTATCCAAGACTGGTCATAAAAATTACTCACCTTCACGCCCGGGGGCAGATTCGGCTCAATCTTTTGCAATTCCGCTTTGACTTCACTCGCCACCTGCATGGTGTTGCTCTTTTGCTGGCGGTTAACGTTAATGAGCACGGCTGGGTCGCTGTTGGCCGTGACAATGGTATAGTTGGGCGCGACAGAGGAGGAGACGGTGGAGACGTCCCGGACATAAATGGGATTTCCACTAGGATCCTTCTTGATGAAGATATTCGCGATTCCCGGAGGATTGTGGACCTGTCCGCTGATCAGCCCCAGGTACAACTGGTGGTTGCGCGTAAAGAGGCCCGGAGACTTAATCAGGTTTGAGTTTCCAACGGCGTTCAGAATGTCCGTTATCGTAACATGCGTCACCAGCAACTGGGCCGGGTCGGGGGTGATTTGGAATTCCGGCACCTGTGTGGCTTGGATAAGAATGGTCCCTACCCCGGGCAAACTGGCCAGTCTAGGCTTGAACTCATAAGTGGCCAGCTCCCAGAGCCGGGTCTGCGGCACGGAGTGCGAAGTGAGGCTATAACCCAGGATCGGGAAGCTGGAGAACTGCAGGCGGTTGGCCATGATCGTGGCCGTGGGCGGTAAAGTGGGTTGCACGCGCGCCAGGGCTGCGTTGACGCGTTGCAACGTTTGGAACATGTCCACTCTCCAGCTAAAGTAAAGATCGATTTCCGCGGAACCCCGGCTGGTGATGGATTGCACGTCCTGAATGCCCATCACCCCGCTCACCGCCTCCTCGAGAGGCCGCGTGATGGTGACCAGCATCTGGTCGATGGGCATTACGCCGTTATCCACGGCGATGATGATGCGGGGGAAATTCGTGGAAGGAAAGACTGCGATGGGGATCGAGAAGGCGAGGTAACCGCCCACCAGCGCCAGCGTGATAATAAGAAAAATGATCGACTTGGACTCGCGAGCAAACCAATATGACGATGGGTCCCGTTCGCCCCCATGTGCCGGCTTCACAGAATTTTGTTCCACGTTAGCCGAAGAGTTCATTTGCAGCCTTGTTCCGGGACGAATCGCGGTCTCGCCGAACTAGACTCGTACGCACCCATCAAATCGCAAGTCCTCTTTCAAAGGGCGAATGCCATTATTCAAGTTGCGCGTTCAATATTTCACCTTCGTCCCGTCTGGCAGGCCATAAGCGCCTTGCGTCACGACCCGCTCACCGGCATTAAGACCCTTCGTGATCTGGACTTCATCACCGTCCAGGATCCCGGCTGTCACACTTCGCTGATGCGCCCGGCCGTCCGCTCCAACCACCATCACGCTGGTAGATCTATCGGGCGCCGTCTGCAAGGCAACCTCCGGAATCACAATGGCGTCCGGCACCGTCTCCGCGATGATTGTTTCATCCACAGTTCCGCCCGGCCGCACCTTGCCACTCGGATTGGCTGCCGTCACCCACACTTCCACCGTGGTGCTGTTCGGATCAATGGCGGGGCTGATCATTGTGACCTTGGCTGGGATGCCGTCCTGACTAGGGGAAACCGGGATCATTGCCGTATCTCCCAACTTCAGCCACGAAGCCTGTTGCGGGGAGAGGTGGGCGCGCGCGACCACCGAAGAGATATCCATGATCGTGATGACCGGCTGGCCCGCCATAGCCGTATTGCCGGGATTCAAAAGCCGGTCACTCACGACGCCATCAATGGGACTTCGTATTTCCGAATAGCTCAGTTGGGCTTGGGCGGCTTCGTACCGGCCTCTTGCCGAGGCAAGCTGGCCTTCGGCAGCTTTCAGTTGTTGCTCCCGCCCGCCGGATTGCAAAGCCTTAAGCTGAGCCAGCGCCAGTTGGTATTGATTTTGGGCTTGGGTGAAGGCCACTCTCGATGTCTCAATATCCCGCCGGGGGATGGCGCCCTGCGAATAAAGAGACTGGCGGCTTTGATAGACTTGTTGCGCCACGTTTTTCGATTGTTCCGCAGCCTTCACGTCCAGCCGCGCTTTCTCCAGCAATTGAGGCAGGCCGGTCTTGACGAAGGTGTCGTAGTTGGCTTGCGCCGTCTGGAAGTTTCCTTTGCTTTCCACGACTGCCGCTTTAAGGTCCTCGTTCTCAAGCTCGGCCAGTAATTCCCCGGAGTGGACAGAGCCGCCCCGGTTTACGTAAAACTTGCGAACCGGCGCGCTGATCTTGGGCTCGAGAGGGGTCTCGACCAAAGGATACAGAACGGCCTCCGTCTCCACTTTACGTTGGATTGACATTTTTTTGGCCGTCGCAACTTCCACCGTAACCACCGGCTCTTGGGGCTTCTCTGGCTTTGAGCAACGGGTCAGTGGGCACACCAAGGCCCCCAGAAGCACGGCGCCGAAGAGCCCGGGGCTTCCGTCCCTTCCCCCATACCTGCTTCCCCTGCGTTCCGGCAAATATTTTGACAGCATCAGAAGGATCCCGTGATGGTCTGGAGCTGCGCCAGCGCCACGCGATAGCGGGCTTGACCGGCATTGTAAGCGCCACGCGCCTGGTTCAAGCTGTTCTGCGCATCCACCAGGTTCAGGAAGGGCGCTTCTCCCGCCTGATATCGCAACGTGACCAGCCGCAAATTCTGCGCGGCCAGATCTGCCGATTGCCGCAGGGAATCCAACTCCTTCCAGGACGTTTCGGTTTCATTGTAATAGGAATAAAACTGGCGAAGGGCGTCGCGCTGCGCAAAGCTCAGGTCGAAGCGTGCCTGGCGCCTCTGATATTCAAACTGTTTCAGTTTGCTGTGGCGCATGCCCCAGTCAAAGATGGGTAAATTGAATGTGTAAGTGCCGAAATAGCCGAGTTGGGGGACGCGGTTGGGAAATGATGAGGGACGGCTGTAGAAGGCAATCATGTTGGACTCGATTCCGTAATCAAAATCGAGAGTCAGCGTCGGATAGAAAGTGGATTTCGCTATCGCCACGTTCAAGTCCGCCTGCTTGAAGGCGGTCAGCGCGGCGCGGATATTGGGGTTGTTGTTGCGGGCCATGCTCTCCGCATCCACCAAAGGCAGCAGCGGCGGGGCCATATCCAGGTCGTCCACCACTGAGAAATTTTCGTTGAGGATGCGGAACAGCAGCACCGCCAGGTTAAGGCGGGCGTTCTCCATGTACAGTTGGGATTCCTGCAGCCCTTGCTGCTGCTGGTTGAACTGAAGCTGAAAGCGGATGACATCCGTGTGGGCCACTTCTCCGCCGCGTTCCAGGTCCTGGCTGATTTTCAGGAAATGCCTGGCTTGTTGGACGCTCTGTTGCGCTTGCGCATAGCCGCGTTGCGCCACCACCAGAGTGTAGTACGCATTGGTCACCGTTACGGCCAGTCCCCGGCGAGTCACTTCCGCCGATTCCCTGGCCAACGCTTCCTTGTAAGCGGCGGCGCGAGGGCCTGCGGAGATAAAAAAACTGCCGGGCATATCCTCGCGGAAAACACCCCAAAGGCGGTAAACGTGAACACCATCATTGGTCACAAATCGCCCGGTGGGAAGTCCGTTGCCTTGGGTGTTCAAATACTGAGTGGTGTAGTTCACCGAGGGTAACCTCGCGGCCCGCGCCTGCGCCCGGTCCTGGTGGGCAAGTTCGACCGCGGTCCGCGCGTTCTGAAACTGAGGGCTGTTGGTTTCCGCCCGCTTCAATGCATCCTGCAACGTGATGGTGAGCGGCGCGCCCGGCTGCGTTCCCGATGGCTGTTCAAAACCCAGCCCAGCCTCCTGAGGTGGCGCTTGCAACACTCCCTGGCCTCTGGCGGCAATTGCTGCCACTGCAACCAGCAGCAGGAGGTTCAAGGAGCGAATCAAGCCGCACCTTCGATGCTTTGATCGCGAGGCTTCTGCGCTTGGAATCAATTCCCAAGACTCTCGCTCGTTTTTTGAATGCTCAAAGCGGCAAAGGATTGAATGGATCTTCATTTTGATTCCCTCCTCAAAGGCAGGGTTGATTGCAGATGCAGGAGAATCTGCAATCAACCCTGCCTGATTCAAACTCCGTAGGGGCGACTGTCGTTGCCGCCCATGATCGTGCGCAGCTCAACCTAACATCGTAATCCTATTTATTGGAAGACACTCCTGGCTCTAAAAAATAAGAACGAAGCACAACTCATGATTGTTACTTGATTTTTGTAGAATTCGCATACTGCAGGACTTCGACCGAACCGGCACGACCGGCTTGGCGCCGGTCGCCGGGCGCGGGTCCCGGCCTGCGGTGGCTAAGACTTTGAAGCGGGCATCAGGCTTTGCTTCACGTCCTCCACCACCCGCTTCCCGATCCCCCGCAAGGTTTCAAACACGCCCACGCCCTCGCTGGCAATGGCCTCATACACTTCCTCTTCGCCACGGACCAGAACTCTCCTCATCTCCTCAGCGGGGATGGCATTATCCAAATCACGCTTATTAAGCTGAATCACCAGCGGGACCGCAGCAGGGTCGCGTCCCAGCTCCCGCAGGTTTGTTTCCAGTTCGCGCAGTGCGCCAAGATTGCCATCCATCCGGCCCTCTTGCGAGTCCGCCACAAAAATCAAGCCGTCAACACCGCGCAACACCAGCTTTCGGGTCGGCTCATAGCGCACTTGTCCGCAAACAGTGTAAAGGTGAAAGCGCAGGTGGTAACCGCGGATTTTTCCGATTTCAAGAGGAACAAAATCAAAGAAAAGGGTGCGGTCCTCTTCCGTCGTCAAGGAGATCATGGGCTCGGCGGACGGCCCTGCAGTGTTCTTGTAAATCCACTGCAGGTTGGTGGTCTTTCCACCCAGGCCCGCGCCGTAGTAGACGATTTTGCAATTAATCTCGCGTGAAACCAGATTGATGAAGCTCACAAATTCAATGGCCCCTCGTCGCCGGCCAGACTGCGGGTGTTTTTCTTTCTGGCGGCCCCTCAAACAGGCCGCTTGACTGCCTGCGCCCCATTCCCGTGCGTCTCCCAACGAAAATATTGCCGCAAACTAATTTATAAAAAGGATGATAACACAGGGCTTACCATAACGCTTGAGAAACGGCGAAATCAACCGATCAAGAGATTGGCTTGGCGGAGAGTAAGCCCTCGGCACCTGGCTTCATGGGCCGGGGGATGGCTGGTTGGCGTCTGCCGATGGTCATCGAGTAAAGCATCGTGAATCATCCAGGTTAATACCAATGCTGTTCACTTAGCCAACTGTCCCATTGGAGCCTGATTCCAACGCGCTGTAGGGGCAGGCCTTGTGCCCGTCCGTGGGCGACCACAAGGGTTCGCCTCTGCGAGATATCCCCTTATCTGAACAGTATTGAGGTTAATACTGGAGGGCCGTATCTTGCATCGTTAATCTGCACTGACAAGGAAGCTTCCCGATGCCAGCAAGGTCCGCCGGAGAACTCCGCTGGCCCGATTCGTCTGGACCAATTCTGACCTCCAATGTGAAATCGCTCTTGAGATCAAAAGCGAGGTATCCTTTCGCTGAGCAATGATGCCCGTCATCGTCGGCGCGAGCTTGATTGGGAAGAAAAAGCTGGCCACAGCAGCAAATGGCTGGTATCAAACATCGAAAGAAGGGGGAAAAATCGACCGCCCCTTGATTGCCTCTCGAATGCAACAAAAGCCGGTCTCTTCACTTTCCGGGTTCGCAAGCCGTCTTTACGGCAGACAAAGCACAAGGCAAGCCAAAGCCTTGCGCGGTTTTGTCATCCGTGTTAGCTTTTGAACGATCTACGACACACTCACAGGAGGCAGCATGACGTTGGAAGCGCTCGGTATGATTGAGACCAAGGGGTTAGTCGGGGCCATTGAGGCGGCAGACGCCATGGTGAAAGCCGCCAATGTAGTGCTGGTGGGCAAGGAATACATCGGCGCCGGGTACGTGACGGTCATGGTGCGCGGCGACGTGGGGGCTGTCAAAGCAGCCACGGACGCGGGCGCGGCGGCGGCGCGGCGGGTGGGCGAGCTGGTGAGCGTCCACGTGATTCCCCGGCCCCACAGCGAAGCGGAAAAGATCCTGCCTGGAGGCCAGCTTTCCGGCAAAGGTGGCAGCAAGGCATCATCCTAGGCTGCACCGCGGCATTGGCGGCCGGATAAGACTCGGAGACTGGGCGTGAAGTACCTCTGCAATTCGGAAAAGACGTGTTCACGCCAAGCAACCAAGCAGAGCGAAGCTTTCAGGCACCCAACCCCCATACACCCCCATGGACTCAGATCTTGAATCCATCCAGGAGGCGCGCCGCCTGGTAGAAAAGGCGGCCGCAGCCCAAAAGGTTCTCGGCGGCTTCTCCCAGGAGCAGACGGACGCCGTGGTGCGCTCTTGTGCGGAAGCGGCGGAGCGCCACGCCGAGCCGCTGGCGCGGTTAGCCGTTGAGGAGACAACTTATGGTGTCGCCGCCGACAAGACCGAGAAAAACCTTTTCGCCTCGCGTGACGTTTACGCCGCCATCAAGGATTTGAAGACAGTGGGCGTGATCCGCGAGGATCGCGAGCGCGGCGTGGTTGAAATCGGCGTGCCTGCGGGCGTGGTCGCCGCCATCATTCCTTGCACCAATCCGACTTCTACCGCCATTTATAAAGCGTTGATCGCCCTCAAGGGCCGCAACACCATCGTCATGAGCCCGCACCCGAGCGCTGTCCGCTGCATCCGGGAGAGCGCTCGCGTGATGCATGAAGCGGCGGTGGCCGCCGGTGCGCCCGAGGGTTGCATTGCCTGCCTCAGCCTGCCTACCCCGGAAGCGACAGAAGCCTTGATGCGCCATCGCCAGACGGCCATCATCCTGGCCACCGGCGGGATTGGCATGGTAAGGGCGGCTTACAGCAGCGGCAAGCCCGCGCTCGGCGTCGGCCCCGGCAATGTGCCCTCTTACATCCATTCGTCGGCGAACATCCCCAAAGCGGTGGCGGACATCCTCACCGGCAAAACTTTTGATAACGGCACCATCTGCTCTTCGGAGCAGCATATGGTGGTGGATGCGGCCATCGCCGCTGAAGTCAAGGCGGAAACGGCGCGCCGTGGCGGATATTTCCTGGACGCGCAGCAGGCGGAAAAAGTGGCGCGTGTTCTGATCCTGCCCAATTTCCGAGTCAACTCCAAAATGGTCGGCCAATCCGCCGCGCGCATCGCCGCCGAGGCCGGATTCTCCGTGCCGCCGGGCACTCGCGCCCTGGTCGCGCCGCTTGATGGAATTGGCAGGGACTTTCCGCTTTCTGCGGAGAAACTCTCTCCGGTGCTTTCCTTCTATGTCGTCAAAGATTGCCACGAGGGTGCGGACGTGTGCCGCCGCTTTCTGGAATTTGGCGGAACGGGGCACACCATGTCCATTCACGCTACCGATGACCGCGTCATCCGCGAGTTGGCGCTCCAGATGCCTGCATTTCGTTTGGTGGTGAACTCGCCCGCGCCGCACGGCTCGATCGGGTATTCGACCGGCCTCATCCCGGCCATGTCGCTCGGCTGCGGAACGCCCGGCGGCAACATTACCACGGACAACATTGGTCCTTACAACCTCATCAACATCAAGCGTCTGGCTTACGAGCAGCGTCCGGTGAATCGCATGGAGGACGTGGCGATGACGGTGCCAGCTCCGGTGGCCGCTAAACCAAGTCCTGAGCCGGCCGCCGTCGCGCATGAGGGTGCGAGTGTTTCGGCGTCCGCGAAAGCGCCGGCCAAGGCTCCGCTCGACCGCGAGACCATCCGGCAAGTGGTGGAGCGAGTGCTCGCTGAGCGCCGGCAAAAGGCCACTCTCGTAGCGCCGGATGCATCCGGCCTTAAGGTTGCCCAGGATTCTCCGGCCCCGGCATCCCACGCTCCACGCCAGTGCCAATCTGAACCAAAGCAGCCGGATGCGAAGATCGC
>Ga0307374_10007020_pt1 | contig 17359 bp, 20 predicted proteins | sample OX3MG_FD_202532 | JGI IMG/M metagenome (GOLD analysis project Ga0307374, IMG submission 202532) | Soil microbial communities from Risofladan, Vaasa, Finland - OX-3 | ecosystem: Environmental > Terrestrial > Soil > Coastal area > Acid sulfate soil | place: Finland: Risofladan, Vaasa | collected... | reverse complement strand
GTTCCGCCCGGCGGCGGTGCGCCAAGTCCTGAAGTCCTTTTCTTCGAGGGATTTTTAACTGGAGCGGGTGATCGGTTTCGAACCGACGACCTTGTGCTTGGCAACTCGATTCGGGGCGGGAACGACGAGGAGTCCTGAGGGATGAAAACCCTTGTGGCACAAGGCTTTGCCGCATTTCTGGCTTCCCGGCCGGGAACCCCATTTCCCGCCTTTTCCCGCCAACTTTGCCAGAATTGTGCCAGAAAATTTGATCGCCCCGATCCGCCCCTTTCCGAATCGGCCGGCCGAGCAATAGCGCCTAATTACATTCGGCGCGCGCTTCGCTCTCCCCTTGGCGTCACCGCCGCAGTTTCCGCTCCGCCGTTGCCGTTCGGGAAAGCTCTTCGTCGCCAAGGAGGCAGCGATGGACGGTAGCGTTTACGCCAAGGCGCGGCGGGACTGGGATGACCGCTACGCCGATCTGGTTCTCGGCAAGCGCAACTGGCAGATCGCGGCGGCTGGCCTGCTGATGCTCTCGCTTGTCCTCGCCTTCGGACTTGTGCGGGTTAGCACGCGCAGCAGATTCATCCCCTACATCGTCCGGGTCGATGGTCTCGGTTACGCGCTGGCGGCGCCTACCGCGCTCGGCGAGAGCACCGCGCAGCTAACCACGGAAAGGATGGTCCGTTACGAGTTGGCCGGCTTCATCCGCGACACGCGCGAGGTGATCGCCGATCCGCAGGCCGAGCATCAAGTAATCGGCGAAGTCTACAGCCGGGTGCGCGGCGCGGCCTACAAGTTCCTCGAGAACTACTACCACGATCAGAACCTCGCCCATGACCCGTTCAAGGTCGCGCAGCATACGACCGTAACCGTGCAGATCGATTCAATCCTGAAGCTGTCCGACGCGACGTGGCAGGTGCGCTGGACCGAGCAGGCGCTCGGCCTCGATGGAGCGCCCATCGCAACCACGCATTGGGAGGCCGTGCTCGACACGGAGATGGCGCCGCAGGCGTCCGACGCCTCAATCCTCGACAATCCACTCGGCTTTTACGTGACGCGGATTAGTTGGACAGAGCAGCGAAGCTGACGGAGGACTCCGATGCGAGACAAGATTGCAGCCATCGGTATCGCGCTCGCGTTTGGGCTGGGCGGATGCGCGTCGCAACAGTCGCCACCGCCGCCTGTCACGCTCGTAGCCCACGCGGCGCCCAAGGCGGAGACGGCGCCTGCTCCGGTAACAGGCGCCAACCTCCTCGCCGAGCAGCCACTGGAGGTAAGGCAGGCCGTCGCCGATCACAAGAGCACGGACGACTGGCCCTCCTACAAGACTCCCGCATACGTGCTCTATCCCTACGGCAAGGTGGCCGAGCCGCTCATCGACTGCGCGCCGCTGCGCACCACCGATATGCAGCTTGAGCCGGGCGAGACCATCACCGACGTTGCGCTCGGCGACAGCGAGCGCTGGATGGTGACGCCGGCCTCCTCGGGCGATCCGCGCAATCCAACCCCGCACCTTGCGGTCAAGCCCAAGGCGGCCGGCATCGCGACCAATCTCACGATCTACACGACACGCCACATCTATCACCTGATTCTGCGCTCGCGACCTGGCCACGAGATGCAGCAGGTCGAATTCTACTATCCAGACGATCTGCTTGCCGCGATGGAGCAGGCGGACCAGGAGGCCAAGCAGGAGACCGAGGATGCGAAAGCCGACGACCCTGCGGTCACGCCGCTCGCCTCGCTCGATCCGGGCATCCTGAACTTCTCCTACAAAGTCGCTGGACCGAACGTACCGTGGAAGCCCGTCCGCGCGTTCGACGACGGAAGCCACGTCTTCATCCAGATGCCAGCCGGCATGAAGTCGAGCGAGGCGCCGGCGCTGCTCATCGCGGCGGGCGATGGCAACGAAATGGTCAACTACCGGGTACGCGGCGACTACTACGTGGTCGATCGGCTGTTCGATCAGGCGGTGCTGGTCTCCGGCGTGGGACGCGCGCAGGACCGCATCCAGATCGCCTATACGGGCGCGGCGAGGTAAGCGATGGCGGCGAATCTGAAAGCGGTTCAGCAGACGCAGCGTCACGGCGGCGGCCGTCTCACGCGGACCTTGGTTATCACGGTGGGAGCCATACTGGGCGGATCGTTGCTGGCGATGATGCTGGCGCTTCATTCCGCCTCGCAGCCGGTCGAGAGTGGAACGCTGAAGGATCAGGCAGTCGCGATCCCCGACATGGCGCGACGGCGGGCCGTGGCGGACCTCGAAGCCGACGCAAAGCCGGTCACGATGCCGACGGCGGCTCCGATGCCGGCGCTTCCCGCCCCGCCAATAGTCCCGCGGCAGAACAATCCCGTCGCCAGGCCGCCGAGCCGGCTGGCGGAGCTTGAGCAGGACGAGTTCATCAAGGCGCTCGGAGCGCCACAGATGGTCGAGTCGTTCCACAACCGCGCGCTTGACATCCCGAGCACCCAGACCTCGGCGGGGAGGCTTTCAGGCGTCCAGCAGGCGAGCAACGACGTCTCTTCGGCGACCCTCAAGCCGGCGCCATCGCCGTACACGGTGACGGCAGGCAGCGTGATTCCCGCGCTGCTCGTGAGCGGCATCGACTCCGACCTTCCCGGCCCGGTTCTCGGGCAGGTGCGCGGGAACGTTTTCGACAGCGCGACCGGCAGGTTCCTGCTCATCCCACAGGGCACGCGGCTCATCGGCGCGTACAAGGCCGCGCCCGCGTCTGGCCAGAGCCGCGTGCAGATCGCATGGCAGCGGCTGGTCTTTCCCGACGCGTCGAGCATGGACCTGCCGCAGATGCCGGGCGCCGACCGCGCCGGTTATGCGGGTTTCACCGACGAAGTTGATCATCACTATCTGCGGACCTTCGGCACGGCCACGCTGCTGAGCCTGATCAGCGCCGGTCAGATGGTTGGACAGATGGGAGCGTTCGGCGGTGGTTACGGATTCGCGGGTCCGATGGGATACGGCTACGCCGCGCCGAGCCAGTGGGCGCTGATGGGCGAGATGGGCGGTTCGGCGGCGAGCGGACAGATGGGAGCGGTCGGGCAGCAGGCGTTGCAGCAGGGAATGAGCGCATCGCCGACCATCGAGATCAGGCCGGGCTATCAGTTCAACGTGATGGTGACGCAGGACCTGGTCCTGCCGGGGCCATACCGAGGCGCTTAACCGATCTCTGGAGTTAAGGAAAAGGAGCGAGTCGCATGGAGCTTAGGTTGAAAGACAAAGAACTGCGGCCGACGCAGCTCAGGCTTACGCTGCCCGGCAACCTCAAGGCGTTACTGGACGAGTATCTCGTTTGCTTGCGTGGTACGTCGCACCGGGAAGCGGAGATCAAGGAGATCGCGCTTGAGATGCTGCGCCAGTTCGTCGAGACCGATCGGGATTTCAGAATGTGGCGAAAGCAACGGGCAGGGACGGAGGTGTCTGGAGTGCAGAGCGGTGTGGTGGGAGAGCGGCAGAATGTGGCGGTCGGGGCAAAAATTTCGTAGGGCAAGATAAAGGGTTCCCCGTACCGTGGTGCTGAAAATGGCTAGTTTGCCGCAAAGACACTTAGTTTTTTCGCCCCGTACCGCGCAGAGCGCGCCCCGTACTTTCCGCCCTCTTCTGCCGCTTGCGCTCGGAGCTCTTATCGCCGCGCCGATTCTGATGTTCTGGCTGCTCGATCTGCGCGTCGCATTGACGGGCAGCGCCTGCCCTCCGGGCATTTACCGCGCAACGGCGCTTCGACCGGGAGGCACTCTGGCGCGCGGAGAATTGGTCCTGGTCTGCCTGCCGGAGACCCTCGCGCGCTTCGCGCTGAAGCGCGGCTACCTAGCAAGCGGCGCGGGCTGCGGCCACGGCATCGAGCCGGTCGGGAAGCGGATCGGCGCGGTCGCCGGCGACACGGTCGTGCTCACGCCGACCTACGTCGCGGTCGACGGAAAGCGCCTCCCGAACAGCGCGAGCCGCATGCGCGACAGCCGCGGCCGCGACGTTCCGCACATCGCTTTCGGTACGCACGCGGTGCGTAACGGCCAGGTTTGGCTGTTCGGCGAGGCGGACCGGCGAAGCTGGGACTCGCGCTACTTCGGCCCGCTTCCGACAAGCACGGTGCGAGCGGAACTCAAGCCGGTGATCACGTGGTGAGCCATGGCTGACGGACTGCATACACGGGAACAGGGGCTCCGGCTCCATCACTTGGCCAATCTTGGCGGCTTGGTGGCGCTCGCCGGACTCGATCGCGAGCCGCCCGACTTGCTGCTCGGAGCGTTGCTCCGGATGGCCGCAAGCCTGACCGAACTTCCGGAGCGCAGGCGCGCGGAGATCGCGTCGCTCGGCCATGAAAAGCTCGACGAACGGGCGAGCGCCAAGCGGGCGTGGAAGTCATGGGCGCGGGCGAATCGCCTCCACAATCTCACCCTGTCCGACGCGCAGATTCGACAAATCGTCGCGGCGCTCGGGGCCGGAAAGCAGCCAGCCGAGGGTGAACGGCTTTGCCGGCAGATGCTGGCGCTGCTCGACGGGAGGGCGGGCGATGAGTGACCTGCTGCGAAGCGATCTCTGGATGCGCCCGCATCCGTTGGGCGCGCGCGGCGAGCGCCATCCGCATGGATCGAGGTTCTGGTGGACCGGGCTGGCCAAGGGGAGCGCGTGGACATCCCGCCGCGCCGGCCGGCTCAACACGCAACTTGACCGGCGCGGGGCAACGACACCAAGTCAACCGCGTGCCTACATGCAGCGCAGTGTGGTCAAGGTCTCGTACTCGCGCAACACCAAGTCAGCCTCATGGGCGGCGCACGGGCGCTATCTGGCGCGCGACGGCGCGCAGCGCCAGGGCGAGAAGGGACTTGGCTTCAACGCCGAACGCGACGATCTCAACCTCGCGAAACTGCTCGGCGGCTGGCAGAAAGCCGGGGATGAGCGGCTCTTCCGCATCATCGTCTCGCCGGAGAACGGCGCCCGGCTCGATTTGCGGGAGCACGCGCGGGAACTGGTCGCACAGATGGAGCGCGATCTTGGAACGCAGCTTGAGTGGGCCGCGATCGACCATCACAACACCGACTATTCGCACCTTCACGTCCTCATCCGCGGACGCGACGAGCAAGGCCGGGCGCTTACGATCGACCGCGGCTACATCCAGTCGGGCATCCGCACCAGAAGTGCCGAGATCGCCAGCCGCGAGCTTGGACTACGCGCCGAGCGCGACGTGCTGACAGCGCGCGGAGCGGCGGTCAAGCGCGAGCAGTTCACTGAAATCGATCGCGAGCTTCTCCGTCGCGCCGCCGGAAAACACATAGTCAGCTTCGACGGCGAGCAGCCGCGTGGCGAAGCGACGCGCGAGCGGCGGGCGCAGGACATGGCCCGGCTCAAGTTCCTTTCCCGCATGGGCCTTGCCCGCAAGATCGATTCGGCAAGCTGGGGGCTTGCGGCCAATCTGGAGCGCACGCTTCGCGAACGCCAGCTCGCCATCGACATCATCAAGAGCCGCGCGCGCCATCGCGGCCAAATCCTCGACCAGCGCGCGCCGCTGGCCATCACCAGGCTCGCGCCCGGCCAGGAGTTGACGGGTCAAGTGGTCGGAACGGGCCTCGAAAACGAGGCGCGCGACCGCCGTTACCTGATGCTTGAAGGGACCGACGGCAAGCTCCACTACCTCCACCAGACGCCGGCGATCATCCGGGCGCGGGGCGAGAGACGGATAAGCGTCGGTGAAGTCGTGACGCTCGCGGCGCGGGACTTCGACAAGGACGGGCGGAAAGTCAATTACCTTCGGGTCGAGCGGCACGGCGAGCTTGGCGATATGCAGGCGGACAAGCAGATCGGCAACCGGCTCGACCTTGAGACGTTCGGAGCCATCGGGCGTGACGGCCGGATCAACATGCGCGGCTGGGAGGGATTTGCCGGAAAGTGGCGGCAAGCGATGAACGACCGCTTGCCGATGCTGGAAAAGGCCGGACTCATTGTCCGCCATCGATCAGCCAGCCGCGATTTCTTCGTGCCGCCCGGCGCCGAGCAGAAGCTTCGCGCCGAGATCGCTGCGCGCGAACACCACGAGCGGCAACAGCAAAATCACAAGGAGCGTACACGCTAATGGCAGCAACATCTCTACCGTACCGGCCGCCGGGCAATCCGGCGCCCAATAGAATAGCGACCGTCGTCGCCGTTACCGCGGGGCTGATCGCCTTTCTGGCGCTGTGGGCGGCGACCCAGAGAGCCGCTGCGATGCTCGGCTACGCGACGCCTCTCGGCGAACCGGTCACGACGCTTCCTCTCGTCGGACCGCTGTACGCCCCATGGGCGATCCTTCTGTGGGCGTGGAAGTGGCGCAACGCGGGAGAGGCAAGCGCGGTATTCGCCAGCGCCATGCGGCTGTTCGAGTACCCGTCGACCGCCGCAGCGCTGCTCGCGATGGGAGCGGCGCGGCTGGTCCGTGGAATTGGGCCGCGCATCCACGACCTTCACGGCTCCGCCCACTGGGCTAACGCACGCGAGGTCAAAAGCACCGGCCTTCGCGACCCCGCAAGCGGCGTTTACGTCGGCGCGTGGCGCAACGGACGGAGAACCTACTATCTCCGCGATGGCGGCCCGGCTCACGTGCTTGCCTTCGCGCCCACTCGTAGCGGTAAAGGCGCCGGCATTGTCGTCCCCACGCTGCTCGACTGGCCCGAGAGCGTCGTGGTGCACGACATCAAGGGCGAAAACTGGGCGCTGACCGCCGGCTGGCGGCGGCGCAGCCTGGGCAATCTCTGTTTCCGATTCGATCCGACCTGCACCGACGGCAAGGGCGCCCACCTCAATCCGCTGTGCGAGGTCAGGATCGGGGATGAAGAAGTCAAGGACGCCCAGAACATCGCCGACACTTTGGTCGACCCGTCGAACAGCGCCCCGCGCGACCATTGGGACCTGACCGCCCATGACCTTCTGACGGCGGTTATCCTTCACGTTCTCTATACCGGGCAAGAGAAGACGCTCGCCCGTTGCCTAAGCTTTCTCGCGCCGCCAGATCGCAGCCAGGATGACGCACTTAAAGAGATGAGCGAGACGCGTCATCCGCGCGAAATCACCCACGCCGTGATCGCGGGTGCGGCACACGCGGTGATGAGCAAGAGTCCCAACGAACGAGCGTCAGTGCTGAGCACGGCGGTGCGCTGCCTGAGCCTCTACCGCGATCCGATTGTCGCCGCCAACACTGCCGACTCGGACTTCGCCCTCGCCGATCTGATGCATTACGAGCGTCCGGTTAGCCTGTATCTCACCGTTCCGCCATCGGACCTCACTCGCACGCGTCCGCTGATGCGGCTGCTGCTCGCACAACTGGGCGCGCGGCTGACGGAGCGGTTGCATACGCACGACGGCTCGCCGCCGCAGCGCAGACTTCTGCTTATGCTCGACGAGTTTCCGGCGCTGGGCCGCCTCGATTTCCTGCAAACCGCGCTTTCCTATGCGGCGGGTTACGGCATCAAGGCCTGCCTCATCGCTCAGGACCTCTCGCAGCTTTACGCCGCCTATGGAAAGGACGAATCGATCATCTCCAACTGCGCGGTCCGAGTCGCCTTCGCACCCAACAAGATCGAAACGGCGCGGCTGGTTTCCGAGATGGCGGGCGTAGCCACCGTTCGGCATGAGCATCGAACCTATTCGGCGGGCGGCACGAGCGTCTCCGAACCCGCGACGCAGCGCCCGCTGCTCACGTCCGACGAAGCGATGCGGCTGCCCGAAGATGCGGCGCTGATCTTCGTCGCCGGCCATCCGCCGATTTACGCGAGCAAGATCCGATATTTCGAAGACCGCGATTTGGACGCGCGCACCAAGATTCCGACGCCGCTCCACTCGGACCGGATTGAGCACGAGCATCAACGGCCGGAGCCGCCGCCGAAAGCCGTCATCACGAACGGCGATGGCGCGAACGGGAAGGAAGACGTTGCCCACGCCGACCAGAGCGAGCGCGGCTCCCATGAGCGAGAGAAGGGCGAATTGTCGAAGGAATGGCCATTCGCATGAGAAAGGCCGCACACGAAGTCTCCTGCTACCTGACCCAGGCCGAGGCCAGAGAGTTGCGCGAGGAGGCCGCCGCGCGCCATCTGTCGCTCTCGCGCCATCTGCGCCAGTGCCTGCTGCACTACCGTGCCATCACCGCCGGCGGGGACGGCGGGATGCGGCAGCTTTCGATTGCGCTGGCCGACATCGAGGCCCGCCTCGCGCGCAGCGTCGAGACCCAGAGCAAGCGGATCACCGCGCTCTATCGCGAGCAGCAGGTGCTGTTTGCAATGATCGACCGGCTCGCCTTCATTCTCTCCGTGCATACCCCCGCAGTGCCGGAAGAGCTGCGCAACGCCGCGCTCGCCGCCGGCACGCGGCTTTATCACAACTGGCGCAACTCGGTGATGGAGATGACCGAAACCGGCGCGGCGAGCGACTCACTTAACCACGTCAACGGAGCCGGCGGAGAACCGGCAGAACGCGAGGAAACAGATGAGCCTGCAAGCGATTCAAACGGCGCGGCTCGATGAGCGACTAAGGCGCGAGCTTGGCCCGGCGGTGCTCGCCGCGCTCGACGATCCCGACGTGATCGAGATCATCCTTAACCCCGACGGACGGCTCTGGGTGGAGTCGCACGCTCACGGAATGTGCGCGACACAGATAGCCATGTCGGCCGTTCAGGCCGAACGGCTTATCGGCACGGTCGCCTTCGCGCTTCACACCGTCGCCAACGACACGCATCCGGTAATCGAATGCGAGCTGCCGCTCGACGGCAGCCGCTTCACCGGCTGGCTTCCGCCGGTAGTAAGCGCTCCGGCTTTCGTCATCCGCAAGCACGCCCGGCTCATCCACACGCTGGAGGATTATCTTCGCGATCGAATCATCGCGCCCGCGCAGGCCGATGCATTCCGCGACGCCATCGCTGCCCGCGAGAACATCGTGCTGGCGGGCGGCACCGGCTCGGGGAAAACCACGCTCGCCAACGCATTGATCCATCAAATGGTCAGCGCGAGCGGCGAGAGCGAGCGCTTCATCATCATCGAGGACACCCGCGAGCTTCAATGCGACGCGCCCAACGTGATGCAGCTTCATACCTCGGCCGCCGCCAATTTGATTTTCCTCACGCGCACCACGATGCGCGCGCGGCCCGACCGGATCATCATCGGCGAAGTCCGCGGCGCCGAGGCGCTCGGCATGCTCAAGGCCTGGAATACCGGCCATCCGGGTGGCGTGACCACCGTGCACGCCAACAGCGCCGTGGCGGCGCTCGTCAGGCTTTCGAGCCTTGTTCAGGAGGCCAACGTGCCGCCGCAGGCGGAACTCATCGCCGAGACCATCCATCTGCTGGCATTCATCGCGCGCACGTCTGAAGGCCGGCGCGTCACCGAGATGGTCCGCGTGCAGGGCCACGACCCCGAGCACGGATTCAAACTCACACCAGTGGGAGCAGAATGATGAATCCCGAATATCAAGTTCTCTACTTTCTCAGCGTCCTCGCCGCGTCAACCACGTTTGCGAGGGTCAATGCGCAGTCCGAGACAACGCTGTTCGACTGGATCGCGCTGGGCAGCCTCGTCCTGCTTATGGCTCAGGCACTCACACTCGCACTGACCGTCAGACCAGCACTTTGACCAAACGTTTCACAGGAGGTGTGCAAAATGCCGCACTCAAAGATTTTGCAAACATGTGCGAGGTGGATCAGATGGATCGCATACGCGTACGGGCTCGTCACTATAGCGTGGCCGGCTCAGGCGCTGGCCACCACCGGCATCGGCGTTCTGCCGTGGGACCAGCCGCTAAACACGATTCAGATGGATCTGCAGGGCACCGTCGCCCACGCCGCGACGACCATCGCGGTGATCGCCGCCGGCCTCACCTGGACCTTCAGCGAGCACGGCACCGGCGCGCGCAAGATGTCGGCAGTCGCCCTCGGCGGCGCCGGAGCGCTCGGCGCAACCCAGCTCATGATGGCGCTCTTCCCCTTCGCCCCGGCGATTCTCTGATGGAACTGCAACGCACGCCGATCCATCAATCGCTGGTAAGGCCCATTCTGCTGGCCGGGGCCGAGCGGCGGCTGGCGATCCTCAACTGGCTCTTCATGGCCGCGCTCATCTTCGGCGTCGGGCTTCATCTCTACACGCTGGCGCTGGCGACCCTGCTCGGCACGGTCGGCCACTGGGGACTCCGGCAGGCGGCCAAATTCGACCCGCAACTCAGCGAAGTCTATGTCCGCCACCTCCACTACCAGCGCTTTTACCCGCCGAGTGCCGACGTGACCGCACCGGTCGCGCCGGTACATCCGGCCGTGCCTCAAATTCGAAGGTACTGAGCCATGCTTTTTCGGGAGTTCAAGAACCTGCGTCGCAAGCACGAACGGCTGCTCGGTTTCTCCGATCTGCTCAACTACGCAGCCGTGGTCGATCCGGGCGTGATCCTGCTCAAGGACGGCTCGCTGCTCGCCGGGTGGCGCTATGCCGGCCCCGATCTCAACTCGGCCGGGGCGGAGGAGCTGACCGCCCTGTCGCACCAGGTGAATTCCGCGCTGGCCGCACTTGGCGATGGCTGGGCGATGAACGTCGATTTGATCCGCCACCCGAGCGCCGGATATCCGCCGCCGGGCGCGTTTCCCGACCCCGTCACCGCGCTAATCGACGAGGAGCGGCGTCGCCATCACACCGCCGAAGGGAGACATTTCGAAAGCGCGCTCGCGCTTACCTTCACGTGCACGCCGCCGACCGAAATGCAATCGCGCGCGGCCGGGCTACTCTTCGAAAGCAGCGCACAGGGCACGAACTGGCAACAGACGCTCGAGTTCTTCAAGAGGAGCCTCGGCGAGTCCGAAGACGCGCTGAGCGCCCGGCTCGCGCTCGCCCGCATGGATGACGCGACTCTGCTCGCGCACTTGAATGCCTGCATCACCGGACGACGCGAGCCGATCCGGCCGCCCGAAGACGGGAGCTATCTGGACGTGCTGCTCGGCTGTCACGAGTTCCACGCGGGCTTCCGTCCGATGCTCGACGATCTTCATATTCGACCTATCTCAATCGCCGGCTGTCCGCTCGCCTCATGGCCCGAGGTCACAGCTTTCCTCGATGAGCAGGCGCTCCCCTACCGCTGGTCCAGCCGTTTTATCTTCCTCGATCCGGCCGAGGCGGAGCGCGCGCTCAAAATCCAGCGCCGCAACTGGTTTCAGAAACGCCACGGACTCGGCGGCATGGTCAAGCAGGTCTTCAGCAACGGAGCCGCGCAGAGCTTCGAGAACCGTGACGCCGTCACGATGGCGCACGACGCCGACGAAGCGCTGGCCGAGGCCAGCTCATGCCGGGTGCGCTTCGGCTACTACACCAGCGCCATCATCGTTACCGACGAAGATGCCGCCATCGCGGACGCCAGCGCGCGCGAGATCGCAAAACAGCTCCACCATCACGGCTTCCCCGCGCTCATCGAGCACGTCAACGCCAACGAAGCCTGGCTCGGCTCCCTGCCAGGGCACGGCTACCGCAATGTCAGACGGCCGCTCATCCACACCCGCAACCTCGCCGACCTGATCCCGACCACCAGCGTCTGGGCGGGCCAAGAGACTAACCCTTGCCCGTTCTATCCTGAGAACAGCGCGCCGCTGATTTATGCGGCGACCACCGGCAGCACGCCGTTTCGACTAAATCTCCATGTGGGCGATGTCGGCCACACGCTAATCTTCGGTCCTACCGGCTCCGGCAAATCGACTCTGCTCGGACTTCTGATCGCGCAGTTCTTCCGTTACGAACACGCTCAGGTCTTCTGCTTCGATAAGGGGCTTTCCGCCTTCGTGCTTGCCGCCGCCGCTGGCTGCCGGCATTACGATTTGGGCGAAAGCGAAATCGCCTTCTGTCCGCTCGCCCGCGTCGATGACGAGTCGGAGCGCACGTGGGCGGTCGAATGGCTGGAGATGCTGCTCGCCCTGCAGGGCGTCGCGATCCTTCCGCAGCATCGCAAGGCCCTTTGGCGGGCGCTTGAGCTGATGGGTGAAAGCCAGCCCGACGCGCGCACCGTCACCGATCTCATTCGGCTCCTCCAGGACCAGACGCTGCGTGACGGCCTAAACTTCTATTCGGTCCACGGCCCGATGGGCCGCTTCCTCGACGCGGATCGCGACGCGCTCGAAGACAGCCGCTTCATCACCTTCGAGATTGAGGCGCTGATGGCGATGGGTGAGAAAGTGTTGCTTCCGGTCCTCACCTATCTGTTTCATCGCATCGACGGGCGGCTGGACGGGCGGCCGACCCTGCTCGTTTTGGACGAGGCGTGGGTGATGCTCGCCAACGGAACTTTCGGCGCCAAGGTCGAGGAGTGGCTGCGCACGCTGCGCAAGAAGAACGCCGCGGTCGTGCTCGCCACCCAGAGTCTCACCGAAGTCGCCAGCTCGCCTATCCGCGACGTGATCCTGGAGTCCTGCCCGACCAAGATTCTGCTGCCCAATCCGGAAGCGCAGAATCCAGCGGCCAGCGAGCTCTATCGCAAATTCGGCCTGACCGAGCGCCAGGTCGAAATCATCGCCACCGCGGTGCCCAAGCGCCAGTATTACTATCTCTCGCCCGCCGGGCGGCGGCTCTTCGATCTCGGGCTTGGACCGGCGACGCTCGACTTTATCGGCGCGGGCTCGAAGGCGGACATTATCGAAGCCCGGAGATTGATCGCCTCGCACGGCCGGTCATGGCCGATCGAGTGGCTCCGTGCGCGCGGTCGCATCGAATGGGCGGAACATCTCGCGAAATCATACGGACCGACAGAACCCCCGCTTCGCGAACTGACAACTCGCAATGGCCACCTGAACGGCGGCTACTTCAATCAACCAAATCGCACCGGCATCACGCCCGCATGAAGGAGTAAAGGCACATGGAACGATCCCGAGAGTTTGCTTTGTGGCTTGTGTGCGGGGTTCTTTTGTTGCTTTTCCTGCTCTTCATCACACCGCGCATCGCTCATGCGCAGTTCGGCGGAGGGACGCAGATCGTCTTCGACCCGAGCATATTCGCCCGGCAATTGCAGCAGCTTCAGCAAGAGACGCAGACTGTCGTTACCGAAGCGCAGCAACTTCAGTACATAATCAAGAACACCACCGGCGGGTACGCCGGCGTGTGGCAGTCGAGCCAGTCCATGCTCGACGAACTGGGCGGGCTCATTCAGCAGCAAGGCGGCCTTTCCTACTCGCTCGGCAATCTGCAGTCGCAGTTCCAGCAGCAGTTTCCGGGCTATGCCGTGCCGCAGAACCCGGACCAGCAGGAGGCCCAGAATATCGCGACGACGCTGAACACTCTCAACGGCACGCTGGCGGACGCCCAATCGCAGGCGCAAAATTTCGCCAATGAGCAGGCTCAATTCACCCAGCTTGAAGGCATGAACCGAACCGCCACTGGACGGTTGCAGGCGATCCAGGTCGGCAACGAAATCGCCTTGCAGCAGGCGCAGCAGATTCAGATGCTGAGGCAGTTGGTCGTCGCCATGATCAACGCGCAAAACGTGACCGCCGCCAATGCGATCAACGGCCAGGCGGCCGAGGACGCTTCGGTCCAGCGCTGGCTCAGCGCCGGACCGACCGTTCCGTTTTCCGCCACTATGCCCGACAATGGGCTTACCAATTTCGGCTCGCCGCCAGGCGGAGGACCGCAATGAAGAAGCTCATCGTTTGCGTCGCGATCGGCGTCCTGTTCGAGATGGGGTGCAATCGTCATTCGGGAGCGAACAGTGACGATCCACTCGCCATGCTCGCCTCGCCCCAAGCCGCCACCAACTACGACTATCCTTTCTGGAATGATCAGTTACAGCGCAAGACCGACGCATGGCAGAAGGCGCTTAGCTTTTGCAACCAGCCCGACCATAAGTTCCTGATCAACTGCCAGCCCGTGCTCGCCGTCGCCGCCCCACGTGTCCCGTTTGCTACCACGGTGAAGCCCAACACTTTTAGCTTCGGCCCCGGCGCTTCTCCGCAAGCAACACCTTAGAGGTGCAGCGTGAATAACCTCGACAATATCGCCCAAACGTTTCAATGGGCCGGCCAACGCTACATGAACATCATGCAGCCGCTCGCTGAAAAGATTTTCTTCGGCTTGGTCTTTATCGAGATCATCATTACCTGCGTTCACTTTGTCGCCGATCAGGACCAACCTGCCCGCCTTTTTGCCGAGTTTCTTAAGAAGTCGCTCGCCCTCGGTTTCCTTTACGCAATGATAGCAAACGCGCCGAGCTGGTTTAACGCGGTCCTCCAGGGCTTCGGGCAACTTGGAGGTCAAGCTGCTGGCCTTCCTGCGTTGAGCCCGAGCGGGGTTTTCGATAATGGCCTTTCACTTTTCCAAACCATCTACCGGGGCTTCGCGAGTCTCGGCTGGTTTCACCTCACGATGGCCTCGCTAATCGCGGTCATCGCCGGCCTGATCATGTTCCTATCCTTCGCGCTCATCGCCGGCCAAATGCTGCTGGCCCTCTCCGAGGCTTACGTTGGGCTCGGGGGCGGCATCATACTTCTCGGCTTCAGCGGCTCGCGTTGGACCATCAAGTTCGCCGAGAATTTCATCGGCTGGATCGTCGGTGTCGGCGTAAAACTTTTCTTTCTATACCTGCTGGTAGGCGTCGGTATGACCATCACGGCGGGCTGGAACTCCGCGTTGAGCGGCTGGACCGTCGCCGATCCCACCCTTCCGCTCACCATCGCTGGCGGAGCGCTCATCTTCCTTTTGCTCAGTTGGGAGATTCCCAATGTCGCGGCCCGCATCGCCGGTTCGTCGGTAAGCCTCAACCTCGCCCACGCCTTTGAGGCGGGGATGGCCGGTTACGGCCTTGGGCGAATCCTGAAGAGCCGTGATTCGTCGGATGCGCAGTTCGGCGCGACGCCGCTCGCGCAAAACCTCGAAGCCGGCGAAAAAGCAACGGCCAACAGCCAAGCGCCAACCACCAAACTATCCGCGACCGCGCCGTCCTCCAATGGGAACCGCAACACCGGCGGCCCTTCAAACTCGAATGCCACCGCGCTCACCGGCAGAGCCTCGCCTACAACCCAAGTCCGGCAGAACGGCAGCCGCCCGACGCAGCAGTACTGATCCCTCGCTACCGCGTGCCACTTGGCTCCGCCACAGCGAGACCGACCGTCAGTCCCGCTTCTCTTGCGGGTCGAGGTTGCGCGGAACAAATTTTGAACGTCGCAAATTGATATGCGCAGGTTGGTCGAGTGGACAGTTGTGCAGCACGCGGCGCGAATGCTGCCCTGATCGTCAGCATCGTGACGGCGTTAAAATAGGGTTTGGGGAGGAAGCACGCTCAGGCTCCGACGACGACGGGCCGAGGTTGACGGAAACGCGGGAGATTCCTGCATGTCTTTCGGGCGTGTTGAACCCTCAAGGCGGGATAAGCTAGGAATCTTCTGAGAAGTGAAGTACGCCGTGTCACAAGTCACCGTTGGGAAGTGGGGAAAGAACCTGGCCGTCCGATTCCCTGGCGAGATCGTGAAGGCGACCGGGCTTCGTGAGGGCGAGCGTGTCGAGATCGAGACGCACGACGGAGACATCGTCCTTCGCCGCGCCGCGCCGCGTTTCACACTGGAGGATCTGTTCCGACGCAGGAGCCCGAAGGAGTGGCGAGCTGCCTAGACGGGGCCTTCGACTGGGGGCCGGATGCGGCTGTGAGGTCGTCGAAGAGTGACGGTGTCGGCCCATGTACCCGGCGCCGGCGATCTGAACTGGACCGACTTCGACCCGACCAGGGCAGGGAACAGGCCGGTCGGCGGCCCGCTCTTGTGGTCTCGTCGGCCGCGTTCACCGAGAACACCGGGCCTAGCCATTGTCTGCCCTATCACGTCGCGTGTCCGGCCGTTTCCGACCAAGCGTCGTACTCCCACCAAGGGTGCCGATCGCTGGCGAGATACTGACCAGCCATATTCGCAGCATCGACACGATGGCCCGGCCCATCCGCTGTGCGGGTGTAGGAATCCAGCATAGGATGATTGCTGGGGAGATGCGTCGGCGATCCGGTGGCACCGCGTCCTGATTGACAGATCGCCCGAAATCAGGAGATCGCCCATGCACGCCGTGAATGTTCATCAATTGAAGAACAACCCGTCCGAGGCCTTACGCAAGGTGAAAGACGCTCCGGTAATCGTGCTCAAGGGCGACAGGCCGACGGCGATAATGCTGAATTTCGACGACGAGGCTCTGATGAAAGAGCCGGACGTGAAGCTCGCCATTGCAACCGAACTGTTTCGATGAGGCCACCTGTCGTTGGGACGCGCGGCCCGCCTGGCGGAAAATGCCGATCGTGGACTTCATGCATCACGTCTCGGCGCGTGGGATTCCGGTTATTCAGGGCACGGCGAAAGAGGCCAAAGCGGACCTCGAAACTCTGAACAAATGGACCGCTTCGTCCTGAGCGACGCGGCGCCGCTGATCCGCCTTGCACAGGTGGACGGCTTGTCGTGGCTCAAGGTTATTTTCGGGCGTGTCCATCTGACCGAACAGATGCCCGACGAAATAATTGTCGGCCTGAACAAGCCGGGCGAAGATGCGCTGGCGGCGGCTATCAAGCGCCGCACACTTCGGGTGCATACCGAGTGGCGATGGACCGAGCCTGAGTTTTTCCCGATCTCGGACGGGGCTAAGAGATCGGTATCGCGGCAGCGGTAAATTTGACGCGGCGCGGCCACGAGTGCCTGCTCCTGATCGACGATCGTGAAGGCCGGCGCAGAGCTTCATCTCTTTCCATCACAATCACAGGGACCGCCGCGATCATCGGCGCCGCCAAACAGCGACGGTTGATTCCGTCGGCGCGCGAGGCGTTCGCAGTGCTTCGCGAAAAGGGGTTTCGCGTTTCGGAGTCAATCGTCGAGGGCATCTTGGAAAGTGTGGGCGAGATCCCGGCGGCTGCCGAGGCGCGAGCGATCGGCCCTTCGATCGCGCTTCGCGTCAAACCGGCCAAGCCGCGCCGGAATCGGTGATTGTCACGAATTACGCCTATGCCGAGCGCTGGCGGGAGACATTATCGGCTTCGCCCGTGGACGCTCACGCCGAGCGGTGCGGGTGTCTGGGCTTGTCTTTCATGTCAAATGTGACATGCCCTGGGGCGCGTAACCAAGGCTTCTGGCCTGCCCCCCGAAAACTCAGCCGAAATGAGGTAGAGTCCGTCGCCTGAAAAGGAGACGGACGATGAAAGGAAGCCGCTTCACGGAGGAGCAGATCATCGGGGTGCTGCGGGAGCAGGAGGCCGGGGCGAGGACCGAAGAGGTCTGTCGGCGCCACGGGATCTCGAGCGCGACCTTTTACATCTATGGACGGCTCCCCCGTGGCAAGAAGGTTTCGGGTCCTGGTCTGGCGATGATCGATTGCAAACATCTATTCGGCGTCACCACTTTATGGTGCGCCCAAATGGGAAATCCGCTCACACTCG
>Ga0307374_10007019_pt1 | contig 17360 bp, 9 predicted proteins | sample OX3MG_FD_202532 | JGI IMG/M metagenome (GOLD analysis project Ga0307374, IMG submission 202532) | Soil microbial communities from Risofladan, Vaasa, Finland - OX-3 | ecosystem: Environmental > Terrestrial > Soil > Coastal area > Acid sulfate soil | place: Finland: Risofladan, Vaasa | collected... | reverse complement strand
ACCGACTGAACGGGGTGGTGAGCGCCGCCTGGGTCGATTCACCCTCCGGCAAGGCGCTCTTCTTCGATGGAACGCCGAGCCACGTCGTGAGTGTGCAGATCCCCGCGGGGCAGCGCTTCGGCAAGGGTTCCTGGACGTTCAGCGCCTGGCTGAAGCCCACGCGTTTCACCATCGACGACCGCCAGAACCAGCGGCGGATCTTCTCGTTTGGCGCGTTCCCGGACGCCAACCTGGTGATCGACCTGCTTGCCAGCGGCAAGATCAGCTACTACTTTTGCTACCGCCGCGGTGGGACGAATAGGATCGTCTCCACGGGCGGGTCCTCGGCGGCGGCGCTGAAGACGGGCCAGTGGGCGCACGTGGCCGTGGTGTGCGACCGCAAAGCCGGCCAGGTGGAGATCTACATTGATGGCTTCAGCCAGGGAGAAACGGCGCTGCCGACCGGCTTCGCCGGCGACTTTTCGCTTAACGGCGATCTGACGTTGGGCAGCCCGTGGCACAACTACTGGGGCGTGATGGACGAGGCGCGGGTCTATCGCCGCGCGCTGTCCAGGGCAGAGGTGAAGGCGGAGTTCAGTCGGCTGCAGAAGACGTTTGGCGTGACTTTATCGCCGGAGATGGCGGCCGCCGAGAAACAGGAGGCGCTGATGGAGTCCTTCGCGAAGTCGCACGACGCCTGGGCTGCCGGGAACTTCGCCGCCGTGCGCGCCGCCTGTGACGCGGTGATCGGGTCGAAAGCAGCCCCTGTCAGCCTGCGCAGCTATGCCGAGCTTCGCAGGGCACAGAGCTACGCGGCCCAGGGCAAGCGGGATCTTGCGGAGCTCGAATATGCCCGGATCGCGGCGAACCCGGCTTATCCCGAGGTACACCGCGCCGAGGCGCGCGAACGTATCGCAGAGCTGGCCCGTGTGGCGCGGGGGCTGCCCGCTCGAGATCCCGCCGCGTCCCGCACTGTCATCCCGCCCATCACCCACTTCGCGGCCCAACTCTTCGTTTCGCCGCGGGGCAGCGACGCCAACAATGGATCGAAAGCGGCGCCGGTGGCCGGCCTGGCCCGCGCCCGGGACCTGGTGAGGGCGCTGAAGCGCAAAGGGGTCAGGGGCGCCATCGAGATCAACGTGCAGCCGGGCGAATATTCCGTGACAGCGCCGCTCGCGCTCACGGCAGAGGACTCGGGTACGCCGGATGCGCCCGTAGTTTACCGCTCCGTTCAGCCGGGCAAGGCCGTTTTCTACGGAGGCCGGCGGATCATGGGGTTCCGGACCGTGACCGACCCGGCGATTCTGGATAGGCTGCCGGAAACGGCCCGCGGCCGCGTGTTGTACTGCGACTTGCGGGCACAGGGAATTACCGACTACGGCCAACTGGCTGTGCGGGGATTCGGGCAGCCGCCATCGCCACCGACGTTAGAGCTCTTCGTGAACGGGAAACCAATGACCCTGGCGCGGTGGCCCAACAAAGGGTTCGTGGGAATCGATAAGCTCGTAGACCCAGGATCGAGAGCCGCCGGGAAGCCTTCCGTCTTCGAATACCTCGGAGATCGGCCCGCGCGCTGGACGAAGGCAAAAGACGCCTGGCTCTTCGGCTACTTCCGCTACCTCTGGGCCGATGGCACCATCAAGATCGCGAAGATCGATCCGGGGGCGCATACCATCACCACGGCCGAGGCCTACCAGTACGGACCGCCGGGCATGGATAACGGGCAGGGCATCCAGTATTATGCCTTCAATCTGCTCGAGGAGATCGACCAGCCGGGCGAGTGGTACCTGGACCGTGAGACCGGCCTGCTCTACCTCTATCCGCCCACGGACCTTGCGAAGGCGACCGTAGAGATCGGCATGCTATCCACGCCGATGGTAACGATGGACCACGTCACCGACGTGCGGATGGAGGGCTTAAAATTCGACCTGTCGCGTTACAACGGCCTGGTACTCACCGACTGCAGCCGATGCCTGGTCGCCGGATGCACCGTCAGCCGCATGGCAGGCGACGGCATCAGTATCGATGGCGGCGAGGCCGACGGCATTCTCGGGTGTGACATCTTTTGCATCGGCCGGCGCGCCACCGAGGTGATCGGCGGCGATCGCGAAACCCTCACGCCCGGCCGGCACTTCGTGGAAAACTGCCGGATTTACGACTTCGGCCGCATCGATCGCACTTACACGCCGGCGATTCAACTCGAAGGCGTGGGTAACCGGGTGGCGCATAATATGATGTATGACTGCCCGAGCAGCGTCATGCGGATCGAAGGCAATGACCACGTCATCGAGTACAATGAAGTCTTTAACGCCGTGCAGGAGTCGGACGACCAGGGCGCTATGGAGCTTTTCGGGAATCCCACCTACCGCGGGGTGGTATTCCGCTATAACCGGTTCACCAACTGCGGGAAGACCGGCGCGGAGAAAGAAGTGGTCGGCCAGGCGGCCATCCGGTTCGACGACGCCATCAGCGGCATGACAGTCTACGGCAACGTTTTCATCAACAGCGCCAACGGTCACTTTGGGGCCGTGCAGATGAACAGCGGCCGGGACAATATCATGGACAACAACCTGTTCATCGACTGCAAGCAGGGCATCAGCGGCGGTTGGAACGCCGGCAACGGCGTCTGGCGCACGGTGGCGTCCGGGAATCTGCCGCCGGAGTTCATCGAGAACGCCCTGTACCTCAAGCGCTATCCCGAGATCGCCAACATGCTGAAGGAGCCGGGCATCAACCACGTCTGGCGCAACGTGTTCTACCGGTGCGGGCCGATGGTCACCGGCGACCGGGCGAACCTGGACCTGGTAGAGAACGGAGTCTTCGATAAAGACCCGGGCTTCGTGGACGCCGCGAAGGGGGATTACCACCTGAAGCCGAACGCCGCGCTGTTCGCGGACGTTGGCTTCGATCCTATCCCGCTGGACGAGATCGGGCTGTACAAAGATCAGTATCGGGCGAGGGTAGAGATTCCACCCGGCCTCGTTCCGGAGGGGCGAGTCAAGGCGCACTAAAGTGAGATATCAGAAGTAAGGTGAGTGATCAATGGATGACGGAGAACGGCCCCGTCACTGCGGGTGACCCCGGCGAAGTCCGGTTGACTGAATGAGGAGGAAAACGATGCCCACCCCGGATCCCCTGGATGAATTGATAGGCGAGTTGGGTCAGCGCGGCTTCAACCCGCAGGACTGGCAGCGCGTGATGGAGACGGCCGCCCGGACGGGTAGGTCGGCCAAGATGATCCTCGTGGACGACCCGAACAGCCCGGAGGGCCGGGCTGCCAACGAATACATTCGCTGCCACCATCTCCTGCCGCCGGACTACAAGCACATGCCGCTGACCGAGGTCGTCGCGGCCTGCGAGGCGCTGGCCGTCCCCGATCTACCCCTGGCGGAGCAGAAGCGCATCGTGATGCTCCTGGCTCACTCCCCGGGTGACGAGGCGCTGGCCGCTCTGAAGAGCTATCGCGAGCGGGAGCACGACCCGGCGATGACGACCTGGGGGCGCCTGGCGCAGCAGGAGTGCGAGGAGGGAATCCTGTCGAAGCGCATGGGGCAGCCGGTCCACGGGTTGGCGCTGGCGGTCTCCAAGGTGGGACGCAACGAGCCGTGCCCGTGCGGATCCGGTCTGAAGTTCAAGAAGTGCTGTGGCCGGTAGCATGCGCCTCGGCACTCAATCATTCCCCTGGTACCTTCTGCCGTTCCTCGGGCTCACCACCACCGCCATCGCCGCTCCCGCAGCCGTGCAGGTCCGACTCGATCCGCCTGCTGCCGTCTGCTTCACCCCTCAGACTGCGGTGGTCCACGTGACCAATGACGGCGACGCGCCGGCCGCGCTGAGCGTGCGGCTGGCGATTGGGATGCCGTTTGGAGGCATCCAGCAGCGAGGCGCTGCCGTTATCGCTGCGGCCCACGGCACTGCCGAGACGAAGCTCCTGTACGAGCTTTACGAACCGGGCCGGCACACCTTCACCGTGACCGCGAGCGAGGGCGGCAAGGAAGTGGCGAAGAGTGACACGGTGGTCGATGTACCGGGTTCGCCCAACGTGCCGTGGCGATTCCCCAATTATTACCGCCAGGAGCTCCGCACGGAGACCAACGGCAAGATTGTCGTGGACAGGCATCCCGGAGCCGCGGACGTGGTTCCGAAACCGGCCGACGTTCACCCGGTGGTTGAGATTGGCGCCGACAACCGTCTCTTTAAGGGCGGCCGGCCGTGGTTTCCCATTGGGCTCTACCTGACGCCCACCAGCGAACGCTCGGCTAAGGAGCTGGCCGACGCCGGGTTCGACCTGGTGAGCGTAGGGGTTATGCCGCCCGCTGCGCTGCGTCACGTCCTGGATCTGCTGCAGAGCTGGGGCCTCTATGCCTGGGTACCGGTTTCGGATCTGCTGCAGTTCGCCGACGGCGACCCGGCGCAGAAAAAGGCTGAGCTGTCGGCCCTGGTCGCCGGAGTCGGCGACCATCCGGCGCTGGCCCTCTGGGAGAGCATGGACGAGCCGGCCTGGAATGGCCAGCCCGCGTGGGGCCTGCAGGAGGGTTATCGCTTCCTGCGGGCTCTCGATCCGCGGCGGCCCATCTGGACGAACCATGCGCCGCGCAACCGGGTGCAGACGCTGGCGTTCTACAACCAGGCCACCGATATTGCGGGCTGTGACATCTACCCGGTACCGACACCCCAGACCCAGTCCGATCAGACCAACAAGACACTGGGTGTCGTGGGCGACGAAACGGCGAAGAACATCCTGGCGGTGCGCGGCGAGAAGCCGGTGTTCATGGTGCTCCAGGGGTTCGCCTGGCGCGCGCTGAACAACCGGGCGGACCCGGAGGCGGTCTATCCTACTCTGGCCCAGAGCCGCTTCATGGCCTATGACGCCATCATCGCGGGCGCGTCGGGCATCCTCTACTGGGGAGTGAACTACACTCCCCGTCCATCACCGTTCTGGTCGGACCTCAAGTCTGTGGTGTCGGAGCTTCACGGACTGAAGCCATTCCTGGAGGCGCCTCGCGAAGGCGTCGAAGCTGACATTGCGCCGGAAGGCAGCCCCGTCCGGTACCTGGCCAGGCGCGTGAGCGGCCACGTCACGCTGCTGCTGGTCAACCGCAGCGAGAAGGAGGCGACCGTGAAAGTGACCGTGGCGGGCGCCCGCGGCCCCTGGCGCTGCCTGTTCGGAGACCCCGCGCCGCGTGCCGTTGGCCGGGGTCTGGCGCTGACACTGCCGCCGTGGGGCGCGCGTGCCGTCACCGACGTCCCGGCGTGGAACCCGGTCCGGCGTGACTACTCGGCGGAAGCGCGTACCGCCCGACCGCCGCAGCCGCTGCCCACCGAGCCGGGCAACGCCATACCGAATCCCGGGTTCGAGGCGGACGACGATGGGACGCCGGCCGGCTGGGACGCGCGTCTGCCCTTCACCGTCTTTCGGGACACAGCGGTGAAGCGCTCCGGCGAGGCATCTCTCCGCATCGAGAGTCCGGGGGCGGGCGCGACGCCGCTGGCGGTGATGCAGTCCATCGTTGTCAAACCGAACAAGGAGTACCGGCTGACAGGCTGGATGCGCAGCGACACACCGGGCGTTAAAGCGCGAATCTACGCCGAGTGGCACGACGCGACCGGCTGGCACAGCTACGTTCTGCCCTGGGTCCAGCCGACTACCGGGTGGCGTGAGTGGAGCGTTGCCGTCACGACGGCCCACAACCCTGAAGGCCGCCTCTACGTAGTAGTGCAGGCGCAGGATAAGGGCCGCGTCTGGTTCGACGATCTCAAGCTGGCGGAAGTCACGTCACCCATTCTCGGTCCCTCCTGACTCGCCGGCAGCCAGGCTACCACAACCGGTTCGATAATGGCCCGGCCGGGCCGGATCGGGATACAACCACCCAACGATGCGACTTATATCAATTCTCACTCTGATCACGGCCGTCGCGGCAGGAACGGCCGCGGCTGATGTCCAGCCCCTGCCGATCCAGGACCACCGAAACCCGGTCCCGCGCGCCCGTACCGCCGCGCCAGGGGTACGGCGGGCGGGATGGTGGAACACGGACCGGCCGTTCCGGGTTGCCGTGACGCTTCCCGCTGCACGGTACGACCGGCGAGACCTGGCCATCGAGATACCCACTGATTTCGCGGCGGAGGCCGCTCGCCTGGTCGGTCGGCCGGCGAGTCTCGATCTCAATTCGTGTCGGGTGATTGCGGATGAGACCTCGGACGCTGTTCCGGCTGCGTTCGTAGATGGGCGGGTCTGCTGGCGCCTCCCGGGGCTTATCCCTGCCGGCCAGGAGCGCCACTTCCTGCTGTACTTCCGCCTCCTGGCTACCGATCTTTCGACGCCTCTCGAGGCCCGTAGCGCGGCGACTGTGGCGCCGCTGGCCGGCCCATCGCTGATCCTGCCGGATTACGCCACGGACGCGTATGGCAAGCCCTGGGATTTCAACGGGCCCGATTTCGCCGGCGTCGACCACTGGGGTGATAAGCCCGAGTACATCCCGGAGCGGAAGATCGTGGATGGCGTGATGCGCCTGAAAGTCAGGCAGGATCCGTACTTTATCTGGGGCGAAATGTGGGGCCATGGTGGTCGCGTGAACCGGCCCGTGGATATCGACCTGGATCATTACCATGTTCTGGAGATTCGCCTCCGGCAGAGCCTGCCGCACGCTCTCTGGTCCGCGTACGGCCGGGTGAAAGGCAGCGATACGCTCCTACACACTGACTTCCCGGTGGACGGGACCGGGTGGCAGACCGTGCGCGTCGATCTCACGAAGCAAGCCCGGTGGAGCGGCCACGTCACCGCCTTCCGCATCGATCCCACCAACCTGGTAGAGGCGACGGTGGACATCGCGTGGGTCCGGCTGCTGGCGGTGGATGAGGCGGCGCCGGGCGCCGTGGAGACCATCGGCCGGCCCTCGTCGCCGGCCGCCGCGATGATCATCCAGGCGCCGCAGCGCGCGCTCGTGGGCAGCGTTGGGCAAGTGGTCGTTCACGTCGTGGACGGCGCCGGCCGCCCGGTGAGTGGGCAGCCCGTCATCCTCCGGCTGCGGACGCGCTCCGACGGCGAGCTCTCATCGGATCCCGACCAGAGCAGCGACGATTCCCAACCTTTCGAGGTCCGGGGCCTCACGGATGGCCAGGGGAACCTGAAAGCCCGTTACCAGGCCAGCGAGGCTGCCGGGCCGGCCGAAGACAGGCTCACGGCGTCTGCGGATTTCACGGCCGCGGCGGCAGCGACAGCCATTTCGACCGATCCGGGGCCGGCGGCGCGACTCGTCGTCACCCCGCTCCGGGCGACGCCGCTGTCACCGGGTCAGCGAAGCTTTCGTATCACGGCGCAGGTGGCCGACCAATATGGCAATCCGCTGCGCGCTCCAGGCCGCCGCGTCAACTTTACGTGCCCGGCTGGGGTCACGATGGCGCCGGAGGCCGCTGTCACCGGCGCCGATGGCCGCGTATCGTCCACGCTGAAGTTCGACCCGGCGCGCTGCTGGGTCGCCTGGGTGGGCGCGTCCGACACAGCGGGGCTTCGCGGACGTTCCGCCGGCGTCTGTTACACGCCGGACCGCCGCGATTGGGGTGTTACGGTCGGCCGCGACGGTTACTTCGTGACCTCGAAAGGCAAGGCGTGGCTGCCCCTGGGCGGGTTCTACGCGAACTGGGTTGGAGACGTACCGGCCGCCGGCGAGGCCGGCCGCAAGCTGACGAGCTTCGTGGACACGACGGACGCCCAGAAGATCCGCTGGCTCAAGTTTCTGGCCAGCCAGGGCGTGACGGCCATGCGGTTCATGCTGCGCGCCCATCGCCCGGGCGGACTGGAGCCCATGGACATTGGCGGCAAGGTCAACCCGGAGCTCTACGCCCAGGCGCTTCACTACATGGACCTGGCGCGGCCGTTCGGCATCCGCTTTCTGCTCACGCTGCACGAAGACTACGATAAGCCGATGTATTACAACGCCACGTATCGGAAGCTGTTCTGTCTGCCGCGCTGGAAGGGGATTGATCTGGACACTTTACCGCCGTTCCAGCGGCGCTTTGTGCGAGATGGTCGGCTCATCAACAGCATCGCCGAGAAGTACACGGACCCGGACGTCATTGCCTGCCAGGACCAGTACGCCCGGGAGATCGTTCGTCTCCTGAAGAACAATCCGCAGGTCTTCGGCTATGAACTGGAGAACGAGCAGGTCGACGTGCCGACAGCCTGGGTGAACCACCAATGCGCCGTCATCCGGAAAGTGGATCCCCGGACCCCCATCTGTATGAGCCACGGCGGCGGCGGCCTCCGGACCGCCGACCCTCTCTTCTGGCGGCGGAACTCTAAGATCGACTTCTACACCTACCATCTCTATCCCGATAATGACACGGCGCAGGACCCGTACGACTACGGCCTGGCGGTGGACGTGCTGACCCGGTACGGGCGCATGGTCGGCCGCAGTTTCCTGGGGGAGAGCGTGGGCGACCAGTGGAGCGATGGCGCGCCCGAAGCGATGCGCCGGCGCGTGGCCAGGGACATCATCTGGTTCAGCCTGGTGGAGGGCAATCCGGGCGTGTTCTTCTGGAACAGCCGCGGGGACGAGGTGCAGGAGTTCAAGCTGGCCCGCCGGATCACCGACGGAATCGACTTCTCGACCTGGAGACGCCGCCCGGCTGCGACGGATGTGCTGGTGACGCACCGCCTGGTGGATGATAAGTGGTTCAGGACGCCAGCCGGGACGCATGCGCTGGACCTGATGGCGCGTTATACTCAGCACTACCTCGACATGGGAGCGGATTTCGACTTCATCTGGAAACCGACGCCCGGTGCGATCGCGGCCACCCTGGACAGTTACAAGCCCGTGACGCCTCGATGGCGGCCGGTGCAGCCTTCTCCTGGTTTCCAGGCGGCGACCGAATCCCGTGCCGATGGCAGCGAGGGCCTGTGCTACGTGCGGAACGTCGCGGGCGCCCAGATCTGGGTGAGCGAGGACGAGGCGCACAGCCAGCAGGTGGTTCGCACCGTGGCGCCCCGGCCCTGCGCGCTCCAGTTGAACCTGGGGCCCGGCGTGTTCAGCGTCGCCGTGACGGACCTCGTTACGGGCGTCACAACCAGGCACAACGTCAATGGAGATGGCCGCCTGGACCTGGGTACCACCGAGGATGACTTCGCGATCTACTACAGTCGTAGGTTTTAGGTGTTGGGTTTTAGGTTTTAGGTCTTGGGGTTTCGGCGCCAGGTCCGAGGCGCGAGGGACGGCTCCCCATCCCGAAGCGGGGCCGGGAGATAGGTCCGGGGCGTAGAGACTGCCGGCGTCTATGGCGTACGATAACGTTGGAAGCCGGGAAAGGAGCAGCGCTTGACGATGCACGCGGGAGCTACCAGAATGCGCCGGCAGGCGCCGCTGCCGGACGCTGGCATGAGTCGCCGGCCGGAACGCGGCCGGGCTGCGGTACTGCTGCGGCTGGCCGCACTGTTTGCTGCGGTTGCCATCGGCACGCTAGCGGCACTGCCAGCCCACGCTGAGGACAGCGTGCCCGTTCCCTGGGATGGCATAGACATTGGCAGTCCGCCGCCAACGGGCAGCGCTTCGTGGGCCAACGGGACGTTCACCGTGAAAGGGGCTGGCGCCATTGGCAGCCAGAGCGACGCCTTTCACTTCGTTTACCAGGGCGTCACGGGAGATTTCGTGTTCACCGCACGGGTTGCGTCCGGGGCCGGCGGCGGCGCCCGCGCGGGGCTGATGGTGAGAGACGCCCTGGCGCCTAACACGCATTTCGTGGGCGTCCTGGTGGCGCCAGGCGGACGTACCACGCTCGAGTATCGTACCCCATGCAGACCCGGCGCCGGGTCTGCCGCTGGCGGCGGGACCGCGCCAGGGTGGCTGAGGCTCGTTAAGCGCGGCGGCGCCGTCCGGGCCTTCGCCGCGCCGGACGTGAAGGGCGCCGCCGGCCAGTGGCAGCGCCTCGGCGCCGATCAGACCACGGAGTCGGGGATGGTTTACGTGGGGATGTGCGCGTTTGGCCAGGAGGCCGAAGCGCCGGCGGTATTCGACCACGTCTCGCTGCAGAATGCTCCGCTGTCGAGCCTCGATAACATGCCCGACACCGCGGCGCTTGCCGCCTCGACTCCGACACATTACCAGTTGGGGCCGGATTCCGTTCGGCAGCCTGGCGTGCCGCGCGGCGAGATGTTCCAGTTCGAGCTGGCGGGCAGGAAGTACTACCCGGGCACGCAGTCCACGATCTGGGTCTATGTGCCCGCCGAGTACAATCCCGCGAAGCCAGCCTGCCTGTGCGTCGGGCTGGACGGACCTGGCTTCCACGCCCCCATCGTGTTCGATAACCTGATCTACCGCAAGCAGATGCCGGTGACCATCGGCGTCTTCATCTCGTCCGGCACGGTGGACGCGCCGGGCACGAAGAAACCGATCCGCTTCGACCGCTGCTACGAGTTCGACAGCGTCAACGACAACTTTGATCGTTTCCTGGTGAACGAGGTGCTGCCGGCGGTGGAACAGCGCACGACGGCGGACGGCCGGGCCATTCGCATCTCTGCCGACCCCAACGATCACATGATCGAAGGGGGCAGCAGCGGCGGCGTCTGCGCCTTCACGGCCGCCTGGCAGCGACCGGACCTGTTCCGCCGGGTCTTCACGGCCATTGGCACCTATGTGGGGATGCGCGGCGCGGACAGCTATCCGACGCTGGTTCGCAAGACCGAGCCGAAGCCGATTCGTATCTTCCTCCAGGACGGCGCCCAGGACGCGTGGAACCCCCTGTTCGACAGTTGGTGGACCCAGAACCGGTCCATGGAAGAATCCCTACGCTTCGCAGGCTACGACGTCAACCACTCCTGGGGAACGCTCGGCCACGAAGAGACCGATGGCGACTCGGTGTTCCCCGAAGCCGTCACGTGGCTCTGGCGAGACTATCCGAAGCCCATTGAAACCGGGCGGTCCGGCAACAGCATGCTCCGGTCGGTCCTGGCGCCAGGCCAGTCGTGGCAGCCGATGGCCGGTCCGGCGGATCCTGCAGCGCTGGCCGCGGGGCCGGGCGGCAGTGTGTTCTGCTGGGACGCCGCGTCCCACGAGATCGACCGCATCGAGATCGACGGCGCCCTCCGGCCCTTCGCGCACACGGATGGCGCCGTCGCCGGAGAAGCGTGTGGTCCGGACGGCCGGCTGTACGTCGCCACCGAGCCTTCCGGCGATATCCTGGTCTACGACGCTGCCGGGAAGCCGAGGGTCGCTGACCGCGGCGTCCACGCGGACCACCTGGTGGCGCTGAGCACGGGGGAGATCTATGCCACACAGCCTGGTCCCCACGACGACGTTCCCGGCAAAGTCTGGCTGATCCGCGGGGGCGCGAAGACAATGGTCGATACGGGCCTACACCATGCCAGCGGCGTTATTGCTGCACCGGACCACGCGCTGCTCTTCGTCGCCGACGCGCACACCCACTGGATCTACAGTTACGTGATCCGCGACGATGGCGCGCTGGAAGACAGGCAGCCGTTCTACTGGCTGCACGCCGCCGAGAGTCCCGACGACACCGGCGATTACAGCCAGGCTTCCGACATGGCCCTTGATGAGCAGGGCGACCTCTTTGTTGCCACCCGGATGGGCGTCCAGATCTGCGACCGCAACGGCCGCGTGGAGGGGATCCTGAGCCTGCCGGCGGGCCGGGTCACGAGCCTGTGCTTCGGGGGCGCCAACCTGCACGATCTGTACGTAGTCTGTGGGCGCCGGATTTACCGGCGCGCGCTGCAAGCCACCGGCGTACCGGGCTGGGCCGCTCCCATGGCGGAGCCCCGATTCGGCGCAGGATAGGGAACAGAGCGCCGCCGCGGCGCTCGCCTTGCTGGAGATGGTCGTTGATGAACTCAGCGATCGGAGCGAGTAAGTCTGTCGGCCATCACAGCGCCCGGCACATTCAAAGTGGCCCAACCAAAAGCGCACAGGGCCGGATAGACAAAAGGGAGACGAACGAATCGGACTCGAAGAATGGCCCCGGGGTGGACCAAATCGAAATCCGTCGAGCCTGCGGTCGATAAGGACGGAGAGTCGAATGGTTCGGTTGGACTTCAGTCGATTTGGTTGGCGCTAGCTGAGACGTTGAGCGGGCAACTGTCGGCAATTGTGTCCACGTCTACATGCGTAATCTGTAAGTAGCCTACAAAAATGATGATAAGCAGGGTTAGCGCGGCCGCAACCGGGCCATCACCCCAACCCAAGCCACCGACATTCTTCGCCTTACCAGTCCAGTCGGCAAAGGAGGCGCCAATAGGTCGCGTGATTATATACGCAAACCAAAACGCGAAAATGGCGTTAAATCGGAATAACCAATAACCGATTGCGGGCACTGCAAAGATAGCTACGAATACTATGCCCGCCGACAAAAAGCCAAGGCGTGCGGTATAGGCAAGCAAGTCGCCCGCGGCTGTGCCAAGCGCAAACGTGGCCGATACCGTCGCCCAGTAGAACAATTCACGGCGGGTTGTGGTAATACTGTGGATAGATAACGTATCCGCTGTTTTATGCCAGAGCTTAAATATGACAGCCAGCGCAATTGCGAACACGATTGTTGATATGGCGTATGGCACACCCAGGGCAACATGCGTCACGTCAGCCGCCATCGTGCCAAAAATTGCTACCATAACGACAGTCAGCCAATACACCCAGGGTATGTAGCGACGAGTGCTAAGCTGAAGCGCCAGGATAGCGATAAAGCCAATGAACCCGGCGATTACGACGAGATACGGGTTGAAGTGGTAGACTAAGTAGTCAGATGTAGACTCGCCTAAAGCCGTTGTGAGCAGCTTAATTATCCAGAAGTAAACGGTTACTTCGGGTACTTTGCGTAGAAGCTGCTTATTGAGTACGCCGCTCATTTAACGCCCGATTCTGTTTGTTTGGACCATTGTTTATTGAATGACCCGCGTGAAATGTAATATCCTGCGATTGCTCCGATAATCCCAAATATCCAAACACCCACAATGTCCAATGGTGGCCGACGCGCACCCGAGAGAGCCGCACCCAGGGCCAACGGGGGCGCAGGAAGTGTCTCACTCTATGTTGACACAGAGGGAAGTTCGGGCGCAAGTTGGCCCGCCGCCGCCGCAAGCTCGCGCAGTCGGCGGCATTCGTCTGGCGCGTTTGCTGCCGGTTGTCGAAACCCGCAGCGCTTTTTGAGACGGTTTGAGACGCATTTTCTTTCGCCCCGATCCAGTGCGGATATCGCGCCGTGCCGCAGCGGGAGAATCGCTGGACAACGGCCGGTGTCCGACGAAGCAAGCGTTCAGCTAATGCGCACGGAGCGGGCGCGATGGATGCGGTGGGGCCTATCGACTCCGGCCGGCGGTGCCCTCCGCGGCGGCCGCGGCGGCCGTGTCGGCAAACGCAGGGGGTTGATATCGTGTCGCTCGCGCCCCCGAGGCTTCCGAGCAATCACTCGTTCCCTCGATTTCGGCGGCAGCTTTTCTTCCGGCAGATAACCTACTTTGCGCGCCTGACGGTCGTCCTCATCGGTCGACCGGCTTCGGGCACCCTATCCAGTACACAGAGATCCGCTTCACATTCCCGGGTGATTCAAGTTGCAGCGGAATTTCCAGGGGGGGCGTTTCCACCTCGGGTTTCGGGGTATAACAGGGCGTCGTGAGTAAAACTCGGCCTCGTGCCGTGAGAGCCTTCGGGGCTCCTATACTCACGACCTTTTCTTTTTTCGCCCCTATCGCCTTCCGGGCGATCATCCGCCGCAGCAGGATCCAACTACCGAAGACAACGGGATAGAGCGGGTCGAGGCCGGTTGCTATGATCCATCGCCGGATCTGCCCGTTGGGGACTCCTGATCCTGAAAGATGCCTCGCATTGCACTCGACGGCGTACCGAACACTTGCTAAATGATAAGTTGACAGATGGAAGAACCGGGCCGCAAGAGAATCGGCAGCGAAGACTGGTTGGTGATCTCAAGCGTGATGCGACCGCGAAACCCCGAGTGGATGGTCGGGGCCGTCAGGTGCACGGCAAGGCCCAATCGCGCCAGCCTGCTCCGGCCTTCGACACGCGCTGCCAGGCGAGAACTCTCCGGAAGCCGCACGTATTCGGCTGTGGTCGCGAGGACAAACTCACCTTTCCTGACAATCACACAGCCATGCTCATCAATGGGCATCGATTTAAGGTACTTTGCTGCGAGCTGGGGGTAATCGATCGCCGCGGGGTCGACGGAAAAGCTGATACCGCTGCCAAGATCAAAATCCCACTTCAGGAAGGTGTCGCCCAGGGTGAGGTCAACCGCGCTGGTCGTGATCTTATCTGGCGTGGGCCGGGGATCGATGAAAATCTGTTGGTTTTCAAGGGCCGCGATGATCTCGGTATCGGAAAGTATCACATGAACCTCACGCGGCGACGCTGTCGAGTTCGAGAAGCGTCCTGGGGACCCAGACCCGGGAACCCGACGTGAAGGTATCGCTCGGGAGGTCGATCAGGACGCTGTCCCCGTTGAACGCCACAACCGCGACGTCGATAGATCGCCCATTGACATCCCGCTCATCCACAAACAGACTGTATTTTTGGGCGCCTGCCAGGAACGTTACGACCTTTTCGTGAGGGAAGCTGCCATCGGCCACTTCGACATGTAGTGATGCTCTTTGAATCATGAATTTCGGCCCCCGTCCCGGAATAGTGTTGGAGTTACGTTTTTTGCGATACTTTTAGTATCTTATCGGTTAAGTTGCGTTCAAAACGCGCAGGAATCGCGATTTGGTTCCGGCTATGCCGGGTTAGGTGTTTACCAACTATCGTGCCCATCATCATATCATACCCTACCAAAGGGGTTTTTTGGAGGTTCTTTCTGTGAGTATCTCAAAAAAAGTTGGCGCTTCAGATGTGTCTGTGGCAGCTGCAATTTCGGAAATGGAACTCTGCCGGCGTCCCGCCGATTTACGAGGCGCGAGACGGCGACCTTCGGTGAATGTCCGAATTTGATTAGGCGAAGTAGGCCCCGTCGAGGCCCAACGGCGCCCCTTGGCGTTCGCCGGCTGGCGGGGAGTCCTATCGGCTCCGGCCGGCAGTGCCCTCCGCGATGACCGCGACGGCCGGCACCCGGTCGAGACTTGACAGGTAGAGCCGCGACGTGATGCTGCGGCTCAATTGGTGAGCTTCGACACCCGGGAGCTTCTCGCCGTCTGTGGTCCCGGGATTCTGCACACGGGCGGCGGGCCGGCCTTGATGGTGGTCACAAAACATTGTGAGCTTCCCATCAGGGTCGAGACAACATTCCTGTTTGTACGGGCGGATACTTCGGTAAAAGATCTCGGAATCGCCGACCGCTTGACACTTGTCTTCCTCCGCCGCGGGCTATCCCTTACACAACCAGCGAAACGCCTCAACGCCCTCTTCGGGTGTCCGTAGGTATTCAACGCTCAGTGCCTATAACGCGTGGAATGCTCATCTACAAAGACCGCTGCGCTCGACGCGCTGGCCTCTCGCTCGGAGGTAGAGCCTTGAACGGTTGGTTCGGGTCGACGTTGAGTCGGTCTCCGACTCTTCGGCTGGGGTCCCAGCAGCTTAACACTAACCCATACTTTTTCCATATTAACCTGCATGCTGGAGGATGCCCGAGTATGGAGACAAGGGTGGGGGCGCCTCTGCCGATGTCAGGCGTCAACACCGTCTTTGTGACCCGTTAGCGTAGGTTTGTAAAAGGAGAGGCTCCCGCGCGGGTCTCATCCGGGGGAGAGGTGGCATGTCAACTCGTGCCCGACGCGTCGAGGACTTTGCCTTTTCGCGTCCCGAGCAGGCTCAGGCGTCATGCGGGCCCGATCCGATGTTTGAGTCGCCAGGCTAACGCTGGTGGGGGATCCGTGGGAGAATGATTTTGACGTACCGGAGCTGGTAGGGACGAAGGGATAGGGATGCGGACGTCCGGCCGGCGAGGCGCCGGGTCGGGAGTGCGGGGCCTTCGGGAGCGCCGACCAGGTTCACCGGCTGGAACCGGCATCCGGGCCAGGCCGCCGCGATGCGCGCGGTCGCCGGCTGCTCGCTGGTATTGCGCAGCAGCATCATGAGACCGCTGCCCTCCGGAGCGGGGCGCAGCGCGGCCGCCTCCACCCCGGCGCCCGAAAGCGTCAACAATCCCGCCTGCTGTCCTGGCCGTCCGATACCACGCGACGCGCGCCGGACCGTGTGGATTGGAGGCGCGGTGAGAGCGGCCATGAGTGGGGCTGTTACGCTCCGGGCGAACCGTTCGCACGCGGCGTTTGAGAGGGGCGCGGAGGAGCTCGTAAAGCTGTAGCGCAGGCGCATCCGGCCCCCTTGCGCGGCCTTGTAGTTGGTGAACCAGTAATTGTTCATGGCGTAGGAGTAGATTGTGCCATTGGGCAGGTCCGCGGTCTTTGGCCAGAGGCCGCGGTTCACGTAGCAGAGCGTAACGAGCGGCGCGTCGGGAGAGCACCAGGCGATGCCGCTGGCGCCGTCCTGGCACGCGACCCAGTTGTTGATGGCGTACCACTCGTGGCAGGCCCCCGGAATGAAGTCTCGGGCGGGATCCTCGATGGCGGCGGCCATCCCGAGCCGGAACCGCGGGCGCCGGGCGCGGAAGGGGAAGGCGATGTAGACCGCCTCTTTACGGTAGATCGCTACCTTGTTTAGATGGAGAGTCACGTCGATTCGCTTCTGGTGGTTCCAGAGCCGGATTTGCGTGACGATGGCGTGGAAGGCGGGCGCCGAAGACCGGAGCGTGATTGTGGTGAAGAGCGGGCCGGCCTGGATCTGCGCCTGCCGGAAAGGACCTTCCGGCACGAGAACCAATGAGTCCCGGGGGATCCGGAGCAGGGACCAGGGCGGCGCGACGGTTGTGATCCGGGGATGAGGCTGGCGGGGAGAGTGCAGGCTGGTATTGGCCCCGCCGGCGGCGTAAATGAGCTGCCCCAGCCCGTACGTGCTCGCCGGATCCAGCAGCTCCCGGCCGGACGAGCGGTCCACGACGCTGGAGACGCCCCGGGTATGACTCAGCCGGAGCCGGTAGAAGGCGTTCTCCACGACGGAGTCGGCCGGCCAGGCGGCGCCCGGGAGCGTCTGCGCGGTGCGCTTCTCAGAGGCCGCTGCGTCCTTCCGGTCTCGGATACGGTAGACGCGGCAGCCGAACGCTGGCACGGAGTGCGCGAAGAGCCAGCGGCGGCCATTCATTACCTGGAGTGGGACCGGGCGGCCGGACGAGTCCAGCAGTTCGCTGGCGCGGGACAGGTTCGCGGGCAGCTCCGCCAGCCCGGAGCGGGGCCAGGACAGCGTGTTGACGACGACCAGGCGCCGCCGGCCGCCGGCCAGATTCCTGGCATAGGCCCGGAGGCCCTGCGCGGCGAGCGCCCGGGCGTCCTGGAGCGCACGGCGGGCGAAGCTGCTCTTGACGGCCCACTCCACCCGGGTCAACCG
>Ga0307374_10007015_pt1 | contig 17364 bp, 16 predicted proteins | sample OX3MG_FD_202532 | JGI IMG/M metagenome (GOLD analysis project Ga0307374, IMG submission 202532) | Soil microbial communities from Risofladan, Vaasa, Finland - OX-3 | ecosystem: Environmental > Terrestrial > Soil > Coastal area > Acid sulfate soil | place: Finland: Risofladan, Vaasa | collected... | reverse complement strand
CATGCTGGCGGTCCCTTTCCTGATCGGATGTCTTGCAGGACGCCCGAGACCTACCACTCGGCAGGCGTCAGGCGGGGGACCGCCACCTCGACTTCTACGCTCCGCGGGACAACCTCCTGAGCGTCGCCGTCGCCATCTCGTGCATTCTGCTGCTCATGCGCTGCGTAGCGGCTCAATTCGCTCCAGTCGATCCGCTAGACCATCTCGCTGGGCCTCGATGTCGTAGCGGCCCTGAAGGTTGAGCCAGGACCGCTCACTGGTCCCGAAGTACTTCGCACGGCGCAGCGCGGTGTCAGCACTGATGCCGCGCTTGCCGTGGACAATCTCGTTGATCCACCGTGGCGGAACGCCAATCGCAACCGCCAGCCGGTGCTGAGTAATGCCGAGCGGCTCGAGGTACTCCTCGAGCAACACCTCGCCTGGGCGGATCGGGGACATCGTCGCGGTTGGAGTCACCGTGCCCTCCTTTCGGTGTGAGTCAACGATCTCGACACTCTCCGGCCCAGCAGAGGTCCATCGAAAGCAGATGCGCCATTGTTGGCTCACCCGGATGCTGTGCTGGCGGGCACGATCATCCCGAAGCCGCTCGAGGTGGTTCCCCGGCGCGACGGCAAGGTCGCCAAGCGTGTCTGCGGCGTCGAGGATCAGCAGCTTGCGGAGTGCCGCACGCTGCGTCATCTCGTCGAGTCGTCGTGAGCGCTGTCTCGCCGTTATGAACGGCATCCGTTACCTAACCCGGCAACTGTCTCCACTCTGGGTGGATTCCGTCGACAGTCCCCTTAGCTCCTGGAATGCACATTGCAGATCATCCAGCCAATATCATCCGCCCAGGTCCAAGCACCCGAGCGGAGCGAGTTCCCGCAGTTGGAGTGGACAATCGGATGGACAACTCATCGATCATTGTCGATGCTTCCCTTGACGGCGACCGTCCGCAGTCATCGATGACGGTCAGCGATCCGCGAGTGCACGAGCACGCCACCACTGTGTCGTGGATCGTGGCCCCGTTACGCAGACTTCGACCGGAAGCTCAGGCGACCTCGGACAGCTTCCCGCTCTTGTCGTCGTAGACGAAGCCGCGTACGCCATCCTTGTGCGGAACGAACGGACTCGCCTTGATGCGCGCGATCGACTGTCGGACGTCCTCGGCCGAGTCGGGGAAGGCTTCCGCCGCCCACGGCGGGCGGACACCGGTCTCCTCCTGGATTGACCGGCGGAAGGCGTCGTCGCCGAACGTCCGCATACCGCAGTCGGCGTGGTGGACGAGGACCACCTCGGTCGTCCCGAGCAGCCGCTGGGAGATCGAGAGCGACCGAACAACGTCATCGGTGACGACCCCTCCGGCGTTGCGGATCACGTGGGCGTCCCCCTCGGTCAATCCGAAGATGCCGTACGGGTTCACGCGGGCGTCCATGCAGGCAACGATCGCCACGTGACGACCGGGAGGCATCGGCAGGTCCCCCTTGTCGAAGGCTGCGGCGTACTCGGTCGCCCGCTCAAGTAGTTCGTCGGTCGTCGACACGGCTCCTCCTAGGGGTTCCCACAAAACCTGATCAACTAAGTCAACAATCTGGGGGCCTAAAGCGCAAGTCCCTTCCAACCTGCTTGAGTGACCGTCCCTACGTGAAGAGATCGTCGCCGGTGTATCCACGATCCAGGGGATCGGAATCCCCTCGTTCGGCGCCGAGACGCCGAGCATGACGCGGCGTCTCGGCAGGATTCGGAGGTACGCACCCGGCATCCGGAGGCCGACCCCGTGGACGATCAGGGATTCTAGATCTCTGGCAACAGATGCTGGCCACGAAGCGCGACGAGCTGGACGCGAACCCCGCCGCGACCGATGCCATCTACAACCTGAAGACAGGAGACGGGAGACGCGACCGACAAGCCTGACGACGCGATGCGCGACTCGATCGCCAAGGAGTGGATGCAGCGCTTGACGGACGTCTACGGGACGGGCGTTGACACGGCGAACCCGTAGAGGGCAACCGGCCGCCGACATCCCCCGACGTGACAGGTGTTCGCACAATGAAACGTATGGATGGCAGCCCCAACGGGGTTCGAACCCGTGTCTCCACCTTGAGAGGGTGGTGTCCTAGGCCTCTAGACGATGGGGCCGAGCACAGGTGCGCCACCGCGCACCTGCACAGCTCGGGGGGGAGGACTCGAACCCCCAATAACAGGGCCAGAACCTGCCGTGTTGCCGATTACACCACCCCCGAATGGGCGGGGTCAGGTTAGCCGAGCACGGACACGTGCGGGACCGGGCGTGACCGGGACCGGACCGGTCCGGACCCATGTCGACCAGCTCTGCTCGCCGCATCCGACCGGTGCTCGCCGCACCGACCGGTCAGCGCCCGACCCGGCCTGCCACCGCCAGCTCTCCCAGGGAGTGGAGCCGCTGGAAGCCGACGACACGCCCGACGGCCACTGCCGCCGCTGTGCTGAGGAAGTAGGGGATGACGGCGGCCCCTCTGATCGGCGAGGTCTGGGTCGGTGCCGGGTGGGGGGTGAGCCCCACGTCGGTGGCGATCGCCATCGAGCGGTCCTCGTGGAAGGGGTCCGTCACGATGAGCACGTCCGTGTCGCCCCTCGGCCGGAGCCTGTCGGCGGCGAGCGCGAGGTTTGTCCAGCTGTCCCGGCCGCCGACCTTCCAGATGTCGACGGACGGCACCCCCTTGCCGATCAGGTACCGCCGCTCCGACTCGGCCTCGGTGAAGTGGTCCAGGGGCTCCTTGTACCCGGTGCAGACGATCAGGTGGGCGTAGCCCTCCCGGAAGAGGATCAGCGCCTGGTCGAGGCGCGCCCGCAGGTCCGACGACGGCACCCCGTTGTACTGCGCCGCCCCCATGACGACGATCGCCTGGGCGCTCAAGGGGTCGTACTGGCGCGAGGTCAGCCAGACCTGGACCAGGGTGACCACGTAGTAGAGGAGCAGGCCCGTGAGGACCAGTACCAGCACCTTCAGCGCCCATCGCGCCGGAGCGGTCAGCCAGCGGAGGATGAACACCGCGCCCGGTCAGTCCCCCCGTATGCGCCCGAGGGCGGCGCGCAGGCGCCGGAGCACCTCGTCGCGGCCGAGCACCTCGAGCGACTCGAACAGGGGTGGCCCGACGGTCCGTCCCGTCACCGCCACCCGGATGGGGGCCTGGGCCCTGGCGAGCTTCCGTCCGGCCTGCTCGCCGACGGCGAGCGTGGCGGCGTGCAGGGCCCCGGCGACCCACTCGGTCCCCTCGTAGGCGGCGATCGCGGCGTCAAGGAGCCCGGCTGCCCCCGGATCCTTCCCGATCGCCTTGTCCCACGACGCCTCGTCGGTCACCGGCTCGGGGAGGAACACGAAGTCGACGAGCCCGGGCGCCTCGGCCAGCGTGGCGACGCGCTCTTGGACGAGCGGGGCGAGGCGGCCGAAGACCTCGGCGTCGAAGCGCTCCTCGGGCCAGGGCGGCGGCGCGGCGGACTCGGGGACCCAACGGCCGGCGCCCCGCTCCGTGGCCGGGTCGACCCAGGGGCGAACCCGCGCCACGAAGTCCTCCACCGACAGGTCCCGGATGTACTCGCCGTTCATGTGGGAGAGCTTCTTCACGTCGAAGAAGGCCGGCGAGTGGTTCACGTCCTCCAGCGCGAAGCTCTCGACGAGGACCTGGACCGGCACCTTCTCCTGGTCGCCCGGCGGGCTCCAGCCGAGGAGCGCGAGGTAGTTCCTGAGCGCCTCGGGGAGGAAGCCCTCCTCCCGGTACATCTCGACGGCGACGGCGTCGCGGCGCTTGGAGAGCTTCTCCCGCTTCTCGTTGACGAGCATGGGCAGGTGCGCCCAGGCCGGCAGGTCGGTCGCCTCGCCCCACCCCGCCTCGCCCTCCCCCGCCTCGCCCTCCCCCGACGCGTCGAGCGCCTGCCATATGAGGATCGCCTTCGGGGCGCTCGGGAGCAGCTCCTCGCCCCGGATCACGTGCGTGATCTTCATGTCGCGGTCGTCGACGATGTTGGCGAGCACGAAGAGCGGCTCGCCGTTCGAGCGCGCGACGACGAAGTCCTCCATCGTCTCGTGCCGGAAGGTCACCGTGCCGCGGACGAGGTCGTGCACCTGGGTCTCGCCGTCCGCCGGGGTGCGGAACCGCAGGGCGTGCCCCTCCCGGGGCAACCCGCGCTCGCGGCACAAGCCGTCGTAGCCGGGGGTCGCGTTCGACGCCGTCCGAGCGCGCACCGCGTCGCGCGTGCAGTCGCACGCGTAGAGGTGGCCGGCGTCCCACAGGGTGTCGAGGGCCGCCTGGTAGCGCGCACGGCGCTCGGACTGGCGGTAGGGGCCCTCGTCGGGCTCCATGCCGAGCCACACCAGGGCGTCGACGATCCCGTCGACCCACTCCTCGCGGTTGCGCTCCGTGTCGGTGTCCTCGATGCGGAGGATGAAGACACCGCCGTGGCGGCGGGCGAAGAGCCAGTTGTAGAGCGCCGTCCGACCGGTGCCGACGTGGAAGAACCCCGTCGGCGACGGGGCGATCCGGACTCTCGGGGCCGCCACGCCTCCGCTCAGTCGTCCGCGACCAACGAGATGGCGCCGGTGGGGCAGCTGTTCTCCGCCTCACGCAGGCGGTCCGCCAGGGCCTCGGGAGGGTGCTCGTCGAGGACGTAGAGGAAGCCGTCGTCGCGCACCTCGAACACCTCGGGCACGATCCCCATGCACACGGCGTTGCTCGTGCACACGTCGAAGTCCACCACGACCTTCACCGGCTACCCTCCCGTCGCGTCACTGAGGCACGGCCGTCGCCGGCCGCGGGCACGGCCGGTGCCGTCCCCGGCGCGGCGGCCGCCGCCGCCGAGGAGCATACCGGCACCCCACCTGGCGCCCGGAGCACAATCTGTACCAGACCCCCCGGGGCACTGGGCCGTTGGCGGGGTCCCCTGAGGCGAGGAGAGTGCGATGAAAGGGTTCCGGAACTTCATGACGCGCGGCGACATCGTGGTGGTGTCGGTCGGCCTGGTGGTGGCCCTCGCGTTCAGCGGGCTCATCAAGGCTTTCACGACAGGGGTCATCGACCCCATCGTGAACCGCGCACAGGGGACACACCCGATCGCGCTCGGGGTGCAGCTCGGTGCCGCCAACAACACGAGCACCTTCCTCAACATCGGGACGTTCATCTCCGCGATCGTCTACTTCGTGATCTTCGTGGCCGTCGTCTACTTCGTCATGGTCGTCCCCTACCGCCACGCCCAGGCACGCCGTGGCATGACCGTGTTCGGGCCCCCGCCCCCGGCCAAGAGCTGCCCCTACTGCCTCTCCGACGACCTCCCGGTGGCGGCGACCAAGTGCAAGTACTGCGCGAGCGTCCTCCCCGGCCCGACAGGCGCGCCGTCGGACGCGGCGGCGGGCGCGCCCGTCGGCTAGGAGCGGGCGGGGCGGGGCGCGGGCGGCGGCCGGCCGCAGTCAGCGGACGCCCGGGCCTCGTCGACGGCGCCGTCGACGGCGCCGGCCGCCCGGGCCTCGTCGGTCAGGGACGTGAGGAACGCCCGGTCCGAGAGGATCGGCCGGTCGGCGAGGAAGAGCTTGCCGTAGCGCTCGAAGTACATGAATTGCTTGGCGAGCAGGAACGTGCCGCGTGTGAAGTCGGACATGAGCCCGCCGGCTTCGTCGGCGAGGCGCCGCATCCTCCGGTTCGTCCGCAGCCGCAGCGCCGCGGCGGCGAGCGGCCTCTCGTGGGCGCGCACCCCCCTCGCCCTCGCCGCCTGGACGAGCGGCGCCTCGAGCATCGCCGCGAGGCTCACCTCGCCGAAGGGTCGCGTCAGCGCCGGCTCGATGATGCCGCGGAGGAACACCGTCAGGTCCTCGTCGGACATCCCGAGACCGACCTGGATCGCTCGCCCGTAGACGCGCGTGAGGTGGGCGGTCACGTCGGCCCACGCACGCTCGTCGCCGAGGGCCGCGTCGAGCAGCCGCAGGACGAACCGGTGGGTGTCGGGGTCGAGGCGGCCGACGATGCCCCAGTCGATGATGCCGAGGCGGCCGTCGTCGAGGAGCAGCATGTTGCCGGCGTGGAGGTCGCCGTGGAAGGCGCCCCAGCGCACCGTCGTGGCGAAGAACGCCCGGACGACCTGCTCGACGAGCGGCGCGGGATCGTGCCCGCGGGCGGCCGCCGCGGCGAGGTCGTCGATCGCCACGCCGTGCAGCAGCTCCATGGTGAGGACGTTGGGCCCGGAGAGCGACGGGTAGGGCTCGGGCACCACGATGCGCTCGAGGCCGGTGCGAGCAAGGAGGGTCCGGAAGTGCGCGAGGGCCCGGGCCTCGTTGCGGAGGTCGAGCTCCTCGCCCAGCTGCTGGCGCAGTCCGTCGAGCAGCTGGAGCACCGAGCCTGCGATCTGTTCCCCCGTCTCCCGGGCGACGAGCTGGGCGAGCGGGACCATCAGCGTGAGGTCGGCCGCCACGAGGAGGTCGATCCCCGGGCGCAGCACCTTCACCGCCACCTCGCGCCCGTCGTGGAGGTGCCCGCGGTAGACGACGGCGATCGACGCGCGGCCGATGGGCTCCGGGTCCAGGTCGGAGAAGGCCTCGTGGAGGTCCATCCCGAGGTCCGCCTCGATGCACTCGCGCACCGCGTCGAATGGCACCGGGGGTCCGGTGTCGAGGCAGGCCCGGAACTCGTCCGCCACGGCGTCGCCGAACAGCCCCGGCGAAGAGGCCACCAGCTGCCCGAACTTCATGAACGTGCCACCGAGGTCCTCGCACATCTGGCGGAGCGGCCGTGCTGCGACCGCGGCGGGCAGGAGCCCACCCCCGCCGCGTGCGTGCACCACCTGGCGGGCGGCCAGGGGGCCGAGCCGGCGCATCCCGGCGCGCGCGACCTCGGCGCTCCGTGCGACGAGCTGTTGCGCCGACGGGCGCGGCAGGGGACGCCGATGGAGCCGGGGGATGGACGCGCCGGCGCCGTCGAGCGCCATCAGGTCGCGACGCTGCCCGTGGTCCCCGGCCCGGGCGCCGGCGGTGGGCGGAGTGGCGGTGGCGCGGGCGGCAGGGGACCGGGCGGCGGCGGTGGGCCGGGGGGCGGCGGCGGGCCGGGCGGCAGCAGTGGGCCGGGCGGAGGCGGGCCGGGCGGAGGCGCGGGCGGCAGCAGCGCGGAGGCGGGCTCGGCGCGCCCGTCGGCCGGCGCCCCCCAGGGGCGGTGCCGGCCCAGCGCGAACCCCGCTGTCGGCTGTCCCGCGGGGCGGCGCTCGGGGAAGTAGGCGTCGAGCTGGCGGTCCACGCGTGTCGAGCGCCGCTCCTCGCGCCGCACCCACGCGACGACGACCGGGATGAGGGCGAGCATCATGAGGATGTCCCCGCCGACCCACATGACGACACCGCCCATGTGCAGGTCCGTGAGGAGCGACGGCCCCCACGTCCGGTGCTCGGCGGCCAGCGTCGGGAAGAGCTCCCGCTGCTCGGTGTCGAGCGTGAGCCCGACGAAAGTGTCGACCGGGACCGCGAGGAAGAGGAGGAGCGCGCGCATGGGCGGCTGCATCCGGAACCGGTTCGGGTCCACGCCGAAGATCTGCCGCCAGAACAGGTACCCGACGAGGAGGAACAGGAGGTGCTCGAGCTGGTCGACGGCGGTCGAGTCCACCGCCCAGTCGAAGAAGACCGTGAGGTGGGTGAGCGGCACGAAGACCCCGTAGAGCGCGAAGGCGGTCACCGGGTGGCCCGCGACCAAGGCGGGCATCGAGCGCAACATCGCGCCCGCTCGGCGGTGCGCCTTCCCCGTCGTCGAGCTCCACCACAGCGCGATCGGCGACGACTCGGCCAACAGGATCGCCGCCACCATGATCAGCAGCAGGTGCTGGACCATGTGGTCCCAGAAGAGCGTCCGGTCGTACGCGCCGAGGAAGCTCACGACCGCCAGGGCGTTGACCGCCACGCTCCCGACGAAGGCGGCGGTACGGCGTGCGGGCCAGCGGTGACGGGGGTGGAGGAGGTTGTGGCGCCGCACGCCCCACAGGTAGAGCGCGAGGCCGCCGGCGAGCACGGCGATGGCCGCCGGGCTCGCGTCCGTCCGGAGGAACCCGCTGCCCGCCATCGGGGGGAGCAGGGGAACTGAGGTGAAGATGGGCTGCGGCATTGCGTGGGTCCCGCGAGAGTCGTCCCGCCGGGACGTCGAGCCTAGAGCCTCCCGGGACGGGGGCCCGTGCCGGCGGCGGCCCGTGCCGGCGGCGGCCGGTGCTCCGCTCAGTCCGGTGCGCCCACCGTCGTCGTGGTGGTGGTGGTCGCGGGCAGGTCGGTGACGCCCGACGTGACCGGACGTGCCGGCGCGCCGGTCGTGGACGTCGTGCGCGTGGTGCGCGTCGTGGGTGTCGAGCCTGTCGTGGCCGTCGGGCCTGTCGTGGCCGTCGGGCCTGTCGGCCCCGTCGTGGGCGTCGTGGTCGTCGTGGGCGTCGTGCCTGTCGTGCCCGCCGCGCCGGCTGTGGGTGTCGAGGCGTTGACGGCTGTCGAAGGTGGCACCGAGGTGACCGGCGAGGTGACGGTCGTCGTCGTGCCCGCCGCGGGCGCCGGCGCGGCGGGCTTCGAGGACTTCGAGGGCTTCGAGGGCTTCGAGGGCGCGGTCGTCGTCGGCCCTGCCGGCCCTGCGCGGGTCGGCGGGGCGTTGCCGTCGAGCGCGGCGGTCATCTGCGGATCGTTGCCGTCCATCCCGAGAGCCCACGCCCCGACGCCGGCGAACCCGTCGCGCTGGGCGAGCAGCGTGACGAGGTAGACGGACTCGGGGTCGTCGACGTAGTCCTCGTACCACTGCCCGTGGCTCTCGTAGGAGGTCCACGCCGTCTCGGTCACCGCGTTCCAGTACATGGGGTGACCGCTCGCCATGACCTGGGCGTAGGTGACCGGCGTGCCTGTGGCGACGGCGTGCGCACCCATCGTCCCGTTGGTCGTCGCCCACGAGTACCCGAAGTAGGACGTGCCGAAGATCACCTTGGAGGGGGGCACCGCCGCGGCGTACTGCTCGGCCTCGGTGGCGTCGGACATCACGCTGCTCGTGATCGGCGAGGCCCCGCTCGGCGGCGACGAGTAGTTCAGCCCGTAGGCCATCACGAACAGCCCGTCGGTGACCGCGGCGAGCCCCCGCACGTCGTAGAAGCCGCCGGGGTCGCCCGCGGACTCGCCGTTGGTGTCGACGGTGACCTGGAAGTGGGGGTTCGCGGCGTGGACGGCCGCCGCGACCGTCGCAACGACGGTCGTGAGCCCCGGCCGCTCCGCGGGATCGCCCCCTTCGAAGTCGAGGTTCACCCCGTCGAGGCGCTTGGCGGCGATCGCGCCGACGATGGACGACGCGAGGGTCGACGCGGCGGCCGGCTGCGACGTGAGCGCCGCGAGCGCGTTCGGCGAGAAGCAGTTCACGGTCAGCACCACCCGCGCGCCTGCAGCGTGCGCCCGCGCGACGAGGTCGGCGAAATCCTGGCTCTCGTAGCCGTCCCACCCTGTGCCCGACTCGTCGAGCGTCCCGTTCGCGTTCGCGCCGACCGCGAAGTAGGCGAGCGTCGTGAAGCCGTTCACGTCGAAGCCCGCCTGCGCGTCCAGGGTCCAGTAGGGCACGAACCCGAACACCTCGTGCGAGGCCAGCGCCGGCTGCTCGGCGATCGACGTGGGCGCGGGCGGGGGCGGTGACGTGGCCCGCGCGAGGTGCGCCGCGCTCCGGTGACGGTCCAGGTGCGCGCCGGCGATCAGGGCGGCCATGCCCGACGGCCCGAGCGACGTGCCGAGCGACGTGCCGTGCGACGCGCCGGCGACCTCGGCCACCCCGGGTGCTCCGGGCCGCGACGGCGACACCGGGCCCAGCCCTGCCGCCAGCGCGCCGGCGGCGGAGACCACGAGCGTGACCGCCACGCCGACGGCCGCGAGGACGACCGCCGGGCGCCGGCTCGGGGTCCCGGCACGGCTGCGGACTCGCCCCGCGCCCCGGCGCCCTGCGCCACAAGCCCGGGCGGCCCGGTGCCCTGCGCCACAAGCCCCCGCGCCCCGGCGCCCTGCGCCACAAGCCCGGGCGGCTCGGCGCCCTGCGGCACGAGCCCGGGCGGCCCGGTGCCCCACCCAACGCGACGCGGGCACGCGCCAGTGCCGCCAGCGCGAGGAGTGCACCGAGAGGAGCGACAGGGCGACGGCCACGCCGTCGGCGCGGAGGGCGAGGCGCAGCCTTCCCGCGTCGGTGACCAGGTCGAGGGCCTGGAGCACGGTGCCGTCGGAGAGGAGGGCGACGTCGTCGGCACTGAAGCCGTGAACCGCCCACCACGGCACGCGGAGCAGCACTTCGGGGTCGTCCCGTGTTCTCGTCTCGACGAGGACGCCGCGCCCGGTGAACCGCAGCGCGCACGGGCGCGCGTCAGCGTCGTCCGGGTGCAGCGCGGTCACCTCGACACGCAGCGCAGCGCGGGCCATCCCGACGGTAGTTCGGCGTCCCATCCCCAGGCCTCCGAGTTCGACTTCCGATGCTACACGGCGGGCGATCGACCCCGGTCGGCCGCGGATGCAGGCACGCCGCACGCGCGGCGCGTCGCGGCGCCCGTCCTCCGTCAGCCCTGGAGCGCTCCCGCCACACGCTCGAGGAAGGACCGGACCGTCGTGGTGGCGACCTCGTGCGCGACCGCACCGTCGAGCTCGCTCTGCCAGCCGAACGCCGGACGGTAGGAGGCGTAGAGGACGAGGCGGCTGCGGTGCTCCCCGAGCGGCGCCACGTGCAGGTTGCCGTCGAGCACCGGGAAGGGGTGCGGCCCACGACCGTCCTGCCAGCGCATGGGCACGACGACCGCACCCGCGAGCTGCGCCTCCCGCCCGAGGCGGACGCACACCTCGCGGTAGCGCCGCCCGGCGCGCGTGGTCCGGCGCGGCCGCGCCGGGCCGGTCGCCGCGTCCTCGACGGCGGCGGTCGCAAGACGGCTCAGCCACGCCTCGCCGACCGAGAGGTGCGCGCTCACGAGCTCGGCCGAACCTGTCACGTCGACGACGTCGGCGACGAAGACCGCCCGACCCGGGTGCTCGAGCTCGACAGCCTGCGTGACCATACGACGACGGTACGGTCCGTGCCGCACGGCAGGTAGGGCCCTATGGCCCCCCAGGCGACGGGCCTTACGTCCCGTCTCTGCGGCGTGCCGCCTGCCCCGAAGCCCCCGCCGGCCGGGGCAGGCAGGGGGCGACCCCGGAGCTCAGGACGCCTTGACCGAGGCGACGAGCTTCTGGAGGGTGGCCTTGGCGTCGCCGAAGAGGAGCACGGTCTTGTCGTCGAAGAGGAGCGCGTTGTCGATGCCGGCGAACCCGGGGCGCATCGAACGCTTCAAGAAGACGATGTGCTGCGCCTGGTCGGCGTGGATGATCGGCATGCCGTAGATCGGGCTGCCGGGCGTGTCGACGGCGGCAGGGTTGACGGTGTCGTTCGCGCCGACGACGAGGGCGACGTCGGTCGTGGGCAGCTCGGGGTTCGCCTCGTCCATCTCCTTCAGCTCGTCGTAGGGGACGTTCGCCTCTGCGAGGAGCACGTTCATGTGGCCCGGCATCCGGCCCGCCACCGGGTGGATGGCGTAGAAGACCTCGACGCCCTTGGAGGCGAGCTCGTCGGCCAGCTCCTTCACCACGTGCTGGGCCTGCGCGACGGCCAGCCCGTACCCCGGGATGATGGCGACCTTGCGCGCGTAGGAGAGGAGGACCCCGACGTCGTCCGGCGTCGACGTCTTGACGCTCTTGCCGTCGAGGCCCTCGGCGGTCGCCGTCGCGGTGACCACCGCGCCGAACGCGCTGAACAGGATGTTCGGGAGGGAGCGTCCCATCGCCTTGCTCATGAGGCGGGTGAGCAGCATGCCCGACGCCCCGACGAGCGTCCCGGCGACGATGAGCAGGTTGTTGCCGAGGGTGAACCCCGACGCGGCGACCGCCAACCCGGTGAAGGAGTTGAGGAGCGAGATCAGCACCGGGACGTCCGCGCCCCCGATCGGCATGGTGAACGCCACGCCGAGGAGGAGCGACAACCCGAGGACGCCGAAGACGTACGCGGTCGATCCGGTCACGACGGCCGCCACGAGGAGCCCGAGGATCCCGAGCGCGACGAGCGCGTTGATGGGCTGCTGCGCGGGGTAGACGATCGGCCGCGTCGGCATCAGCTCCTGGAGCTTCGCGAACGAGATCGCGCTGCCGGCGAACGAGACGCAACCGATCAGCACCCCGAGGACGGCTTCGACGATCACGTACGTCGCCGGGCTCACGCCGGTCGAGTGGACGTGCAGGAGCTCGGCGACCGAGATGAGCGCCGCCGCGCCGCCGCCGACCCCGTTGAACATCGCGACCATCTGGGGCATCGCGGTCATCTTCACGAGCCGGGCCGCGGGCACGGCCACCACGGTGCCGAGGGCCATGGCACCGAATGCGAGCCCGAGGTTCGTCGACGAGTGGTACACGCTCCCGGCGGAGAACGTGATGGCGATCGCGAGCAGCGCCGCGGCGGCGCCGACCAGGTTGCCCCGGCGCGCGTGGCGCGGCGAGCTGAGCCCCTTGAGGGCGAGGACGAACCCGATGATCGCGATCAGGTAGATCCCCGACCGCCAGGTCGACAGCGGGAGGGAGACGGCGGTGAGCCCGGGCGTCACGGCGCGCCCTCCCCGGGGCCGGTCGCGTCGCCAGGCGGAGGAGTCGTGGAGGCCGTGGAGGTCGTGGAGGCCGTGGAGGCCGTGGAGGTCGTGGAGGTCGTGGGCACAGCGGGGGTCGTGGAGGCCGTGGGCACAGCGGAGGTCGTGGGCGCAGTGGGTGGCGCCGCCGCGCGCTCGGGCTTGGCGCGGAACATCTCGAGCATCCGGTCGGTCACCACGAAGCCGCCGACGATGTTGAGCGTCGCGAGGAAGACGGCGACGAAGCCGAGCACGACCTGCCCGGTGCCGCTCGCCTCGCCCATGATGAACAGCGCGCCGACGAGCACGATGCCGTGGATGGCGTTGGACCCCGACATGAGCGGGGTGTGCAGGATGCTCGGCACCTTCGAGATGACCTCGTAGCCGACGAACCCCGCGAGCACGAAGATCGTCAGGTACCAGACGATCCCGTTCACGACCCGCTCCCGTTCACGACGCGCTCCCCATGAGCTCCGCCGTCGGGGCGTGCTCGGGTCTGCCGTCACGCAGGACGCACGTCCCGGCCACGATCTCGTCCTCCCAGTCGGGGGCCACCGCGCCCTCGGACGAGAGCAGGGCGAGGATGTTGGCGACGTTGCGCGAGTACAGCGCGCTCGCGTGCGTGGGCATCCCCGAGGGCGGGTTCGACATGCCGACCACCAGGGTGCCCTCCACCACCACGTCGACGCCGGGCTGGCTGACCTCGCAGTTGCCGCCGGAGTCGGCCGCCATGTCGACGACCACCGCCCCCGGCGCCATCGCCTCGACCATCGCCCTCGTGACGAGCACGGGCGCGCGGCGACCGGGGACCGCGGCGGTCGTGACGACGGCGTCCGCCTTGGCCACCTCGTCGGCGAGGGCACGTTGCTGGGCGGCGAGCTCCTCGGGCGTGAGCTCGCGCGCGTAGCCGCCGGCACCTTCGGCTTTCACTCCGAGGTCCACGAAGGTTGCGCCGAGGCTCTCGGCCTCCTCCTTGGCCGCGGCGCGGACGTCGTAGGCGCGGACGACCGCGCCGAGCCTCCGGCAGGTCGCGATCGCCTGGAGCCCCGCGACGCCGGCGCCCATGACGAGCACCTTCGCCGGCGGCACGGTGCCCGCCGCCGTCATGAGCATCGGGAAGAACCGGCCGATCCGCGTCGCCGCCGTGAGCGCCGCGCGGTAGCCCGACACCGTCGCCTGGGACGACAGCGCGTCCATCGACTGGGCGCGGCTGATGCGGGGCAGGAGGTCGAAGCTGAACACGCTGCAGCGCTTTTCAGAGAGCACCCGGAGCGCGTCCAGGGACGCTGCGGGCTGGAGGAAGCTGAGCACGAGGGCGCCGTCGGGGACCAACGCCGCGTCCGCGGTGCTCGGCGGCTGCACCCGCACGACGGCGGCGGCCCCGCCGAGGCAGGCAGCCGCGTCGGCGGCAACCTCGGCCCCGGCGTCGGTGTACGCGGCGTCGGTGAACGCCGCGCCCTCGCCGGCGCGTGACTGCACCGACACCGTCCAACCGGCGGCGACGAGCCGCTTGGCCACGTCGGGGACGATGGCCACCCTGCGCTCGCCCGCGACGGACTCCGCGGGAACCGCCAGTTTCATGCGGGCTTTCTAGCAGGCGCGCGCCCGCCGACCGAAGTGCCGTTGGTCCCGAATCACGCGCGGCTCGACCGTTCCCCGGTTCCGCAGGCCTCCTTGCGAGCTCCTCTGCGCGCTCCCGCCACCACGTCGCCCGCCACGCCGGCGGCCGTCACGCCGACTCCCGCCACCACGTCGCCCGCCACGCCGGCTGCCGTCACGCCGGCGGCCGTCACGCCGGCGGCCGGCACGGGGAGGACGGTCAGTCCGACGGCCTGCGCAGCAGATTGGAGACGCGCTGGTGGGTCACCCCGAACAGCTTGGCGATGGCTGGGATGCTCGCGCCTTCACTCCGCAGGGAGTCGACGAGCTCCTTTCGGAGCGTGCCGCTCGCCTTCGCCAGGCACGCGAGCATCCGGCTCACGACCTGCATGGTCCCGGGCGGATCCTCCTCGGCCAGGATGTCGCGCCAGGCACGCCCCGACGCCCGCTGCTCGCGGAGGTCCTGGAGCCTCTTCTCGAGCAGCCGTTGATCCCGGGTCATCTCGGTCAGAGCGTCCGACAACGCGTCGAGGGCGTGCAGGGTGCCGTCCCCGCCGCTGCCGGCGTCGCCGCCGTACCCGTTGCCGCCGACGCCGTTGCGGTGGGCGGCTCCGTCGCCCTCGCCGCCGGCCTCGCTCAGTTCGCTCTTGTGGGCGTCCTCGCTCTTGTGGGCGTCCTCGCTCTTGTGGGCGTCCTCGCGGTCGGCGGAGACCCGCTGCCCGCTGTCGATGAGGTGCTGCGACATGGTCGTCTTGCCTCCCACAGTGTCCATCTTGGGGTGGTACCCGCGGCCAGTCCCTCCCCTCTCTGAGGCATACCCGAGGGTTTCCGCCAGGAAACTGGGAATGCACCGGCGCCTGCGAAGCCCTGCGCGGACAGCACGAAGATCCGCGAGCCGGACGATCGTTTGTTTTGGTGCGCTCCGACGCCGCGCCGTCCGGCCCGTCATCGACCGAGCCGGCCCGTCGGTCGTCCACATACGAGCGTTCGATAGGCGGGACATGCGGACTGCACTGCTCTTAAGCTGGCACTATCGTGCGCTTGACCTCGCTCCGCACTGCACGTAGAGCAATGGAGCACTTCCGTCCCGACGCGCCCGACAAGGAGCAACCGGTGGTCTGCGTGACTACAGGATCACCGCAAAACGTACCGGCCGCGGAACACGTGTACGTGCAGGCAACGCGCGAGAATTTCCCGGTGGCGTCGTGGTTCCTTCCCCGCGCGGTCCGCGCGGATCTCATGGCGGTCTACGGCTTCGCGCGGCTCACCGACGACATCGGCGACGAGTCGGGCGGCGACCGGCTCGCGCACCTCGAATGGCTCGACGGCGAATTGGGTCGCGCCGTCGAGGGGCGCGCGAGCCACCCGGTCATGCGTCGGGTCGGCGCGACGATCGACGCGCGGGGACTGTCGCTGCAGCCCTTCCGCGACCTCATCGCGGCCAACCGGCAGGACCAGACGGTGCGGCGCTACGAGACGTTCGAGGACCTCGTCGGGTACTGCAGGCTCTCCGCGAACCCCGTGGGACGGATCGTGCTCGAGATCTTCGGGGCCGCGACGCCCGACCGGGTCTCCCTCTCCGACGACGTGTGCACCGGTCTCCAGGTCGTCGAGCACCTCCAGGACGTCGCAGAGGACTTCGCGGCCGATCGTGTCTACGTCCCTCTCGCCGACCTGGCGGCCCAGGGGTGCGACGTCGCGGACCTCGCTGCCGAACGCGCCGGTCCCGCGCTCCGCAGGGTGCTCGCGCTCGAGGCGGGGCGGGCGAGGCGGCTCCTCTTCTCGGGCGTCCCCCTCGCCGAGCGTCTCTCCCTTCGCCCCCGGATCGCCGTCGCCGGCTTCGCCGCGGGCGGCATGGCCGCGCTCGACGCGATCGAGGCGGCCGACTTCGACGTGCTCGCGCACCGCTGCCGGCCTCGGCCACAGCGGCTCGCGGCCCGGCTCGCACTCGTGCTGCTCGCGCCGCTCGGCTCGCGTGGCCAGGCCCATGACAGCACGGCGGACGAACCGACGACGCACGACACGGCCGATGGCGGCCCGGCGGCACGGGTAGGGACGCGCGCATGACCCTGCTGGTGACGGTCACAGACGCCTACCGTGAGTGCGAGGCCATCACGCGGCGCGAAGCGAAGAACTTCGCCTACGGGATACGGCTCCTTCACCCGCCCGAGCGGCGCGCCCTCTCCGCGGTGTACGCGCTGGCGCGCCGGATCGACGACATCGGCGACGGCGAGCAGCCGCCCGAGCGCAAGCTCGACGGTCTCGCGGCCGTCCGCAAGCATCTGGGCGAGTTGGGCGAGCCGACGGACGATCCCGTGCTGCTCGCGATCGCAGACGCCAGGGTCCGCTACGGGCTGCCGATCGACGCGTTCGGCGACCTCGTCGACGGCTGCGAGATGGACGTCGTCGGCACCAGCTACCGCACGATGGAGGATCTCGTCGTCTACTGCCGGCGCGTCGCGGGCTCGATCGGCAGGCTCTCGCTCGCCGTCTTCGGCGCCGCGCACAAACCGGGGGCCGACGCCCTCGCGGACGACCTCGGCGTCGCGCTCCAGCTGACGAACATCCTGCGCGACGTGCGCGAGGACGGTCGCCGCGGCCGCGTCTACCTCCCGGCCGAGGACGCGGCCGCCAACGGCTGCCCCGCCGACCTCTCCGACGACGAGGCCCTGGGCCGGCTCGTGGCCTTCGAGTGCCGGCGGGCCGAGGAGTGGTTCGAGCGCGGGTTCCGTCTCCTGCCCATGCTCGACCGTCGGAGCCAGGCGTGCGTGGGCGCGATGGCCGGCATCTACCACCGGCTCCTCCGCCGCATCGGCCGGGATCCGATGGCGGTAACGCGGGGGCGCGTCTCGGTGCCCGCGTCCGAGAAGCTCTGGGTCGCCATGTCCTGCCTCGTCTCGCCCGGTGCCCCCGACGCCGGCACTCGGGCGGGTGGGGCGTGACGCGCGTGGCCGGCGCCGCGTCGGGCGCACGCGTCGTCGTCGTCGGCGGCGGGCTCGCGGGCATGGCGGCCGCCCTCGGCGCTGCGGACGCCGGGGCGCACGTGACCCTCGTCGAGAAGCGTCAGCGGCTCGGCGGGCTCACCTGGTCGTTCAAGCGCAAGGACCTCGTGTTCGACAACGGTCAGCACGTCTTCTTGCGCTGCTGCACCGCCTACCGCGCCTTTCT
>Ga0307374_10007013_pt1 | contig 17366 bp, 15 predicted proteins | sample OX3MG_FD_202532 | JGI IMG/M metagenome (GOLD analysis project Ga0307374, IMG submission 202532) | Soil microbial communities from Risofladan, Vaasa, Finland - OX-3 | ecosystem: Environmental > Terrestrial > Soil > Coastal area > Acid sulfate soil | place: Finland: Risofladan, Vaasa | collected... | reverse complement strand
TGTCGCCCACGCCTTCGATCCAGGCCGAGCCGGTGGAGCCCGTGACCCTGGTCTCCACGATGATGCCCCGGTCCGAGGCCGTGCTCTGGAGCACGCCCACACACCCGGTGCGCATGCGGAAGTGGATCACGAAGCCGTCGTCGGCGGTCATGGGCCGTTCGACGACGTGGATGACCGACGCGCTCACGCCCTCGAACTCCCCGAGGGTGACGCGGATCTGGTCGATGAGCTGTGAGCCGTGGGCGCCCAGCCATCCGCCGCCGGCGTCGGCGTCGGCCCACCACTCGGGGAGCTGCGCCCCCGGGTCGGCGAGCATCGGGACGTGCATGAGCCACGTGGCGATCCGGGGCGCCCCGACGAGGCCGGCGCGCACGGCGTCGGCGAGCAGCGCCTGCCCGGCGTCGTAGCGGAACTCCGTCCCCAGCAGGTGAACGATCCCCTCCTGTTGCGCCGCCGCCAGCACGGCCCGCCCCTCGGCCGTGTTGCGGGCGAAGGGCTTCTCGCACAGCACGTGCTTCCCCGCGGCGATGGCTTCCAGGGCCAGCGGGGCGTGCGTGTGCGGGGGAGTCGCGATGGTGACAGCGTCCACGTCGACCGCCCCGAGCGCCTCGGCCAGCGTCGCGCAGGCGCGTGGCACCTCGAACAGGCGGGCGCGCTCGGCCGTCTTCGCCGGGTCGCGCCCCACCAGGGCGCGTACCTCCACCCCGGCGTGGTGCAGGGCGCGCACGTGCGAGTAGCACCCGAAGCCGGTCCCGACGACGACCGCGCCGAGCGCGCCGCCACCACCACCACCACCGACCGCGCCGCCGGTGTCGGGGCGGTCCGGGGCGCTCATGAGCGTCCCGGACCGGCGGCCCTGAGCACGGACCGGGCGGCGTCGGCGGCGGGGTGTGCAGCGGGCACGGCCCCCGACGTGTGCAGCGTGGCGTGGACCAGGTCCTCCTCGGGCTTGCCGGCGCACGGGGCGGTGTGGAGTCGGCCCGCAACGTCGGCGAACGTCCCTGTCTCGAGATCGTGGTGGAGCTCGAGGACTGATCGGTCGGGCGGCCACATGGTCACGTCTTCACGACGACGGTGTTGGTGACCTTGTCGTGAAGGGTCTGGCGGCGCTGGTCCCAGAGGGGGAACAGCATGTCCACGATCCACGGGAGGAACAGGACGACGGCGAGGAGGTACTCGAACACGACGCGGCCCAGCGCCCGCCCGTACCCGATCCCTCCACCGCCGGCGGCGTCGACCGCCCGTGCCCGCACCGCCATCATGCCCGGCGTCTGGCCGCGCCATCCGATGAACACCGTGGCGTAGATGACGACGATGAGCGCCGAGATGGCGACCCCCCGACCGGAGACGTTGAACCGCGACCCGTTGACGACCACGCTCTGGCGCACGGCGTGCAGAGGGAGGAGCACGACCGCGCCGATCACGCTGGTGATCAGCCAGTCGATCAGCCACCCGCCCACGCGCGCCCCGTAGCTGGCGAAGGGTGATACGGGGACCGTGTACCCGGGGCTCCACTGCGGCGCGCCCTGGGGTGCGCCGTAGGGCCCGCCGTACGCCGCACCGTATCCGGGTGGCGGTGGGGGGGGCGGGGAGCCGCCCGGCGGGGGCTGCGCCCAACCGCCGGCGGCGGGTGGCGGGTAGCCGGGCGCCTGCGGTGCCGGCGGCGGGTGGCCGTTCGGGTAGAGGGGAGGGGGCGGGTAGCCGGGTGGTGGGGATGGCGGGTACCCCGGCGGCGGGTAGTCCGGTGGCGCCGGGGGCGGGTAGTCCGGTGGAGACGGGGGTGCAGGCGCCGGTTCGGGGGAGGTGCCGGGCCCCTCCCCGTCGGGTCGCTCGCCGGGGATCGGGGACACAGGATCGTCGGTAGGGGGGGTGTCAGGCATCGCGCGTCATTGTGCCAGTCCCCAGGTCCGTCGCCCGGATCCGTTGCTGCCTCGAGGAAGCGCCGACGCCGGGTCGCGGTGTTGTGCGAACGCCAGGTCGCGGTGTCATGCCGACGCCAGGTCGCGGCGCCAGAATGCGATGCCGCCTGCAACGGCGGCGACGGCTCCCAACGCCGTGAGCACTGCCGAGCTGGTCCAGTCGGGGCTGGTGGCCGGCGCCGGGGCCATGTGGAACAGCAACGACGTGTCGAGGAACCAGTGATCGGCCCGCACGACCGTGCCCACGAGCTCGACGAGGAACGACCACGCGATCACCCCGTAGGTGACGATGGAAGCCGCCCGCGGTCGCACGCCGAGGACGAGCACGCCCACGCCCAGGACGAAGAGTGCGGGGGGCACCGTGTTCACGCCCGCCTCGAGGAGGCTGGTGATGCCGACGTCGGCGTGCTGGCTGAGGGCCCCCGCCCAAGCGAGGAGGGCCGTGACCATCGCACTCGCCACCACGAGGCCCACGGCCACCACGACGCGCCCGGTCAGCCACGCCACGCGCCCGACCCGACGGACGAGGAGATTGTCGAGGCGCCCGCCGGCCTCGTCGTCGCGCGCTGCGCTGACCTGCCCGCAGGCGACCACCGCCACCATGGCGGTCACGAAGAGAAAGGCGAAGCCGAGATAGGCGCCGGCGCCGGTGCCGTGGCCGCCGAGACGCGCCAGCGCGTCCGACACCGCCGTGGAGCCCGAGACCGACGACGTCGCCGATTGCGCGACGAGGCCCAGGACCAGTCCGGTCGCGCCCAGCGCCACCAGCCAGGCGATGCCCACGGGCCGGGCCAACCGGAGGGCGAGCCCGGTCGGGCCCGTCAGCAGCCTGGTGTGCGGTTCCCCGCGGTCGCGATCGGGCAGGACGCTGGCGCCGAGGTCGCGGGCTCCGGCGATCCGCGCGCTGGCGACGCAGAGCACCACCACCAGGAGGGCGATGGGAACGAAGGGCCCCGCGTGCGAGCCCGTCAACGGATGGAGCTCCTCGACCCAGCCGAGCGGGCTGACCCATGCCAACCAGTGCAGCCCCGTCCCGGCGTCGGCCACCATCCTGATCAGGTACGCCACGCCGAGGACCCCGCCGGCGAGGCCGGCGGCCTGACGACGGGTGGCGGCCACGTTGCCGGCGAGCGCCCCGAGCGCCAGGAACACGGCTGCGCTCGAGACCAGCGCGACGGAAAAGAACAGTGCGGCCTGGACCGAGATGCGGGGGTGGGCCGTGGAGGCGACCCCGACGGTGATGACGGCGGTGGTGGACCACAGCGCCCCGAGCCCGGCCCCGAGCCCGGCGAGGCCCTGGACCGCGGCCCGGCGCCTGGTGGTCTGTCCGCCCAGGAGGAGCTCCCACCGCCCGGCGTCCTCCTCGCCGCGCAGGAGCCGGGTCCCCGTGAGCAGTCCCCAGACGGCACCCACGATGCTCAGGATTCCGAGGCTCCGCCACGCCGTGAAGCCCGCCACGGTCTCGAGATGGCGGCCCGGCCCGATGATCGCTTCGATGCCGATGTTGGCGCCGAACGTGCGTGCGAACGCGGTCCGGGCCGCCACCGTCGGGTATGCCGAGGCGTACCCCTTCATCGAGGCGGCGACGTAGACACCGAACACGAGTCCCCAGATCGCCGCCGAGGTGCTCGCCCGCCGGGCCACCAGCCGTGCCACCACCGTCGAGGGAGACCTGCCCTCGGGACGCGCCCTCGGGCATGCCGTGGCGGTCACCATCGGTCAGTCCCCGTCGTCGGGCGCTCGTCGCAGCGGCCCGTCGTTGCCGTAGTGGGCCAGGAAGAGCTCCTCCAGCGACGGCTCGCGGCTGAGCAGCTCGCGGACACCCGTGTCGCCGAGTGCCGCCAGGAGGGGGTCGACGGGTCCCTGGACGTGGCATCGGAGCCGGTGCCCGTGCACCTCCACCGCCGACACTCCGAGGACCCCCGTCACGTCGGGCACCGGGCCGTCGAAGACCGCCTCCACCGAGAGCGCCGACAGATGGCGCATCTCCGCCAAGGTTCCCATCTCGACGAGCACCCCCTCCCGGAGGATGCCGATGCGGTCACAGAGGGCCTCGACCTCGCTCAGGATATGGGACGACAGGAAGACCGTCTGGCCCTGTGCCCGGGCCTCCTGGATGCATCGCCGGAAGGCCTGCTCCATGATGGGGTCGAGGCCGCTCGACGGCTCGTCGAGGACCAGCAGGTCCGGCCGGGTCATGAAGGCGGCGATCAGGATCAGCTTCTGGCGGTTGCCCTTCGAGTAGGCGCGCACCTTCTTCGACGGGTCGAAGGCGAAGCGCTCGATGAGCTCGTCGCGGTACGCGTCGTCGACCGCGCCCTGGAGACGACCGAGGAGATGCAGTGTCTCCGCACCGGTGAGCGAGGGCCACAGGTTGGTCTCCCCGGGCACGTAGGCGAGCCGGCGATGCGCCTCCACGGTCTGGCGCTGGCTGTCGAGGCCGAAGATCTCCGCGCTCCCCGACGTCGGACGGACGAGCCCCAGGAGGAGACGGATGGTGGTGGTCTTCCCCGCGCCGTTGGGGCCCAGGTAGCCCATGACCTCACCCGGCGCGATCTCGAGGTCCAGGTCCGTCAGCGCCGCGATCCGGCCGAAGTGCTTGGTCAGCCCGACAGTCCGGACGGCGGGTGTCCCCGTAGTCATGCGGCCTCCCTCTCGGTCTCGGGGCAGTCCTGAGGCTAAGAGGAGGAGTCGTGCCCGTCGAACATGGGGGGTTCTGTGCCTCGACCCGCCGGTGGCTGACCGCGTCGGGTTGTCGCTCCGGCACGGGGCAACGCGCCGGCCGAGCCGTGTTGAGCCTCGGTGCCCGCTCCGATAGACCCTGTCCATGTCGTTGCCCGCCGCCCTGGCCGTCGTCGGCGCGGGCCTGCTGGCGGGAACGATCAACACCATCGTCGGTTCCGGTTCGCTCATCACGTTCCCGACCCTGCTCGCCCTCGGGTTCACGCCTGTCGTGGCCAACGTGAGCAACACCGTGGGGCTCGTTCCCGGCTCCTTCAGTGGGGCTGTCGCCTACCGGGCCGAGCTGCGCGGCCAACGGCCCCGGCTGATCGTCCTGGGGACGGCGTCGGTCATCGGCGGCGCCACAGGAGCGCTCCTGCTCCTGAACCTGCCGGGCAGTGTGTTCCGGCACGTGGTGCCGGCGCTCATCCTGGTGGCCTGCGCCCTGGTGGCGCTCCAGCCGTGGCTGTCGGCGCGCTTGGCCCACCGGCGCGAGCGCCACGCCCACGGCGGCCCTGCGCTGTTTCTCTCGGTGTTCGCCACCGGGGTGTACGGGGGGTACTTCGGGGCCGCCCAAGGAGTGATCCTGGTGTCGCTCCTGGGCATCTTCTTCGTCGACCATCTCCAGCGGCTGAACGCCGCCAAGAACGTCCTGGCGCTGTTGGTGAACGGAATGGCCGCGGCGCTGTTCATCGCCTCGACCCACGTGTCGTGGGAGGCCGCGGGGCTCATCGCGGCGGGATCCGTCGCCGGCGGCCAGATCGGCGGTGTCGTGGGTCGCCGGCTCCCGACCCCGTTGCTGCGGGTCGTCATCATCCTCGTGGGCGTGACCGCCGCGGTGGCCCTCCTCGTCTGAGTCGCGTTCCCGGATCCCGTCGACCTGCGGTCGGGTGCAACGGCGTCCCGGGGCCCGGTCGGGGCGCCGGGGCCGGAGCGGGCCGGCCGCGACGAAACCCGCCATGATGTGCGCCGGCCGCCGACGGCTCGGACGGCCCCCGGCGATCGGCGACGCGTCGAACGTGACGCAGTGAGGAGGGCAGCGGTGCGGCTGGGCATCGTGACCCCGGTGGTCAACCTGAACCCCCGGTTCGACCCTCCGCCGTGGGAAGTGGACGGGGGGATCGACGACATCGTGGCGGTGGCCCGGGCCGCCGAACGTCTCGGGTACGACTGGGTGTCGTGCCCCGAGCACATCGCCATTCCCGAGGAGGTGGCGGGCGCCCGGGGTGCGCGGTACTGGGACCCCCTGACGACGCTGAGCTTCGTGGCCGCCACGACGAGCACCATCGGCCTGCTGTCCCACGTCCTCGTCCTCGGCTACCACCACCCCCTCGACGTGGTCAAGCGCTTCGGGACGCTCGACGTCGCCAGTGGCGGCCGGGTGATCCTCGGCGTCGGCGTCGGTTCGCTCGAGGCGGAGTTCGACCTGCTCGGCGCGCCGTTCGCCGATCGCGGTGCCCGCGCCGACGACGCCCTGCGGGCCATCCGGGCGTCGTTCGCCCGGGCGCGGCCGAGCTACTCGGGCACCCACTACCGCTACGAGGGGTTCGTCGTGGAGCCCAGCGGCGCCCAGGAGGGTGTGCGCATCTGGGTGGGTGGTCGCACGCGGCGGTCGCTGCGGCGCGCCCTCGAGCTCGGGGACGGGTGGATACCCTTCGGCCTCGGGCTCGACGACCTCGGGGCCCTGCTGTCCGCCCCCGACGTCACCGCCGCCCTCGCCGCCCGCGCCGGCCGGTTCGACATGGTGCTCGCCCCCGAGCCTCCGCTCGACCCGCTGGGCGATCCCGATGCCGCCGTCGCCGCGGTGCGCGCCTATGGCGACATCGGGGCCACCGGCCTGTCCCTTCGCTTCCGGCACCGGTCGCGCGCCCACTACGTCGAACAGCTCGAGGCCATGCGGTCCGCCGCGGCCGCCGCCTCGGACGGTCGCTGAGGACCCGCCGGGTCGGTACGCTCGGCGGCCGACGCCGGGCCCGCCGTCGACCGAGAGAGCACGGGCCCACCCGAGGAGAGCCGCACGCCGATGCCCAGCCCAGTCGACCCCGTCGCCGCGATCACCGAGCACGCCGCCGCGCTCCTCGGACTCGGGGCGGCCACGGTGGGCGAGTCCGGCGGCCTGCCCATGCGTGCCCGGGTACGCGCCGCCTGGCCCGGTGCCCGCCTGGCGGCACCGGCGTTCCCGGTCCGGTGCACGCCCGGCGACAATCTCGCCGTCCACGTGGCGGTGGCGCGTGCCCCTCGCGGCTGCGTGCTGGCCGTCGACGTGGGGGACGCCGAGGAATTCGGCTACTGGGGCGAGGTGCTGACGACCGGGGCGGAGGCCCGGGGCCTGGTCGGGCTCGTGATCGACGGCGGCGTCCGTGACACCGCGGCCTTGGCGGCCCACGGCTTCCCCGTGTTCTCCACGACGGTGGCGCTGACGGGCGCCTCCAAGGTGTCGCCGGGCGTCGTGGGCACGCCCGTCGACGTCGGGGGGGTGACGGTGGCGGCCGGGGACTGGCTGGTGGGCGACGGCGACGGTGTCGCCGTCGTGCCCGCCGCCGCCCTCCACGAGGTGTTGGCGGCGGGGCGGGCCCGCGACGAGAAGGAGCGCGCCCTGTTCGTCGCCCTGCGCGCCGGCGCCACGACGCTGGAGCTGCTCGGGCTCGACCCGTCGCCTGTGTCCGGGAGCTGAACGCCGGGTCGCCCGCGTGGCGGCGATGCGAGGGGCGTTCGCCTACGGCCCGACGAGGTTGGCCGGCATCCGGCCGGCCAACACGTCGCACACTCCCTGGCCGGCCACGCGTGCCATCTGCGTCCGGGTCGCCCGGCTGGCGCTGCCGATGTGGGGGAGCAGCACGGCGCGCGGGGCGCTCAGCAGGCGCGGGTGCACGAGCGGCTCCCGCTCGAAGACGTCGATGCCCGCGGCGAGGATGGCACCGCTGTGCAGTGCTTCGGCCAGCGCCTCCTCGTCGACGACCGGACCGCGGGCGGTGTTCACCAGCACGGCATGGGAGCGCATCAGCGACAGCTCCCGGCCACCGATGAGATGCCGAGTGGCGTCGTTCAGGGGGACATGCAGGCTCACGATGTCCGCTTCGGCCAGGAGCTGGTCGAGCACCGGGACGTACCCGGGCATCCCCGTGTCGCTGCGGCTGTGGTGGAGGACCTGCATGCCGAACCCCGAGGCGCGGCGGGCGACGGCCCGGCCGATGCGCCCGTAGCCGACGAGCCCCAGGGTCGCCCCGTGCACGTCGTGGCCCAGGTACTGGTTGATGCCCCAGCCGGGCCAGTCGCCCGCTCGGAGGTCACGCTCCGCCTCCGACGCCAGCCGACACGCCGCCAGCACGAGAAGGAACGCCAGGTCCGCGGTGGTCTCGTCGAGGACCCCGGGTGTGTTGCATACGGCCACGCCCAAGGCCCGGGCCGTCTCGACGTCGATGTTGTCGTAGCCCACGGCCACGTTGGCCACGACCCGGAGGCCCCGCGCCGCCCCGGCGCGCAGGACCTCCTCGTCGATCCGATCGGTGAGCAGGCACACCAGGGCGTCGACGGTCCCCGCCACGGCCACCAGCTCCTCGTGGGAGTAGGGCGTGTCGTCACCTCGCTGGACGACGTCGTGCCCGGCGTCCACGAGGGGGTCGAGCCCACCGTCGGGCAGGTGGCGGGTGACGAGGACTCGGGCCACGACGCGGTGACGGCGCGGTCAGGCGGCCGTCGACGACGACACCGACAGCGTCGCCATCCGGCCGGCGCGAACCGGCGTGCGGCCATCCACGGTCAGTGGTTCGTGTAGTCGATCGCGCCGGCGCCCTTGACGCCGATCGCGAAGCAGAAACAGTGGATGGGGGCGTGGTCGCTCACGGGACGCAGGCTGTGCACCTTGTCGGGTGGGATGTACACCAGGTCCCCCTGCACGATGGGGCGGTCCTCGCCGTCGATGGTCATGATGCCCCGACCGGAGGTGACGTAATAGAACTCGTGGGTCGGGTGCGAGTGCGGGTCCACGTAACCGCCGCCGGCGACCTCGAACTCGTTGGCGAGCTCGAGGAAGCCCCCGTCGGTGATCTGCTTCATCTCGCCCGCCTTGACCAACCACCACACGGGGACGGTGCCGTTGTGCTCCACCTTGGGCTCGACGTCCTCGATGCTCCGAACGTCCATGACGTCCCCTCCTCGCTCCCGGTCGACGGCTCGTAGACTGACGGCGTCGTCAGCGTAGATCAGGGGGACGCCGCATGGCCGAGGGCACGAGGCGCGTCGACGCCGAGGGCGTCACCGGGGAGACGTGGGCGCCGTTCGGCTGGATACCCCTCCCCGACACCGACCCGGACGACGGGGCCCACCGCCTGGAATTCGAGTGGGGTGATCCCCACGTCAACGTGATCAGCCACGCCCCGGACGAGGTGGTGCGGGAGGGGGACGGGCTCGTCTGTGACCGGATGTACCGCCACGACACCCACACCCAGGTGTTGATGACGCTGAACGGCCCGTCGGTGATCGCCGTGGCCCCGGCCGACACCGACCTGTCCACCCCTGCCGGCCTCGCCGCGGTGCGGGCCTTCCGGCTGGAGACCCAGGATGCGGTGGTCCTGCACCGCGGCACCTGGCACTGGGGCCCCTTCCCCCTGGGAGCCGACCCGGTCCTCCTGTTCAACGTCCAAGGGCTCGGCTACGTCCGCGACAACGCGTCGGCCGACCTCGGCGGTCTCGGCGAGAAGCTCCTCGTCGTGGCGGGGGACTGAGCCGGGCGGCCGCCGGGCGCCGCCTTCGGGGCCCGGTCCCGCCACCGGCTCCGCCCAGCGGGCGAACGCCATCACCCGCCGCAGTCGGCGACAATGACCGCGTCATGGGCCATCGGACGCGTCACCGGACTTCGCCGTCCGGCGACGCGGTCTCGGTGGGACCGTGAGGATCTCCCGGCGGCGACTGCTCGCCGCCGCCCCGCTGGCGGCGGCGGCGGTCGGGCTCGCCTCGTGCGGTGGCGCCGGGGACGACGAAGACCACCCGCTCGGGCTCCTCTCCCACGGGCCCCAGCTGTGGGACATCCCCGATGCCGCCTGGCGCCGGTCCCTGGGCAGCCATCCGCCCGGGGCGACCGGGTCGTTCTCGCCCATCGGGACGTCGGCGCGGCCCGTCAGCCGGACCAAGCGGGGGATCCCCGTCGGCGGCATCGGGACGGGGGCCTTCATGGTGAACCTGTCAGGGTCGTTCGGGCCCTGGCACCTCGACATCGGCGGTGACGACTCGGTGGGCTCCCACTGGGGTTCCCCGGTGAACAGCGGGTTCGAACAACGGTTCCTGGCCGAGGCGGCCTTCCACGTCCGCCTGTCCACGGGCCCGTCGCCCACCGTCGTGGCTCTCGCCACGGAGGACCTCCTCCCGGCCTGGCAACTGCTCGAGCCGGGCGCCGGGCTCTACGCCGCGCTCTTCCCCAAGGCCTGGTTCGTCTACGACGACCTGCCCCTCCCGGTGGCCCTCAAGCAGTTGACCCCGTTCGTGGCGCGCGACGAGCGCCGGTCGTCGTTGCCGGGGGGGCTGTTCCAATTGGCGGTCGCCAATCCGACCAACGCGCCGGTCGACGTGGCCTGCATGCTCAGCTTCCCGAACGCGCCGTACCGCATGCCCACGACCGAGTACGAGTACACGCGCAAGGGACTGCGTTCCGCAGCGGTGCGGGCACCGGGCATCGCCGGCGTCCGCCTGCAGGCCCAGCACCCCGAGAACGTGGCCGAGACGCAGCGCACCGAGTGGGTGATCGCCGCCAAGGGACCGCGAGGGTCGTCGCTCACCACGACCGAGGACTGGGCGACCGACGGCGACGGGTCGGACCTGCTGGCCGCGTTCAACGCAGGCTCGCTCCCCGACCGGCCGCTCGATCCACGAGGGTTGGGCCTCGGCGGCGCGGTCTGCGTGTCGTTCTCGTTGGCACCCGGCGAGCGCCGGGCAGCCACGTTCGCGCTGACATGGGACTTCCCCGTGGTGCAATTCCGCAACCCCATCGACGGGACCAAATGGTGGAAGCGCTATACCGAGTGGTACCGGGGGCCGTACCGGGGATGGGCGATCGCACGCGACCTCCTCGACGGCGCATCGCGGCTCGAGCGTGGCATCGACGCGTGGTGGTCCCCGGTCGCGCAGGACCCGACGTATCCCCTCTGGCTCCGCAGCGCGGCGCTCAACGAGCTCTACTACGACGTGTTCGGCGGGGTCTTCTGGGAGAACGGCTGCATCTCGAAGCCCAAACGCGCCGGGGCCCGCCCGGGCCAGCACCTCTATTTCGCCCTTGAGACCGACGTCTTCCGGGACTGCGAGTCGATGGACGTGCGCCACTACGAGACCCGTCACCTGCTCCAGCTGTTCCCGACGATCGAGCGCGACGTGCTGCTCGGGTGGGCGGACCTCGTCGCCGCCGACCCCAAGGGCCGGACGCCGCACGACGCCGGCAGCCCCGTGGACGACCCGTGGTTCGTCGTCAACCAGTACTCGGCCACGCGGCCGGGGGAGTCGCCGGTCGGCATCGACTGGCTCGACCTCCCGGCGAAGTTCGTCCAGCAGGCCCACGCCTACTGGACCTACACCGACGACGACACGTTCGCGGCGGACGTCTACCCGTCGTTGCGCCGGGCCATGGCCCACCTGATGGCGCGGGACCACGACGGCGACGGGATACCCGACGCCCTCGGCCTGTGCACGACCTACGACGCCATCGACATGGTGGGGGCGGCCATCTACGTCGCCGCCCTCACCATCGGCGCCTGTGAGGCCATGGCCGACTTCGCCCTCGTGCTGGACTCGTCTGCGGTGCAGGAGCAGTGGGCCGACGCCGCCGCCAAGGCGAGGGCGTCGGCGGAGGCCTCGCTGTGGGTCGACGCGGAGGGCTATTACAAGCTCGACACGGACGGCCCCTACAGCACCGCCTTGCTGGCGGACGCGCTGTGCGGCCAGCGCTATGCGGCGGGCGACGGCCTGGCCGACGTGCTCGACACCCAGCGCATGGCGTCGCATCTGTGGAGGGTCTACCAGCGCAACGTGCTGGGCGTCTCGAACGGGCAGTTCGGCGCCGTGAACGCCGTGGACACGTCGGGCGAGCCCGTGGCCACCGCGCAGGGAGAAGCGGTGTGGCCCGGGGGGACGTACTACACGGCCTCGCTCATGCACACCATCGGGACGGCCGCCGGCCGCGACGACCTGGTGGCGGCCGCGCTCACGACCGGATACGGCGTGTACCGCACGACGTACGCCGACGACCGGACGGCGTTCTGGTTCGACACGCCCGCGCTGTGGCTCCCCGGGGAGGCGCCCGGTGACCCGATCCGGTACCGCGGCGCCCAGTACCAGCGGAGCCGGGCCGCCTGGGAGCTGCTCGTCGCCATCAAGGACCCGTTCCCACCGGGTTGGAGCCCGTCGGCCTGACCGGCCCGGTCCACCGGCCACCGGACCGGCCCGGTCCACCGGCGACCGGACCGGCCGGGGGTGCCAGACGGACGGCACCGTGGCGGGCCATGATCGGACGATGGTGCGACACCCATCGCAGTGGGGTGCCGGGCGTCCCGCCGCCGACCTCACCGGCCGACTGCTGGTGGCGTCCACGCGGCTCGGTGACTCGAACTTCGAGGGGACGGTCACGCTCCTGCTCGACCACGGGCCCGAAGGGGCACTGGGGGTCGTCCTCAATCAACCCACGCCCGTCCCCGTCGGGGAGATCCTGGCGCCGTGGCAGGAGGAGGCCGAGCGGGTCCCCCCCGGTGTCGTCTTCCGGGGAGGGCCGGTGTCGCCCGACGCCGTGATCGGCCTGGCACGCGCCGCCGCCCCCGTCGAGGATGCCCTGGGATGGCGATCGGTCATGGCGTCGGTCGGCACCGTCGACCTGGCCGTCGGGCCCGAGGCCCAGCCCGTGGTGCTCGCCGGCGCCCGGCTCTTCTCGGGGTACGCGGGCTGGGCGCCCGACCAGCTCGAGTCCGAGCTCGGCGAGCGGGCGTGGTTCGTGCTCGAGGCGCTGGAGTCCGACGTGTTCTGCACCGACGCCGACCGGCTCTGGCACGACGTGTTGCGCCGCCAGGGCGGCGAGCTGTCGTTGCTCGCCGCCTACCCGAAGCACCCGACGCTCAACTGAGCGGGAGGGGCCCCGGCGGGCCGGCGTCAGGCCCGGTTCCAGGCCCGGTTCCAGGCCCGGTGCCAGGTGCGGTGTCAGGGGCCGGTGCAGGGGTCGGTGCCAGGGGTCGGTGTCATGGGCGGTGCCATGGGCGGTGCCATGGGCGGTGCAGGGCCGGCGGTACCATGCGCCCGGTGACGACCGGCCGCGGCGCGCCTCATGCTGTGCGACGAGCCGTCCCGTCCGATGTCGACGCGTTGGTGGAGGTCCTGGCGCGCGCCTTCGACGACGACCCCGTGCCGCGATGGATGTTCCGCGGCGACCGGCGCCGCCATCGTGGCCTGCGCGCCTTCTTCAGGATCCAGATCCGCCACACCTACCTCGAGCGCGGCGAGGTGTGGACGACCGACGAGTTGGCCGGCGCGGCGATGTGGGCTCCGCCCGGCAAGGCGCGCGCCGGGTGGCGCGACGTCGCCAACCTGGTGCCCGTCCTGCCGTATCTGGTGGGACTGGGGCGCGACACCCCCGACGCCGCCCGCATGCTGGCGGCGGTGGACGCCGCCCGGCCCCGCGAGCACCACTGGTACTTGGCGACTCTCGGCACCGATCCCGATCACCAGGGGAGCGGTGTCGGTTCCGCGCTCCTGCGGGCCGTGCTCGGACGCGTGGACGCCGAGGGGTTGCCCGCGTACCTGGAATCGTCCAAGGAGAGCAACGTGCCGTTCTACGCGCGGCACGGCTTCGGGGTCACCGGCGAGATCCACACGCCTCGCGGCGGGCCGACGCTGTGGTTGATGTGGCGCCATCCCCGTCCGCCGAACGCCTGACCGGTGGCAATCAGCCGTTGGGCATTCCCACGGCGCGCAGTGACCCCTCGGCGCGCGTGCGTTGCTCGGGGTGGATGGCATGCAGCCCGGGGGGGAGGCGGTCGGGCATCGCCATCAGCTGGCGCACGGTGTCGAGCACCACGCGGGCGGGCGCGGACGGCAGACCCCGACTGCGCTGGGCGATGCCGACGCGCCGGGGCAAGAGCCCGTCCACCGCCACCAACCGGAAGCGGGGGCGCAGGTGCGGCGGGACGGCGGTGGCGGGGAGCACGGCGGGGCCGTAGCCCTCGAAGGTGAGCGAGGCCAGGAGGCGCACCCCGTCGAGCTCGGCCCGGGGCCGGAGCCGCACGCCGACCGGCTTCACCGCGGCGTCGATCTCCGACCGGAAGGGGGTGCCCGGAGCGGGCAGGAGGAGCTCGAAGCGCTCCAGGTCGGCGAGGTCGATGCGCTCGGCGCCCGACAGCGGGTCGCCGTCGACCGGGACGACCAGGACGATGTCCTCGTCGAACAGCGGTTCGAAGACCAGGTCGCGCCCGGGCACGGGGAACGTCAGCACGGCGAGGTCGAAGCGCCCGGCGGCCAGTTGGGGCTCCAGCCCGAGGGTGGTGCCGTCCGCCACCGTGAGGTGGAGGCGGGGATGGTTCTCGGCGAGCTCGGCGAGCAGCATGGGCACGAGCCAGCGGGCCGTCGTGCCGATCATGCCCATGCGCACGTTCCCGGCCACGGCCTCGCGCAGGGCGCCCACGTCGGCCCGCAGGGCGTCGAGCTCGCCCAGCACCCGGTAGGCCCGGGCCACCACGACCTCTCCCTCGGCGGTCAAGCGCCCGGCCGAGCGGTCGACGAGGGTGCTGGCCAGCTCCCGCTCGAGACGGGCCACGTGGGCCGAGATGTTCGACTGGACGGTGCCCAGGTGATCGGCTGCCGATGAGAACGAACCCTGTTCGGCCACCGCCACCAGCGCCTGGAGGTGCCTGATCTCCATCGCTATTTACGATACCACCAATCTGTAATAGCTGTTTGACTGATCGAGAGCGATCCTCCACAATGGTCCCCAGAGACCCCAGGATCCGGACACCCCCCCTCCGTTCCTGTCGAGTCGGTGCGAAGGGACCGGTCCCCCTCCGGTCCCTTCGCCGCGTCCGGGCCGGGTTCGTCCGGGCCGGGTTCGTCCGGGTCGCCGTGCCGTCGGGGTCGCCGTGCCGTCGGGGTCGCCGTGCCGTCGGGCGCCGACGGTCCGGCGGCTCGACGGGCGGGTGGCGGTATCGTCTCGGCCATGGTGACGGACCGCTCGCCGCAGACCCATCACCACAACGGCTCGGCCGACCCCGAGGACCCCTCGGTGGCCCGGGCTGCGGTGTTCGTCGACCTCGACAGGACATTGCTGCGGGGTGCGAGCGGCCTCGTCCTCAGCGCGGCGATGCACGCCGAGGGCCTCTTCGAGGGCCGCCGGTCGGTCCCCGGCGAGCGCCTCGCCTACGGCCTGTACGACCTCATGGGGGAGAGCCTGGCCTTCATGGCGATGGTGCGCGCCGCGCCCCGCTTCGTGCGTGGCTGGCCCGTCGAGTCGGTGTGCCGGGCGGGGGAGCTTGCCGCCCCGGAGCTCGCCGAGCTGGTGCAGCCGTATGCGCCCGGCGTGCTGGCCGAGCACCGCGAGGCCGGGCGCCTGCTGGTGCTCACCACGACGACTCCGGTCGACCTCATCACCCCGTTCGCCACGCTGTTCGGGTTCGACCACGTGCTCGCCACCCGGTACGCCCGCGCCGAGGGCCGCTACACCGGGGGGATCGACGGCGGTTTCGTGTGGTCGACCGGGAAGCTCGCGGCCGTGCGTCGGTGGGCCGAGCGGTCCTCGGTGGACATGGCGCAGAGCCACGCCTACTCCGACAGCGTCTTCGATCTTCCGCTCCTGAGCGCCGTGGGCAGACCCCATGCCGTCAATCCCGATCGACGCCTGCACGCCGTCGCCCTGGTGCGGCGCTGGCCGGTCGAGCGTTGGGACCGTCCTCCCGGTGTTCCCAAGGTCGGGGGCCTCGAGCCCTACGACATTCTGCGACCCTGGGTCCGCCCCGCCCTCATCCCCTACGCCCGCTTCGACATCGACGGGGTCACCCGCATCCCCACCCGCGGGCCGGTCATCCTGGCCGCCAACCACCGCAGCTACTTCGACGTCGTCGCCCTGGCGATCGTGGCCGCGCGCCTCGGCCGCCCGGTGCGCTTCCTGGCCAAGCGCGAGCTGTTCGACGCCCCGGTGGTGGGGCAGATCGCCCGGGCGCTCGGTGGCATCCCCGTGGACAGGGGGAGCCGATCCGACGCGCCGCTGCGCGAGGCCCGGCGCGCCCTGGAGGCCGGGGAGGTCGTCGTCATCCTTCCCCAGGGGACCATCCCCCGCGGCAGGAAATTCTTCGACACGGTGCTGCACGGCAAGTCGGGCACAGCGCGCCTGGCGGCGATGACCGGCGCCCCCGTGATCCCGATCGGCGTGTGGGGGACCGAAGCCGTGTGGCCCCGTTCGGCGCGCGTCCCCGACGTGGGCAACCTGCTGCATCCCCCTCCGGTGCGCGTCCGGGTGGGCAAGCCCGTCCCCCTGGGACTGTGCGATGCCGCCGCCGACACCGAGGCGATCATGTCCGCCATCGCGGCGCAGCTCCCGGCCGAGGCGCAGCGACCGCACCAGCCCACGGCCGAGGAGCTGGCCCGCACCTACCCACCCGATCACGCCGAGAAGTGACGGGGCGGCCCGTCGACGGCGTGCTGCCCCTGCGGTCCCGACTCGCCGGCCGGGCGTCGGTGGCGGTGAGCGCGGCGTCACGTCGGTTGCATCTGGGCGGCGGGTCGGTCATCGGCGGCCGCGTGGGGCTCTTGATCGCCCCCGACCTCCTGGCCGGGCTGACCGTCGGGCGCCAGGTGGCGCTGGTCACCGGGACGAACGGCAAGACGACCACGACGCGGCTGCTGGCCGCGGCCCTGGGAGGGCCGGACGCGGTGGCCACGTCGGTGGCGGGTGCGAACCTCCCGCCGGGCCTGGCGGCCGCGCTGGCGGCGGCGCCGCTCGGGGTGCCGGCGGTGCTGGAGGTGGACGAGGGGTACCTCGGCCGGGTGGCGGCGGCCGTGCACCCCGCCGTCGTGGCCCTGCTCAACCTGTCGCGCGACCAGCTCGACCGGGTGAGCGAGGTGCGCATGGTGGCGGCACGCTGGCGCGCCGGGCTCTCCTCGGCATCCGGCACGGTCGTCGTGGCCAACGCCGACGACCCGCTCGTCGTCTGGGGCGCCCAGGGTGCGTCACGCGTGGTGTGGGTGGCGGCCGGACAGCTGTGGCATCAGGACGCCGTGGGCTGCCCGTCGTGCGAGGGCCACATCGTCTTCGGCGCCGGCGGCGACTGGTGGTGCACGTGCGGGTTCCGCCGCCCGCGTCCCGACGCCGAGCTGCGCGGGGAGACGCTCGTGGCCGGCGACGGCCGGCACCTCCCGGTCCGGCTGGCGCTCCCGGGCCGGTGCAACCGCGCCAACGCCGCCGTGGCCGCCGTGGCCGCCGGCCTGCTCGGAGTGGACGAGGCCGACGCGTTGCACGCCATGGAGTCCGTCGGCGACGTCGAGGGGCGTTTCGCCCGCCTGGTGCATCGCGGGACGACGGTGCGGCTCCTCCTGGCCAAGAACCCCGCGGGGTGGACGGAGCTGCTCGACCTCCTGGAGGGCGGCACTGACCCGGTGGTGATCGGGATCAACGCCCGCATCGCCGACGGGCACGACCCGTCGTGGTTGTGGGACGTTCCCTTCGAACGGTTGGCCGGCCGCCTGGCGGTGGCGACCGGTGAGCGCCGGCTCGAC
>Ga0307374_10007012_pt1 | contig 17370 bp, 16 predicted proteins | sample OX3MG_FD_202532 | JGI IMG/M metagenome (GOLD analysis project Ga0307374, IMG submission 202532) | Soil microbial communities from Risofladan, Vaasa, Finland - OX-3 | ecosystem: Environmental > Terrestrial > Soil > Coastal area > Acid sulfate soil | place: Finland: Risofladan, Vaasa | collected... | reverse complement strand
TAGGCCTCCTGCCACGATCGAACGTGGACTTCGGCGACCGCTTGCTTGTCGGCCACTTCTGCGGGTCGGACGGTTCGCATCCGAGGATTCTCGCGCCGACGGGCAACGGGGATCACCGGCATGGGGGTCCGTCGACGGCACGGTCACCGGCGTATCCGCTTTCGGGGCCATCCATTGCAGGATGCCCTCGGTCCGCTGGTTGGCGATCCTCTCGCCACCGGTGAGGACGACCGCATCGACGAGCGGGAACCCCGACGATTGGCCGGGGCCCTTAGCTACTGCCTCTGCTGGTGGGATCCCCGGCCCCGGGCCGCTGGGTGCTGACGAGACGGGCTCGCCGCCCGGCAGCATACGAACCCGACCACTTCGGACTCGGGGCCCTTCCCTCGAGATACGTCACCGTGACGGAATAGCTTCCAAGTCGACCCGCCGCATGTTGCGACAATTTGCCGTCGCCGAGCGGCGTCGCACAGCGTCGGCAGACTCCGTCGAACGATTCGGGCCGGGACCAGCGGAGCAGCTCGCCGCGGGCGGCACGTCGGTGGACGTCAGATCCAGGAGCAGACAAGGTGGTGTGGCACGGCCTGTGCCTTGCAGGCCACCCGATGGGTTCATGGCCTGTGCACAGGGTGTATTCGACCATGGGACGCACTCCGGCTGTCCTCCAACGTCCCACCCAGCCCGCCGATAATGTACATTATGTCAACTAATGTGGATACGAAGGTAGTGGACCGAAGAGAGCCTCGATCCCCCTTTCCGCCCCTGTCCCTGGACCCTTTTCGGTCCCGCTCACCGGGGACCGTCAGTTCTGGCACCGGAACCGGATGGCGTGGCTCGAGGGTACCGATGTGCCTTCGAGCGGGTGTTCGACTCGGCCGGCGGTGCGGGGTGCGGCGGCGGCGAGTCCGGTCGATGCCGACTTTGTCCGTGACCACCCGCGGACCCCTCCGGCCCCTTGTTCGAGGTCGGGCCTGGAGAGGTCGTCAGGGAGCCATGACACGAAGCGGGCCCGTCGCTGAGGCAATGGGCGGGCTGCCCCGTAGCCGTGCCGGGCGTAGTATGGCTCAGGACCGCCCTCGGAGGTGGTGCGACGGCGCTGCCGCGAAGTCGAGGAGGAAACCGTGCCCGAGATCGTGCAACTCCCACCCAACAGGGTCTTCGACTCCCCTGAGGAGGAGCGGCTCCATCGGAAGCAGCGCCTGGCAGCTGCCTTCCGGCTGTTCTCCAAGTTCGGGTTCGACGAGGGGGTGGCCGGTCACATCACCGCCCGCGATCCCGAGCTCACTGATCATTTCTGGGTCAACCCGCTGGCCATGCACTTCGGCCACATCCGGGTATCCGACCTCCTGTTGGTGAACGATCGGGGCGAGGTGGTCGAGGGGGACAGGCCGGTCAACACGGCGGCCTTCGTGATCCACTCGCAGGTCCATGCGGCTCGTCCCGATGTCATCTCGGCCGCCCACGCCCACTCGATCTACGGTAAATCGTGGTCCAGCCTCGGACTCACCCTCGACCCGATCACCCAGGATGTGTGCGCCTTCTTTGAGGACCACAGCGTGTTCAACGACTACACCGGTGTCGTCCTCGACATCGACGAGGGAAAGCGGATCGCCCACGCGTTGGGAGACAACAAGGCGACCATCCTGCGGAACCACGGGTTGTTGACAGTGGGCCGGTCGGTCGACGAGGCCGCCTGGTGGTTCATCACGATGGAGCGTTCGTGTCAAGCCCAGTTGCTGGCCTCCTCCGCCGGCAAGCCGGTGCTGATCGACGCCGACATGGCTCGTCGGACCGAGGGCCAGGTCGGCACCCACCTAGCCGGCTGGTTCAGCTTCCAGCCCCTCTTCGACCGGATCGTGCGGGAGCAGCCCGATTTCCTCGACTGATCCGGCACGACCGGTGGCGCCGGTGTAGCAGGTGCGCTCAGACGACGCCCTGGAGTGGGTCGCGGTCGGGGGTGATGATGACCACCGGAATCTCCCGGGACGTGTGGCCCTGGTAGACGTCGTAGCGGCCGCTGACCCCCGGGTGGAAGAGGCGTGACATTCCCCGATTGGTCCGGTTGACCAGGGGCCAGAGCTGTGCCCGTTCCTCGCTACCGGCCACCCGTGCGCTGGCGGTCATCACCCGGCGGCCCACCCGGACGGTCACTGCGGGATTGGCCTGGAGGTTCAGCAGCCACGCCGGCGGCCGGTCACTCCCCCCGTTGGAGGCCACCACGATGAGGTCGCCCCGGTCGCGGCAGTAGGTGAGGCCGTTGCTTCGGGGTAGCCCGGACTTGCGCCCGGTCGTCGTGAGGAGCAGGGCCGGTACCCGATTGCTGTGCTTCCCGATACGACCGTCGGACTTCTCGTAGATGTACTTGTGGAACCGCAGGTAGGGATCCACGAAGCGGGTGGTGAAGATGCCGTCCACGGTCGGGGAAGGCCCGTCTCAGTCGCGGGCGTCGAATGTTGGGACCAGGGTCCGGGCGGCCCGGGCCTCGTCCACCCTGCGCACCGGTGTCCCGTGGGGGAATTCGGCCATCCAGCCGTCCGGTCGATCGTTCGCCTCGGAGGCGATCCGCTCGAGGGACTCGGCCAGGGCCTCGAGGGTCTGGGGGCTCTCGGTCTCGGTGGGCTCGATCATCAGCGCCTCCTCCACGATGAGGGGGAAGTACACGGTGGGCGCGTGGAATCCTTCTTCGAGCAGCCGCTTGGCCACGTCCAGGGCCCGGACCCCGTGAGCCTGCTTGATGGTGCGGACCGAGAGCACGACCTCGTGCATGCACGGCCGGTCGAAGGGGACGTCGTAGGTCCCGGCCAGGCGCCGCCGGATCCAGTTGGCATTGAGCACCGCTGTCTCCGCGATCTTGCGCAGGCCGTCTCCCCCGTTGGCCAGGATGTAGGCGAGTGCCCGGGCCAGGACGAGCGCGTTGCCGTGCCAGGTGTGCATCCTCCCGATCGACCGTGGCGGCACCGTCCACTCGTAGACCGGGGACTGGTCGTCGGAATCCACCCGCATGGCGCGTGGACCGGGGAGGAACGGGACCAGGCGCTCGGAGACGGCTACGGGTCCGGCCCCGGGCCCTCCCCCGCCGTGGGGGGTGGCGAAGGTCTTGTGGAGGTTCATGTGGACGATGTCGAATCCCATGTCGCCGGGGCGGACCACACCGAGGATGGCGTTGAGGTTGGCACCGTCGTAGTAGAGCAGTCCCCCCACCTGGTGGACGGCGGCGGCGATGGCGGCGATCTCCTCCTCGAACAGCCCCAGGGTGTTGGGGTTGGTGAGCATGATGCCGGCCACGTCCTCGTCGAGCACCGTGGCCAGTGCCGCCATGTCGACGCAGCCGCGGTCGTCGCTCGGCACGGTGACCACCTCGTATCCCCCCAAGGTGACCGAGGCCGGATTGGTACCGTGCGCCGAGTCGGGGATGATCACCTTGGTCCGCTTCGAGCCCCGAGCCTCGTGCCATGCCCGCATGAGCAGCAGCCCGGTGAGCTCGCCGGCAGCGCCGGCCGCCGGCTGCAGGGTGGCCGCGGCCATCCCGGTGATCTCGCAGAGGGTCTCCTCGAGCTCCACGAGCAGTGCCAGCCAACCTTGGGTCAGAGAAGCCGGTGCCGCCGGATGTACCCCGGCCAGACCGGGGAGACCGGCCACCGCGTCGCACACCTTCGGGTTGTACTTCATCGTGCACGAGCCGAGGGGATAGGCACCGAGGTCCACCGAAAACTGACGGTGGGACAACCGGGTGAAGTGGGCGACCAGATCGCGCTCGGAGACCTCGGGCAGGGGGAGCGGCTGGCGGCGGCGATGGGCGTCGGGAACCAACTCCTCGACGGGCAGTTCCGGGATACCGGACGTCCGGAACGACCAGGCCCGCCTCCCGGGGTGGGACAGCTCGAAGATCGTGGGCTCGGCCTCCCGGCCCAACAGAGGGGCGCTGGCGGCCTTGCCTCCGGGCGCTCCGACCGGGGTCACAGGGGCCCCGCTCATGACGCCACCGCCTTGGCCAGAGCGGTGACGTAGGAGTCGATCTCGTCGCGAGTCCGGCGTTCGGTCACCGAGACGAGGAGGGCGTGTTCCCCGTCGTCGAAGTCCCCGGTGAGGGGGATGCCAGCCAGGAAACCTGCATCGGCCATCCGTTCCACCGCCACCGCCGCGGGAATGGGGAGGCGGATGGCGAACTCCCGGAGGACGGGTGCCCCGGCGAACGCCTCGACGCCATCCAGGCTGAGGACAGCGTCACGGGTGTACCGGGTGGCCTGGGCGCATCGGCGGGCCAGTTCCACCAGGCCGGACGTTCCCAGCCATCCGAGCTGGATGGCTGCGGTGACGGCCATCAGGGTCTGGTTGGTGCACACGTTGGAAGTGGCTTTTTCGCGACGTATGTCCTGCTCCCGGGCGCGCAGGGTGGTCACGTAGGCACGGCGGCCCTCGACATCGAGGGTCTCGCCCACCAGGCGGCCGGGGAGGCGACGGACGTGGGCGCTGGCACAGGCGAAGAGACCCAGGTACGGGCCACCGAACCCCAGGCCGGTCCCGAACACCTGGCCCTCCCCCACCACGACGTCGGCCCCCCACGACCCCGCCGACCTGAGCAGCCCGGCGGCCACCGGATCGGCGCCGACGACGAGGAGGGCACCGGTGCGATCGCAGATGGCCCGGGCCTCAGCCAAATCTTCGATGCAGCCCAGGTAGTTGGGGTAGCCCACCACCAGCACCCCGGGAGGATCGTCGAGATGCACTCCCTCGTCGGGCCAGGCGGTCACGCCGTCGACCAGGGGAATCGTGGCAAGGCGGTGGCCGGTGCCCGCAGCGCAGGTGGCGAGCATCTGCCGCCAGTGGGGATGGATGCCCGCTGACAGCCAGACCGTCGCCCGGCCGGAGGCGGCGACACCCAGGTTGACGGCCTCGACCGCGGCGCTGCCCCCGTCGTAGAGGGACGCATTGGCCACCGGTAGCCCGGCCAGGCGGGCCACCATTGTCTGGTATTCGAAGACCGCCTGCAGCACCCCTTGGGCCACCTCGGGCTGATAGGGGGTGTACGAGGTGACGAACTCCGAGCGCCCGGCCAGTGATCGGGTCACCGGTGGGATCTCGTGGTCGTAGGCGCCGCCGCCGGCGAAGCAGATCAGACGGTCCGATCGGGCCCGGTTCTGGTCGGCGAACGCCTCCATGCGGGCCATGACATCGGGCTCACCGACACCGTCGGCCAGCTCGAGGCCACGCTGGAGCTTGAGCGCTTCGGGGACCACTGCGAAGAGCTCCTCGAGGGAGGAGAGACCGAGGAAGGCGAGCATGCTCTCCACTTCGTCATCGGTATGCGGGATATAGGTGCCCACGGGGCCGCTCCTCGAACGCTGTTTTAAATGTGTCCAGTTGAACGTGTCTAGTTGACGGCGGGCCTGCAGGCCCAATGAGCGAGATGACCGCCGCTCACCGGGCGGATGCCCACTGGCCGGCGCGGACGAACGGGGTCTTCACGACGGTGGACGGCAGCACCCTCCCCCGCTGTTCGACCTCCACCGCCATGCCCGGGTCGGGCCCGAAGGAGGCATCGATCAGCGCCAGGGCGATCCCGTGGCCGAGCATGGGCGAGTAGTTGCCGCTGGTGACTCTTCCGGCGGTCTGACCACCCACCTTCACCGCCGAGCCTTCGCGGGGGGGTTGACGGCCGGCAGTGACGAGACCCACCAGCCGCCGCTCGACGCCGCGGTCGCGCTCGGCCCTCAATGCCGTCCGGCCGCGAAACCGGGACTTGTCCCAGCCGACCACCCAACCCAGTCCGGCTTGCAACGGGGTGATCCCCGGCCCGAGCTCATGACCGTGCAGGGGAAGGGCGGCTTCGAGCCGGAGCGTGTCACGCGCCCCGAGCCCGGCCGGCTGTATGCCGGTGGCCAACAGGGCCGTCCACATGGCGTCAGCGGCATCGACCGGCACCGCGCACTCGACGCCGTCCTCGCCGGTATAGCCGGTCCCGGCGACGACGCACGGCACGCCTTCCCAGATGAAGGGGACCACCCCGAACCGGGGAACGGTGGCAGCCTCCGGGGCGACGGTGGCCATGCGGGTCCGGGCATGGGGACCCTGCACGGCGATGATGCACCGGGCGTCGGTGGTGTCCTCGCCGCCGATGGCCTCCACGACCCGGTTGGTGTTCGAAGCGTTGGGCATGACGTCGAAGGTGTCCTCGGAGACCCACCAGACGATGATGTCGTCGACGACTGATCCGTCCCCGTCGTCGAGAAGTTGGGTGTACTGGGCGCGGCCCGGGGCGACCTTGGCGAGGTCGTTGGAGAGTGCCGCCTGCAGCCGCTCGAGGGCGTCGCTGCCCGCCACCCTGACGGTGCCCAGGTGGCTGACATCGAAGACCACCGAATCCTCGCGGCAGGCGCGGTGCTCGGCGATGGTCCCGGTCCCGTACGAGAGGGGCATCTCCCAACCGCCGAACCCGACCAGCTTGGCCCCCAGGCGGCGGTGGGCTTCGATCAATGCGGTGTGGCGGAGCGGTTCGCCGGGCCCGGTTGGAGATGCTCCGCCGGGTGCCGTCGAGGTGTCGCCCACGTCGAAAGGTTACCGGCGAGGGCGTTCAGGCGGTGCGGGCGATGGCCGGACAGCCGGTTCCCTCGCCGGCCAGGCCGTACTTGGCCAAGAGGGCCAGAGTGTCCCGCTGGTAGAGGAGTGTCACCCTGACGTCGGGGTACAGCTGCCCCATCCGCCGTACCTTGCCGTTCTTCTTGGTCACCAATCGCTGGTTGAGCGTGGTCAACTCGACGAAGAGTCCGGGGTCGGGGAGCCAGAAGTCGGGCCGGAACCCTGAGGTCGGCCGGCCGTCCCCATCCCAATCCAACGCAAACTCGACCGGCTCGTACTCCCAGAGCACACCGTAGAAGTCGAGGATGCGGGCGAACCGATGCTCCGACTCGTGTGCGAAGCGGTTCACCTGGGCCAGGGCCGTCGACTCGTTTCCGGCGGCCGGACTGCTCACTGATCGGCCGCCTTCTCCGCTGCCAGGTGGCGAGCGGCAGGATGGCTGGGTGCGGGCTCGGTCGGGGTGGCCTTGCGGATCTCCACGATCGCGGCCGCCAGCTCGGACACGACACCGGAGAGCGGCAGGATGTTGAACACGCCCTGTCCTCCGGCCAACAGGTCGACGACCTCACCGTCGGATTGGGCCAACACCGATCGGCTCCCGACCAGCACCAGCTGGGATGAGGCCAGATCCGCACCGAGGTCCCCCCGGAGGCACTCGACCGCCTGGCGCGCCTGTTGCAACTTCAGCCCGGCATCGAGGAGTCGCTTGATCACCTTGAGCTCGAGCACGTCACCGTACGAGTAGCGCCGCTGGCTGCCACTGCCGGTGGCATCGGTGATCGACGGCCGCAGCAGACCGGTGCGGGCCCAGTAGTCCAACTGGCGGTAGGTGATGCCGACCAGCGAGCAGACCTGGGAGCCCCGGAAGCCCTGACCGGGTTCCGCCTGGCGCTGATCGTGACCGCTGTCGATTCTCCCGTCGGGCACTGCCGATCCTCCACCTCGATCAGAGGTTGACCGTAAACCGAAACCTCACGGTCAGCCTGCGCAAATAAGGTATCACACAACCGTAATTACGTGGATGTGACCATCGGGAGGCGGGGGTAGGGCCTGATTTGGGTCCATCGGGCGCATCCGGCAATGATCGGACCATGACCGTCGTCAAGATCAACGCCATCACCGTCCAGAAGGACTCGGGTGACGAACTGGCACGCCGGTTCGCCACGCGGGCCGAAGCCGTCGACGACGCTGACGGCTTCGAGGGCTTCGAGCTGTTGCGACCGAGCGACGGGCGTGAGGTCTGGTTGGTGCTCACCCGGTGGAGGGACGAGGAGTCGTTCAACGCCTGGGTGTCCTCTCCGGCCTTCGCTCACGGCCACCGGGGGGAGATGGAACGCTCGCGCCGGACGACAGCCGGGTCCGGGGCGCCGGCCGACGGTGATCCGCCGCCGGTGGGTGCGCACAGCGAACTGTGGTCCTATGACATCGTCGACCTCCCCGCCCTCGGATGACCACCGATCACCAGCTGGCGGGCGAACCGCTCCCCCTCCACCGGCGGTCCATCGACTACGAGGCCTTCGACTTCGGGGACGCTCTGCTCGTGGTCGGGAAGCTGCAAGACACGCGACCCTGGGCCGAAGAGGGTCACGCGGTGGCCATGGTCCACGACATGGCGCTCCGGGTTACCGTGCGAATCACCGACATGACCATCACCGAGGCCACGGCGGAGATGCACACCTTCCCCCATTCGGAGTGCCCGGCCATCGTCCAGGCGTTCTCCGGGCTGACCGGCTTGAGCGTGGCCCGCGGCTATTCACGGGAAGTCCAGAGCCGATTCGGGGGCCCCCGGGGATGCACCCATCTCGAACAGCTGGCCCGCTCCCTGGGACCGGTGGTGATCCAAGCCGTGACCTCGAGGCGGGCGCTGGCCGTCAGCCGGGGGGAGTCGGACGACCTGCTGTCGGGCCCGGGCAGCCCGTGGGCGAGAGACTCCTGCCATGTCTGGGCCGAGGGTGGCGTGGCCGATCAGAAGCTGGCCGCGGGTTGGCGGCCGGGCACCGGACCGTACCCGTCGCTCCCGGTGGAGGACATCCGCCGAGCCGGCGCTGCGCCGTGACCCGTCGGGTACCAAAACCTCACCGGCGGGGAGGCATCATCCGGCGCACCCCGGTGGCGGTGGCCGCGGTGGTGTTGTTCCTCGTCCTGCCGGCCTCGGCGTGCACGAGCTCGGGGACGGCGGTGACGGCGCCATTCAGCACTTCACCACCGACGCTCGAGCACAACCCGGTCTACGAGGTCATGGCCCGGAGCGTCAGTGGGCTGGGGCCATTGTTGGTCGACGGGCAGGGGCTCACCCTGTACATGTTCACGACGGACCAGCGGGGCTCTCCATCCCGCTGCTACGACATCTGCGCCGTGCAGTGGCCGTCGCTCACCCTGGCCAAAGGGTCGGTATCCCCGCTCGCCGGCCCTGGCATCGAGACCCGGCTGCTCGGAACCGCCCCCCGGAGTGACGGGACCACCCAGATCACCTACAACGGTTGGCCGCTGTACCTGTGGCCACCCGACCGATCCCCGGGCAAGGCGACCGGTCAGGCACTGACCAATGCCGGAGGGCGCTGGTACGTGGTCGACCCGGCCGGAAACCCCGTCCAGCAGCACTGACCGCCCGGGCGCCCTTCGACCTGTTCTCCCGCCGGCCGCCGGCGGCGGCCATCTCAGGTGCGACGGTCCGCCCAGCCATCCGCGTTTGCGGAAGAGGTAGAGCAGACCGGCCGCGGACACCACCTCCAGGCCGACTCCGAACATGAAGAAGGCAAAGCGGCCGGTGATATGGGCGATCAGAAACGAGAAGTTCTGACCGAAGAATCCGGTCAGGAAGCTCAGCGGGAGGAACACCGTGGCAATGATGGTCAGTTGTTTGATGACCACGTTGAGCCGGTTGGACACGGTGGACAGATGGGTGTCATCACTCCACTCAACAGGTCGCGGTACCCGTCGATCAGATCGCCGATCCTGATCAGGTGGTCGTCGGCGCTGGCCGAAATGCTGGACGTCCTCCACCGCCAGGCGATGGACCTCGAAGTCGTCGAGGGGCAAGTCGCGAGCCTCGGCGTCGACGCCGTTGAGATCCAGCCAGAAGAACTCACCGGATGCGAGCAGTTGGATGACGGAGTCTCCCTGGTGGCCGCGGAGACCGCCCCACCCGAGGTCAGTATTCCTTGCATCGTGAGATTCTCCCGCTCCGGAGTCGTGGTGGTACGGATAGTCGGAGGGAGGATGAGCGGAGCGCCGTCAGGCAGGAGCTGCTCAGCCGATACGGCTGAGCAGCTCCTGGTACCGGCGGCTGTTCGAGACGTACTCGGCGGCCGAAAGCTGGATCATGGCCAGGCTCGACCGCCCGGGCCGGACGGCGGCCGGCACGCCGACGGCCAATGCCCCGGGCGGTACCTCCATCCCATTGGGGACGACGGCGTTGGCGCCGACGGTGGCACCGGTGCCGATGACGGCGTGGTGGAGCACGACCGATCCCGAGCCGACCAGGGTGTCGTCCTCGAGGGTGCAGCCCTCGAGGTGGGCGAGATGGCCGATGACACAACCATCGCCCACGATGGTCGGAAATCCGGGCCCGGCGTGGATGACCGTCCCGTCCTGTACGGACGTCCGGGCCCCGATGGTGATGGTTCCGAAGTCACCCCGCAGGACCGTGGTGGGCCAGACGCTCGACTCGGGCCCGACGGTGACATCGCCGATGACCACCGCATCGGGATGGATGTATGCCTCGGGGTGGATGGCCGGGACGAGGTCCCCGAGCCGGTAGATGGTCATGGACTGACCCTACGGCACGCGCCCGGATCGTTGCAGAACGACATGGCGCTCAGGGCGGTCCCGATCGCCCGCGGTTGACGGGCCGACACGGAGACGACCGGTGCGGACCCGCCTTAGTATGGGGCGGCCCGACAGACCCGGAGGCGAGGAGGCGGTGCATGAGCACGATCGAGGAGCTCGGTCACCCGGTATTCGATGCCGACAACCACTACTACGAGGCACTGGATGCCTTCACCCGCCACCTCGACCCTTCGATGGGGTCGCGGGTCATCCAGTGGAGTGAGATCGACGGACGGCGCTACCACGTGATCGGTGGACGGGTCAATCATGCGGTCACCAATCCGACCTTCGACCCCGTTGCCCTGCCGGGCGCCATGTACGACTACTTCAGAGGCAACCCCGACAAGCGCAATCCGGTGGAATTCCTGTCCGTTCGGGAGCCGATCCGGACGGCCTACCGCGAGCCCGGGGCTCGGCTCCGAGCCCTCGACGCACAGGGGCTGGCAGGGTGTCTCCTGTTCCCCACCCTGGGCATGATCTACGAGGAACCGCTGGCACACGACCCGCCGGCGGTGTGTCATCTGTTCCGGGCCTTCAACCGCTGGATGGTCGAAGACTGGTCCTTCAACTACCGGGATCGGATCTTTGCCGCGCCGTACCTGACATTGGCCGATCCACTCTGGGCCGCCGAGGAACTGGAGTGGGCCCTCGACCGGGGTGCCCGAACCGTTGTGATGCGGCCGGCTGCACCGACCACGGCGGTAGGCCGGCGCAATCCGTTCGATCCGATGTTCGATCCGTTCTGGGGTCTGGCCAATGAGGCCGGCATTGCCGTGGTGGTCCACGCCGCCGACAGTGGCGGCAGCTCGAACGGCTACGCCGTCGACGGGTTCGGTGCCACGTTCTCCGGTGGTTGGAAGCCGTCCATCAAAGCCTTCGCCATTGAGCAGGCGATCAGGGACTTTCTGCTCACTCTCATCTTCGAAAACCACCTCGAACGGTTCCCCAACCTGCGCTTGGCCTCGGTGGAGAATGGTGCCGAATATCTTCCCGACCTGATCAAGAAGATCCGGTCGATGGCGGACAAGATGCCCGGCTACTGGAAGGCCGACCCGGTCGAGACGTTCCGGCACCATGTGTGGATGAACCCGTTCTGGGAGGACGACGTCCACCGGGTGGCGGAGTGCATGGGCCCTGACCGGGTCATCTTCGGATCGGACTGGCCCCACATCGAGGCGTTGCCCGAACCGCGGGACTACCAGGTGGAGCTGAAGAATTTCAGCTCCGGTGACCGTCGGATGATCCTCCATGACAACGTTGCCGAGCTGATAACGCTGCGACCCACCTGACGGACGGGAGATTCCCCGGCTGCCGCAGTCACCGGGTTCCCCCTTGGTCGCGCTCCTCCATCTTGGCCAGGACGCCCGCGTGGATGTGGCCGAGCTCTTCTTCGCAGGCGGCAATATCCCGGGCCAGCTCCTCGAGCTCGGGAACACCACCCGGGAACAGATCAGCTCGAGCTCCACGCTTTGCCTTCTGGCTCATCACGTCCCATGCTGCTGGCCCCCCGCGCTCGGACGTCAGTGACCAGGCGCTGTGGATGGCTTCGTTGCGGCGCCTCCGGTACTTGTTGGCGCTCCTCCTCCACGCCCTGAAGGCCGCCAACTCCTCGGCGGTCGCGTCGCCGTAGGCGGAGAGCAGGGACTCGATCGTCTCCCAGACGTTCTCGACCCGCTGGCCGGCCACCACCGCCCGGGCCAGGGTCTCGTCGGGGGTGCCGACCAATCCCATGAGAACGAGCCCGGAGGCGATCTCGGTGAGCGACCAGTTGGCGGCGATGCGACCGAGCGAACGGTGAAGCTCATCCTCGTCCTCTGTGCCGTGTATCCCCGAGCTGCCCGCGGGACTCGGCGACCTCTTCTTGCCCGAGAAGCGCAAGACCCGGTCGCCTGCGGTGAAGGGCAGGATGTTCCTGACCCGTCGCCTCACGGTCGCGAGCCTGCACTGTCAACCGGACAGCGCAGTTCCTCTGCTCTCCGCCCCGCGTCGACAGGGGTCGTCGGGTGCCGCCGAGAAGGGACCTGTGGGAGCTGGGCTCGGGCGATGGTCGAATGTAGCTGACGGGGCCGACGGGATCCCGTGTTGACCTCAGCGCTCACGGACCCAGGGGGACGCTGGACGAGGCCGTAGATGAGAGGGGGGCCGAAGGAGTTGCGGCCGTGGCCGAACCCATGGCGACGATCAAGCACCGGCAACGGAAATCTGGACGCTTCGTGCACCGGGTCCGGGGGCCCGAAGGTCCCCGGACCCGAATGCCTCGGCTATCCGAGGGCCATCCCGACCACGGGCTGGTTGAGGCGGATGGCCCCGGTTGAGCCCTGGAAGTGGGCCCCGGTTCCGAAGGTGAAGATCCCGCCGTCGGCGGCCACCAGGTAGTAACCGTCGCCAGTCGGCGCGGCTGCCATTCCGACCACCGGCTGGTTGAGCTTGAGGCTGCCGGTCGAGCCGAAGAACGGGGCATTGAAGCTGAACACCCCGCCGTCGGACGCCACCAGCCAGTACCCGCCGGTCGCCGGATCGACGGCCATGCCGACAACCGGCTTGTTGAGGGTCACGCCGCCCATCGAGCCGTAGAACTTGGCCCCGGGCCCGTAGGTGAAGACCCCCCCGTCGGAGGCCGCCAGGTAGTACCCGTCCCCGTTCGGGGTCGAGGCGATCCCGACCACGGGCTGGTTGAGGTGGATGGCCCCGGCCGAGCCGTAGAACGCCGCGTTCGACCCGAAGGTGAACACACCTCCGTCAGAGGCAGCCGTCCAGCAGCCGTTGCCACCGGGCACAGGCGCAATGCCCACGATGGGCTTGTTGAGGGTGGCGTTCAACCCGGCGCAGTCAGCCGCCAGGGGGCCGTGGCCGTAGACCGCTCCGTTGGCATCGGCGAGGTTGTAGTTGCTCCCCCCGGGAACGGTCCCCATGCCGACGATCGGCTGGCTGAGGCTCTGGCCGCCCTGCGAGCCGAGGAACGGGACATTGAAGGAGAAAACCCCACCGTCCTTGGCTGCGAGCCAGTAACCCGGAGGAGTCCCCGGCTTCGAGATGGGGGTGAGCGGTCCGGCCGGTACCGGCGGAGGCCCCGGGCTCGGAGCCGGGTTCGGCACCATGACGCCGAACGCACACTCTCCGGTGGCGAAGCCGCCGACCGTGTTGGGCGTCCCCTGCGCGTCCCCGTACTGGGCCGCCGGCGAGTTCCCGCTGCACAGGAGGTTCCCGGCGATCTGGTTGGTCAGGAATTCGCTGCCGTCAGGGTCGCCCAGCTTGTTCCCACTGAAGGTGGCGCTGCCGCCGATGTGGTTGCGGAAGCTCCCCAGCCAGCACGAGTTGAGACCGGTGATACGCAGGTTGCCGCCGATCGTGTTGTCCTCGTAGTCGCTGTAGACCGGAGATCCGCCCCCAGGGAAGGTGTTGAAGACCCCAGGGTAGGGCGGCGCGAAGCAACCAGGCCCTTCACCGGCGACACCCCCGCCCCCGCCCGCCTGGGTGGCGTCTCCGCCGATGGTGCTGTTCGTGACCACCACTCCCAGCGGACTGGTGGCGTTGATGCTGCCCTGGATGGTGGAAGAGGAATTGAGCGTCGGCGTAGTCGGCGCGGGATCGTCGAAACAGGCGCCGTCGGCCGCCTTGCACCCGAGGATCAGGGTCCCTCCGCTGGCGATGTTCACATTCCCGTCGACGGTCAACCCCGAGGTGGTCGAGGCAACGCCGCCGTTCAGGGCGTAGGCCGCCAACACGGAATTTGAGCCAGCCGGGATGGTCACGTCGCCGGTGACGACGACCTGTCCGGCACTGATTTGGCACGTTCCGGAAACCGTTACCGAGCTGTAGGTCCCGGCCGCCAGGGGGCCGGTGCAGGTGACCGGCCCGGGGGTGGCCGCCGAGGCGGCACCGGTTGCCGCCACCAGTCCGAGCGGCACAATCATGAACGCCGCGGCAATCAGTGAGATTGGCAGCATCCGGATGCGGGTGCCCTCCGCCCGTACGGGCCCCGTCCGGTCACCCCGGGTCCTTCCACCGATCGTCGCCACGCCTTGCCTCCAATGTTCATGGGCGGGTCTCCAGCCGCGCCGACGCCGACGGAGCGATCCTCCGGCCTTGGGTCCACCCCGAGGTTCCGACGGAGACACTCGCACCCACGTAGCCGACTTTCGAAATCCACCGTCCAGTCGCCCCCTCCGGCAGTTTGTCGGGTCGGGACGCGCCGGTCAAGCGCGCACGGCCAAGTGGACCGCCGTAGGCACCACCGATCCTCTCCGGAGCCGGTCTGATGGTATGGACACCGGCGGGCTCGCATCCGAGAACCGGTGGATCAGTGCCCGCGGCCACGTCCACGTGATCGGCGGGCTCCCCCGCCGTGGTGCGTTGTCGGGTGACTGGAATTTCGTGTGACTTGTTCGCGTTGTCGACTCCGCCGGCTTCGTCCGACGAAGCCGGCGGCGACAATCACCACCAACCCGATGGCCATCAAGATCCAGATCAGCATCGGCGTTCCATTCGTGAATCGAGCCCCCGGTCCTTGGTGGTCGCCTCAAACTACCATCGGCAACCTGGCGGTCCCCCCTGTTGCGAACGGGCCGAGTGCAAGGGCCCGAGGTCTCGGCCGAATTGTCTCGCCCGGTGCCAGTTCGGCGGCCCGACTCGATTCCGCGCACCGCTCTCCCTGCCGGCGATGGCATACTTGATCGGTGGCTCGACGCAGACCAAGCCCGGCGGCCATCGGGGTCCTCGTGGTCGCGCACCTTGTCGTCACGTCAGTCACATGGCGGGATATTCGCCACCGTCCCGCAGAGCAGATCCGAGGAAGCAAACGGCTCTGGCGCGCGTTGAGCGCCACGAACATGAGTTGGTCGCTGGCCTACCTTCTGTTCGGTCGGAAGCGGAAAGCGCCTCAGGGAGGCGGCTGAGTCAGACGGTGGGCGACGTCACCGCCGCACCGACGGGACCCACCTCGGCCCGATCGGTTCCATTCCCTGGGTCGTGGTCCACCATCCCGCTAGTCTCTGGTGGTGGACAGCCGTCCGTTTTGGCGGGTCGGTGTTCGAGGGAGTCGACATGGTTCAGCAGAGTCCTGGAGGAAACAGCTCCCGGGCACGACTCAGCGGCGGCGCCATCGCCTCGCTGACCGGAGTCGGACTGCTCGTCATCTTCATGGTCCAGAACACCGAGAAGGTGACACTTCACTTTCTGGTCTGGAACTTCACCTGGCCATTGTGGCTGCTTACTCTCTTCACCGCCATCTTCGGAGCGCTGGTTTGGTTCGGACTGGGTGTGCTTCGCCGCCATCGGCGTCGCGTGGCCCGCCGGGAAGAGCGACGGGACTGACCTGAGTGAGTCAGAAGGTGTCCGACCTGGTCCCCGATCGAAGCGGGCATGGAACTCCGCGATGGTGCTCGACCGTGGTGCTCTCCGGAGGGCTTGGCGCGGTGCCCCGTGCGCTGACCGTGTGGAGGCGCGTTGTCGAGGCGGTCCGCGTTCAACCGGCGGTGAGCGCTATAGGCGGTCGGCGGAGGACCTCACCCCAGGAACGAGTAGCCCAGTTCGTTGAGGCCCTGGACCTTCCATACCAGGGTCAGCTGGCCTGAGACGACGGTGAACGCCGGGCCGCTGTCCGCCAGGGCCTGAGGATGGAACGACTGGGGTGACCACGTGGATGTGGAGGGATCGTACGAGGAGTACCCGACCGGGCCGGTGTGGGTGGTCCAGGCGGCGTAGACAAGTCCCGACGCCGCGGTGAGAGTCGGGCCCGCGCGGATGCTGGCCGCCTGGGGTTGGACCGTCTGGCTCGACCAGACCGAGGTGGTCGGGTCGAAGGACGAGAAGCCAAGCTGGTGGGTCGGCGTCTGCCAGTCGAGGTACAGATTCGTGCCGGTGGCCGCCAGTGCCGGCCGATGCAGGGTCGTCGCCTGGGGTTGCAGGGCCGGGGTGGACCAGACGCCTGTGGTCGGATCGTACGACGCGTAGCCGATCTGGTCGGTCGCGGTCGCCCACGCCACCCACAACTGGCCGTTCAGCACCGCCAGCGCCGGATCGTGCGTGGACACTACCTGAGCGTTGTAGGTAGCCGCCGTCCAGGCCGAGGTGGTGGGGTCGTAGGAGGAGATGGCGAGCTCGGAGTTGTTGGCGGTCCACGCCATGTAGAGCTTCCCGTTCAGTGCGGCGATACCGGGAGCGTTGCGGGTGACCGCCTGGGGCTGGAGCGCTTGAGGGGACCAGGTGGCGGTGCCCGGGTCGTAGGCGGAGTAGCCCACCTGGTTACTGAGGGTATGCCAGGCCACCCACAGCTCACCGTTCAGCGAGGTGGCCGCGGCACCGGCGCCGGTTACCGCCTGAGGCTGGATCGCCTGGGGGCTCCACGTCGGCCCCGGATTGACGGTGAGTGTCGCGATTCCGTGGGCCGGGCCGTCGGTGCCGGTCACGGTCTGATTGCCCACTGTCGAGGACGTGCAGGAATTACCCGTACACGTTCCGTTGGTGATGCCGAAGGTGGTGGCGGCCGTGACGTCGCCGAGACTCTTGCCCGAAGCGTCGTAACCCGTCGCGGTGTAGGTCTGGGCGCCCCCGGCGGCGATGCTGCTCGCGGCCGGCGACAAGGTCAGCGACGCCACCGGCGCTGACGGCACCATGACGGCCAGGATCTGTTCGCCGTCCGGGCCGGCACTGACCGCGTCCCCATGCAGGCCCGTCGGCAAGGGGGTGGGTGCCGGGACGAGCTGCTGATGGTGGCCGCCGGCGTCGGCTCCCCAATAGTAGATGCCGCCGTCGGTGGTGAGTGCGTGACCGTAGTTGGGGCCGGCCCCGATCGCGCTGGCCGTGACCCCGACGGGCAGATGGGTGAGGACGGGGACGTCACTGCCCGAGGTACCGCCGTTGCCGAGTTGACCGTTTCCGTTTCCACCCCAGCCGTAGACGGTGCCCGTCGATGTCAGGGCCAGGCTGTAGTCGCCACCCGGCACTTTGGCGGTCGGCGACACTCCC
>Ga0307374_10007011_pt1 | contig 17371 bp, 8 predicted proteins | sample OX3MG_FD_202532 | JGI IMG/M metagenome (GOLD analysis project Ga0307374, IMG submission 202532) | Soil microbial communities from Risofladan, Vaasa, Finland - OX-3 | ecosystem: Environmental > Terrestrial > Soil > Coastal area > Acid sulfate soil | place: Finland: Risofladan, Vaasa | collected... | reverse complement strand
CGGCCGCGGCGGAATTTTCGGCGACGTGGGCAGGTTTGGCGGCGCGGATGAAGGCGCTCATGAATTTGCCGTCGACGTGCGGCGCGATGCTTTCAGGATCTAGACCAGCCGATGCGAGGAACTCGCGGGCGTCTTCGGCTTTGTAGACGCGGGTGGGCTCGATGTCGATGTGGTCGAATCCTGCGGCTGCGAGTTTGGCGCGGTAGTCGGCTTCGTCGAGAGCGCCAGCTACGCAACCAATCCACAAAAGCACGCTCTGGCGAATTTCCGGAGCGACTTCGCCGCGCGTGACCACGTCCGAGACAGCGAACCGCCCGCCGGGCTTAAGGACGCGAAAGGCTTCGCGCAGGACTTGCGTTTTGTCAGCCGAGAGATTGATCACGCAATTCGAAATGATTACGTCGACGGAATTGTCGGGCAGGGGAATATGCTCGATTTCTCCTTTCAGGAACTCGACATTGTCAATTCCCGCCTTGCGCTGATTTTCATGCGCGAGAGCTAACATCTCGTCGGTCATGTCGAGGCCGTAGGCTTTGCCGGTGGGACCTACGCGGCGAGCGGAAAGCAGCACGTCAATGCCGCCGCCGGAGCCGAGATCGAGCACCGTTTCGCCGGGGCGCATCTCTGCGAGAGCGGTGGGATTGCCGCAGCCTAGCGATGCACGCAGAGCTTCTTCGGGAATTGCGGCGGCATCAGTGGCGCTATAGAGATTGGCGGTGATGGCGTCGCAGCAAGACGCGGCTGGGCCGCAGCAGGGCTTTCCGCCGGCTTGCGCCTGGCGCGCGAGTTCGCCATATTTTTCGCGAACGACTTCTTTAATGTGCGGATCGGCATCGGGTCCGTTCTTTGCCTGGTTCATCGCTGGGCGCTCCTACTTGCAGATTTGAATGATTTCGCGCGGATTCAGAGCCTTGTTGCGCGTGCAGCATTCGGAATAAAGGAAGCTGAGCAGTTCCTGAAGCGCGTCAACGCTGGCCGTATAGCGGAGGAAGGTGCTTTCGCGGCGAACGTTGACGAGACCTTCGCTTTTCAGCTTGTCGAGGTGATGCGAGAGCGTGGAATTGGGAATGTCGAGCTCGCTTTGGATGTCGCCGACGACCAGTCCCTCTGGATGCGCGGAGAGTAATAGCTGCATGATGCGCAGGCGCGGCTCGGTGCCCATGGCGGAGAACATGTCCGCGTAGCGAGCGACCTGGTCGGAGCTGGATTTGGAGGATGCGTCGGAAGTTGCGGTCATGTTTCGATGATTGCGGAAATACAGAAGGATGTCAAGTCCCCCCGCTACTCGATCACGTCAAGATCCACTGCTGAAGTCTCGTTCAGCACTGGAAATGAGCCGCACTCACTCCCACTGCCACAGGTTTCTCGTGATTAATGGAAAGACCTGGTACTAAGGCCAACTAGGGTATAGCAGGTACTGGGGCTAAGGTGTACGCCCTCTTGAACGTTGCATGAGCTACTGACAGCATTGGGCCCGGGGGATATATCCCGCAGCCCGCCCTAGGAGATGCGCATGTCAGCTGAATATGCAGGTTTATTCGACTTCGATTTAGACCCGCGAAGTGAAAATTCATCGACGAAGAAACGGCCGTTTCCGCTGAAGGTGCGCAGAAACCCAGCGGATAGCGATCTTGAAGAGGCACTTTCCTCAGCGCTATTAGCCGGGGACAAAGAGCTAGAGCAAGTGGTGCACAGGCTGGAGTCGATTTCCCGGAATCTGCAGTCGGGAAAAGGGAACTGCCAGACGCAGCGGCTCACGTCAGAGGCCGTAGTGTGGAATGAAGTGAAACAGACGCTGGTGGAGAGAGGGCTGCGCAACCTGGCACTCTCGGATGACCTTACTTGTTTGTATAACCGGCGCGGGTTTTACGCCGCAGCTACGCACCAATTAAAGATCGCGCACCGAAACAAGCAGCCGACGATGCTGCTCTTCTGCGATGTGGACGGTCTGAAAGGGATTAACGACACCTTTGGACATCGCGAAGGAGATCATGCGCTGGTGTGCACAGCAGACGCTCTGGAAGTGGCGTTTCGAGAATCTGACGTGCTGGCACGGCTGGGGGGCGATGAGTTCGCGGTGCTGGCAACGGACCTTAGTCAGGAAGATTTGCCTACGATTCTTCGCCGACTGGACAAGAGCCTTGGGAAGGCCTCGAAAGATGAACTGCAGTGCCAGTTGTCGCTCAGCGTGGGAGCGGCATCGGTGGATCCGGATAGTCCGGTATCGCTGGGGGATTTGATGGAGAGCGCCGATCGGGCCATGTACGAGGAAAAGCGCAGGCGCACGGATCGAACCGAGAAAGCAAAGACAATGATTCACAGGGTGGGCGGCAGAGGAACGAGCGATGCGATTACTTTTGTTGAGAGGCAGAACTGAACGCCGCCTGCCGCTCGGGATGCCTATCTATTTGGCACGTGCTACGCTGCCTACGGAGATGGAACTGGGAGTAGCGACCGACGTGGCCGATCACGGCCTCCGCGTAGTGACAGCCCACTACTGGCAACCAGGGGAATTCCTTCTCGTTAGTCCTACATCAAAAGCACTCCACATAAAGGCAAAAGTGGCGTACTGCTGGAAGCGGTTGGAGCATAGTTGTTGCTTAGGGCTATCACTGGTGGATTCCGCGCCGGGGTGGTGGCACGCTTTCGACAGCGCGCAGCCGCGTGACAACGGGTGAGCGATGGAATGCCGCAACGTCAGATGAAGACGTGTGCGGCGACCTGTCCGGTAGAATCCGTGCAGTCCTGTTAGTTCTTGCGATCGGCCTTTCGGCGAGGGGTGGCGTTTGAGACCGCCAAGAGCGCCGCGAAATGCTCCCCACAAGAGTTGTGCTGCCCCAGCGAAAACATCCACCACGCCGTTCGGCCGCCCTCGGAACTGCAGGGTCGGCGCCCTACGCGCAATTACACCGATCGTGGAGCAAACACCCGGAGAATGAGTGGCGAAAGACCTCCGGTTGAGCCGAGGGTAAATATGCGGGCGTTACCGGCTTTGCAAAGAGCAGGAATGTGTTAACTTTGGCGGTATGAGGAGAGAGAGTGGGAGGTTTCGCAAAGAGCGCGGCGCGCAAGTGCGCAGCGCGGCGCTTGCGGCCGCTTCCTTCCTGATCGTCACAGCGCTACTCGTAATCTATTCACCGCCGATCATGGCCGACTCGCAAGAGCCGGCCTGGACGCCCGCACAGGCGCCGATCGCGAAAAACATCGCGAATTTGCGATCGCTGGCGGACGACATTCGACCTCGGGCGACGCGCATGTTGGCGGCGCAGATTCACGCGCTGCGGCCTTCGGCGAACAAGGTGACGCTGGCTTACGAGCTGGCGAATCTTTCGACCGAAGGTGATCAAGGCCAGGATACGATCCAGGACGTGGCCACGACGCTGGCGGAGGCGCTGCGGCAACATCCTGAACCAGACGCGAACGGCACGCCCGCCGAGCAGTATCTGGAGCTCGCGTCACTCGTGAAATATGAGGGCGCAAAAGTATCGCTCGACAACCCACAATTCCGGATGGCAATGCGGAAGTTGCAACTGGAAGATCTGCGCCGCGAGCACATCAACTTCACTTTGACCGGACTCGATGGCCAGAATTGGACGCTGAAGGATTTGCGTGGAAAAGTGGTGCTCGTCAATTTCTGGGCGACCTGGTGTCCTCCATGCCGTAAAGAATTACCGGATCTGAACGCGATTTATAAGCAATTCAAGGACAAAGGATTTGTGGTGCTGGCGATCTCCGACGAACAGCCGCAAACGGTGCGGTCGTTCCTGAGCAAGCATAAATTAAGCTATCCGATTTTGATCGATCCACAAGACAAAGTGCACAAAGAGTTCGGGGTGGATGGGATTCCGAAAAGCTATCTGTACGATCGAGACGGGAAACTGGTGGCCGAAGCGATGGACATGCGCACGAGACAACAATTCTTGAGCATGCTGCAGAAAGTGGGCCTCACTCCGCCGAAGAAGCTGAGCGATCAACTGAAAAGAATCCCCGCGAGGCTAGTTGGAGGCTTCTGAGTCCGGCCAGGAGTTCAGCCGAGCCTAGCCATTACGCCATCTGGGCGGCCGGACCACGTCCGACCGCCCGAGATTGGCGATACCGCGAAACCGCACTAGGGTAGGGCGAAGACCATCAGCGCCGGCTGGGGGCCTGCTTGCGCCCGCGGGCCGAACGCTGCGCCCGCGTCCATCACTGCTACATACTGCTTGCCATCCTTGCCCTGGTAGGTGATCGGAACGGCAGTCGCCTGCAAGGGAAGATGGACTTGCCAAAGAATTTTACCGGTGTGTTCGTCGAAAGCACGAAACATGTTGTCGCTGGTTGCGCCGATGAAGATCAGTCCACCGGCGGTGGCGATGGGGCCGGCGAAGGCGCCAGGTCGACCCGTATTTTGTTTCGATGCGGGCAAACCTGCGGTGATGCCGAGCGGAACCTGCCAGACGATTTCACCGGTGTTGGCGTTCACGGCGTTAAGCGTCTCCCATGGTGGTTTCTGGCACGGCAGGCTGCCGATCGGTTTGCCGTTGGCGTCGCGAGCGATGGCCGCAAACTGCGCATACTGCCCGGCGAAACTGGCGTTACTGCCGCGATCATAGGGGAGCTGGATATTGCCTGGGCCGGGCTTGTACTTTGGATTCTTTTCGATGAAGCCGAGCGCTGCCTGATTTTGCATGTTCACGAAGACGTAGCCATTGGTGGGATCGGAAGCAGTGCCGCCCCAATTTGCTCCGCCCGTGGCGCCAGGGAACACCAGGGAAACCTTGAGCGGCTTGCCAGGTTCTTGGTAGAGCCACGGCGTGAACGGACCCGCGTTGTAGAAGCCGCCGGCCTTTTGCCAGAGTTCGTGACAGGCTTGCGCGTGCTGAGCGGTGGTGTCGTGGGCGGTGACCATGTCGCTGAGATTGAAGCTTACATCTCCGAGCGGCGGAGGTTTTACCGGGATCGGCTGCGTTGGGGAATAGGCTTCCGTGGGAACGTTGCCTTTGGGAACCGGCGTCTCCTTGACTCCAAAGACCGGCTTGCCGGTCACGCGGTTGAGAATAAACATGTAAGCGGTCTTGCTGGTTTGGACGACCACCGGGATTTTCTTGCCATCGTGCTCGATGGTGATGAGGTCCGGCTCCGGCGGCAGGTCGAAATCCCACAGTTCGTGATGGACGGTCTGGAAATACCACTTCAGCTTGCCGGTGTTGGCGTTCACGGCGACGAGTGTGTTCGAGAAGAGATTGTCGCCGGGACGGTCGCCGCCGTAATAGTTGGCCGCAGGTCCGCCGACGGGCATGTAGAGAATGCCGCGCTTGGCGTCGACGCTCATGGTGATGGACCAGACGTTCGCACCGCCGCGATCTTTCCAGCTATCGTCGCCCCAAGTGTTGTTGCCGACTTCTCCCGGATGCGGAACGGTGTGGAAATCCCAGAGCTTTTTGCCAGTGATGGCGCTAAAGGCGCGGGAATCGCCGGGAACGCCCTTGCCGACCTCATCCTGCGGATGCAAGTTAGTTTCTCCAGGCCCGTAGACGTTTGCGCCGATAATGATGATGTTTTTGTAGATCGTGGGAACTTCCGCGAACGGAACTTTCAGCGTGATTGAGCCGTCTGGTCCGAAACCGGCGGCCGGTTTGCCCGTGGTCGCATCGAGGGCCATGATTTTGTGGCCGCTGGTGAAGAAAATTCGCGCGGCGTGGTGGCGAGTGCCGGGCCAGTAGGCGACGCCGCGAGCAGAGGCGAGCCCGGTTTTAAGTTCGAAGCGCCAAATTTCCTTGCCGGAATCGCCGTCGAGCGCGACGACTTTGTTGCCGGCGGGCAGGTACATCACGCCGTTCACGACGATCGGAGTTACTTCGGCGTACGCGGCGGAAGCCGGTCCATTTCCGCCGGGACGCATGTCGTACGACCATGCCTTGGAGAGGTTGGAGACGTTTTGCGCGTTGATCTGCTTGAGCGGCGAAAAGCGCGTGGAGCCGAGATCGTGACCGTACATCGGCCAATCAGCAGCCGGCGCATTTTGCGCGCGCAACTGCGATGGTCCAAATCCGAACGAAACCACTGCTGCAAATAGCGCGATGATCCACGCAGTTTTCTTCACTGAGTTCCCCTTTGGCCCCAATCTACAGTCCTGAGCCTAAAGCATTTAGCAAGGCCGCGCTGGATGAAAGGTCGCGGCAAACCGAGGGAGTATATATCAGAAGCGGGCAACAGCAACCACGCCAGCTGATAATTTTCAGGCGATTTCCACAGAGTCGGAAGGTGTGCTAGACAGGCATGGGGGCGGAGTATAATATCTGCATCTCCCAGGCACGTAGGTCCGATGACAGAATACCTGCATGAGAGGAAGGGACGCATGAGCGATACGAGTGTTGAATGCTATCGTGGTGTGCTTTGCCGTTGTTGTAACCAACCCATCGCATTGCCAGCCATCATTTCCAGGCTGGAAGAAGAAAGTCAGAACGAGCCAAATGAAGGCATAGAGAGTCGCAGTGGGCGCGTATTCACGCTGCGATGCGGAATCTGCGAGAAGGAATATCCGTACACCGAGTCAGCAATTATTGAAGTCGAGGGAACACCGAGACCGCGGTTGACCCGCTCAAATGGAGCCCGCGCTTTGGGCCGACGGCTGGCTGGAGACATGGCCAGAGCCGCGCACGCATCCTAGGACCAATTTTAGTACCGATACGCGCTTGCCCTAATTCGAATCAACCATACTTCAATTTAGTCCGCCAGACGGAATTTAGTCATCTTCCTGGCCCTTGGTTTTGGCCAGGCGTTCGATCACGCCCATGTCCTCGAGGGTGGTGGTGTCGCCGGAGATGCCGCCCTTGTGGGCCACTTCGCGGAGCAGGCGGCGCATGATTTTGCCGCTGCGCGTTTTGGGCAGCAAATCGCAGAAGCGCACGTCCGCGGGCCGGGCGATGCTGCCGATGGTTACGGCCACGTGATCCATCAACGCGGCGCGTAGTTGGGGCGAGGGAGTGTGGCCGGATCGAAGTGTGATGAAGCAGACGATGGCTTCGCCTTTGATGTCGTCGGGGCGCGCCACCACGGCGGCTTCAGCGACCGATGCGTGGCTGACCAGCGCGCTTTCGATTTCCATCGAGCTGAGGCGGTGACCGGCGACTTTGATGACGTCGTCAACGCGGCCTAGCACCCAAATGTAGCCGTCTTGGTCGCATTGCGCGGCGTCGCCGGCAAAGTAAACGCCGGGGATGCGGGTCCAATATTCGCGGGCGTAGCGTTCGTCGTCGCCATAGATGGTGCGGAGCATCGCCGGCCACGGCTTCTGGATGGTTAGATAGCCGGTTTCTCCCGGACCGACAGGCTCGCCCTGAAGGTTCACGACTTTGGCGGCGACACCGGGAAGCGGCAGCGTGGCCGAGCCGGGCTTTGCGGGCGTTGCTCCGGGCAGCGGCGAAATCATGATCGCGCCGGTCTCGGTCTGCCACCAAGTATCGACGATCGGGCACCGGCCCTTGCCGATGGCGTCGTGGTACCACTTCCAGGCGGCGGGGTTGATTGGCTCGCCGACCGTGCCGAGCACACGCAGGCTGGATAGATCGTGTTTGTTGAGCCAGTCCATTCCCCAAGACATAAACGCGCGCACAGCGGTAGCCGAGCTATAGAAGATCGATACTTTGTACTTCTCGACGATTTGCCAGAAGCGGTCTTTCGACGGGTGATCGGGCGCGCCTTCGTACATGATGACGGTTGCACCGTTGGCGAGCGGCCCGTAGACGATATAGCTGTGGCCGGTGACCCAGCCGATATCGGCGGTGCACCAATACACATCGGAATCGCGCAGGTCGAAAACCAACTGCATGGACCACATCGCCTGCAATAGATAGCCGGCGGAAGTGTGCAGCACGCCCTTCGGCTTGCCGGTGGTGCCGCTGGTATAGAGAATGTAAAGCGGATGCTCGGAATCGAATGGCACGGCAGGGCAGTCTTTCGAAGCTGCCTTTTCGAGATCGTGCCACCAAAGGTCGCGGCCTTGTTGCCAGGTGAGGTTGTCGCCGGTGCGTTTCACGACGATGGACTTTTCGATGGTCGGGCAATTTTTCAGAGCAGCGTCGGCGGTGTCCTTTAGTGGGACCACTTTGCCGCGACGGAAGCCGCCATCCGCGGTGATTAGGATTTTTGCTTTGGCGTCGGCAATGCGGTCCGCGAGAGCGGTGGCGCTGAAACCACCGAAGACGACCGAATGCACCGCGCCGATGCGCGCGCAGGCAAGCATGGCGATAGGCAGCTCGGGAATCATCGGCATGTAAATCGCGACGCAGTCGCCGGCTTTCGCTCCCAGCGACTTCAGCGCGTTGGCGAAGCGGCAGACGCGCTCGTGAAGCTGCGCATAGGTTAGCCGAACGATTTCGCCATCTTCGGCTTCCCAAATGAGCGCCATGCGCTGAGCGTTCTTGGCCAGATGCCGGTCGAGGCAATTGTGCGCAACGTTCAGCTTGCCGTGGACGAACCATTTGGCGTGCGGCGGTTTCCAGTCGAGGACTTGCTGATAGGGCTTGAACCAATCGAGCATTTTGGCTTGCTCGGCCCAGAAAGATTCGGGATTGCTGGCGGCACGTTCGTATAGCTGGCGGTATTCGTCGAGCGATTTGACGCGAGCGTTTTTGCTGAATTCCGGCGGCGGCGGAACGGCTGCTTCTTCCAGAACGTGCGGATCGAATTCCTGCATGGCTCCTCCTGAACGGTCGGTCGCGCCCATCACTTTAGCGGGCGCACGCGCCAAGACGGCATTTTTTCTTGCAATCGACCCCCTAAGTTAGGGTAGCGGCAGGCGTTGGTCAAGAACTGCGGCGAGGGAGGTGTTGCTGCGTGCCATCCTCAATACCCCAATTGTACGAGCGGTTCGCTTCTAGGAGGCCCGGCGTGAGGCGTGCCGGAGCCAACGGCGGGAGAGAGTTGCGAGTGCGAGTTGGTGTATCCTCGGACTCAAACCGTACGTCTAACGGATCACATCCACGCTCGTGACAAGGACGAGAAATGTCGGTAACGGAAGCCAGGCACGTGACGAATCAGCCTCAGATGGAACCTCCCGGCGACAATCACCCGAAAAGTCATCTTTGGGTTTGGGTTGCGCTGGTGTTGTTGGTAGTGGCCGGCGCGGTTGTGTATCAGGTCACGCATACGCGGACGTCTACGAAAAACGTGAACGCCGATCAGCCGATATCCGTTGGCGTGGCGCCGGTGGTTGAGAAGGACGTGCCGTACTACGTCACCGGTTTGGGAACGGTCACGGCATACAACACGGTGACGGTCCATTCACGGGTGGACGGACAAATCATGAAGGTGTATTTCCGCGAAGGGCAGTTCGTGAAGGCGGGCGACCTGTTGGCGGAAATCGATCCACGGCCTTATCAGGTGGTTCTGGAGCAGGCGCAAGGGCAGTTGGCCAAGGACGAGGCATCGCAGCGAGACGCGCAAATCGATCTGAATCGCTACCAAACGCTTTACAAAGAGGGGATCGGGACGCTGCAGCAATTCAATTCGCAAGAGGCTCTTGTCGGCCAGTACGCCGGAGCGATCCAATCGGACCAGGCGCAAATCGCCAGCGCAAAGCTGAATTTGAATTACTGTCACATCACGTCGCCGATTAGCGGGCGAGTAGGGCTTCGCCTTGTGGATCCGGGGAACATCGTCCACGCCACCGATACCAACGGGATGGTGGTGATCACGCAAGTGAATCCGATCGCGGTGGATTTTACGTTGCCGGAGGATGAGCTACCTGAAGTGGTTTCAGAAATGCGCGGGCGGCAGCTTGCGGTAGTTGCCTTGGGGCGGGATAACAACGTGAATCTGGGGACCGGAAAACTTCTGACCATCGACAATCAGATCGACCCGAACACCGGAACGATCAAATTGAAATCGGAGTTTTCCAATCCGAGGCTGGCACTCTGGCCGAACCAATTCGTCAACGTGCGCCTGCTGCTGAGCGAGCGCAAAAATGCGATCGTGGTTCCATCCGCGGCGGTGCAGAAGGGCACCGAGAGCTCCAGTTTCGTTTATTTGATCGGCAGCGACCACAAAGCGAAAACGCAAACGGTTCTAGTGGACTTCACGCAGGGGAATTTTTCGGTGATCCGCCAGGGGCTGCACGCGGGCGAAGACGTGGTCGTTGACGGGGGCGATAAACTGCAGCCGGGAGCCGTGGTGGTGACGCACACGTCGGAACCGGCGGGCGGACCGAACGGCGCATCCGGCGGAAGCACGGATTCTGGTCTGCAGCCGTGAGCCCGTCGCGGCCGTTTATCCTGAGGCCGGTTGCGACCTCGCTATTGATGCTGGGTGTGCTGCTGGTGGGCGCGGTGGCCTACCTGCAACTTCCCGTTTCTGCGTTGCCTCAAGTCGATTACCCGACCATTCAGGTGCTGACGTTTTATCCTGGCGCGAGCCCGGACGTGATAGCTTCGGCGGTGACCACACCGCTCGAACGCCAGTTCGGCGAGGTGCCGGGATTATCACAGATGACGTCCACCAGTTCCTTTGGGGCGTCGCTCATCACCTTGCAATTCGACCTGAAGGAAAATATCGACGTTGCCGAACAGGAAGTGCAAGCGTCGATAAACGCGGCCACGAGTTACCTGCCGCCCGACCTTCCGAATCCTCCCACGTACAGCAAGGTGAATCCCGCCGACACGCCGATTCTTACGTTGGCGCTGACGTCGCAAACGCTGCCGCTCGAAAGGGTGGAGGATTACGCGGACACCAACCTGGCGCAGAAGATCTCGCAGCTTTCGGGCGTCGGGCTGGTGACCATCAGCGGTGGGGAAAAGCCAGCGGTGCGTGTGCTAGCGAACCCGCTGGAGTTGGCCTCTTACGGCATGAGCTTGGAAGATTTACGCGTGGCGCTACAGACTGCCAACGTGGACCAAGCCAAAGGCAATCTGCAGGGGCCGCGACAATCGTACACGATTGAAGATAACGACCAGTTGCTGTCCAGCGCGAATTACACGCCGCTGATCGTCGCCTACCGCAATGGCAGTCCGGTACGGTTGTCGGATGTGGCGACGGTCGTCGACGGCGCGGAAAACAACACGCTAGCCGCATGGATGAATAAAGAGCCGGCGGTCATCGTCAATATTCAGCGGCAGCCTGGCACAAACATCATCGGCGTAGCGGATCGTGTGAAGGCGCTGCTGCCGGAATTGCAGGCTTCGCTGCCGTCGTCGATCCATGTGGTGACGCTGACGGACCGCACCACCACGATTCGCGCCTCGGTGAAAGACGTGCAATTCGAATTGCTGTTGACCATCGCGCTGGTGGTGATGGTGATGTTCCTGTTTTTGCGCAGCGCGTCGGCGACGATCATTCCCAGCGTGGCGGTGCCGCTTTCAATCGTCGGCACGTTCGGAGTGATGTATCTGGCGGGCTACAGCCTGGATAACTTGTCCCTGATGGCGCTGACGATTTCCACCGGGTTCGTGGTGGACGACGCCATCGTGATGATCGAGAACATCGCGCGATTTATCGAGGGCGGTGATTCGCCATTGCAGGCAGCGCTAAAAGGCTCGGAGCAGATCGGCTTCACCATCGTTTCGCTGACTGTCTCGCTGATCGCGGTGCTGATTCCACTGCTGTTCATGGGCGACATCATCGGGCGGCTGTTCCGAGAGTTTGCGGTGACGCTGGGCGTGACGATTCTGGTTTCCGCGTTCGTTTCGCTGACGCTCACGCCGATGATGTGCTCGAAGTTGCTGAAGCATCAAGAGAGCTGGAACCAGAGCCGATTCTCAAGAGCGTCGGAAACTTTTCTTAACAAGCTGAATCATTTCTACGCCCGAACGTTGCAAGTGGTGTTACGGCATCAGGCGGCGACGCTGTTGATTACCGTCGGCACGCTGGTCGCCACCGTGCTGCTTTACTACTACGTCCCAAAGGGATTCTTCCCAGTGCAGGATACTGGAGTGATCCTGGGCATTTCGGACGCGGCGCAAGATATATCTTTTTCGGCCATGGCGCAGCGGCAGCAGGCACTGGCGGCGGCGATCCTCAAGGACCCGGACGTGGTCAGCTTGTCGTCGTTCATCGGCGTGGATGGGACGAACATGACGCCGAACAGCGGGCGCATACAGATCAACTTGAAGCCGCGCGACCAGCGCAATGACAGCGCGTCCGACGTGATCCGGCGGCTCGAACCGCAGCTGGCGAAAGTGCAGGGCATCACGCTGTACATGCAGCCGGTGCAGGATTTGAGCATCGAAGACCGCGTCAGCCGCACGCAATATCAGTATTCAATTGAAGACGCGGACCCGCAGGAATTGTCGCAATGGGCGCCGAAGCTTGCGACGAAATTGCAGTCGCTGCCGCAACTGCGCGATGTGGCTACCGACCAGCTGGACAACGGCCGCGCCGAGGATTTGGTGATCGATCGCGATACGGCCGCGCGGCTCGGTGTGCTGCCCGCGGCGATCGATTCCACGCTCTACGACGCTTTCGGCCAGCGGCAAGTCTCGACCATTTTCACGCAGCTGAACCAATACCACGTGGTTCTGCAGGTGGCTCCTCAGTTTGCGCAGAACCCCGAAGCGCTGAAAGATATATACGTGGCGTCGTCGAATGGAACCGAGGTGCCGCTCAGCGCCTTTGTGCATTACCAGCAAAAAACGGAAGCGGTGGCGGTGAATCACGAGGGCCAGTTTCCGGTGGTGACGCTTTCGTTCAATCTGGCGCCGGGCGCGTCGCTGGGCCAGGCGGTCACTGCGATCGATAACGCCGTGCGCGAAATCGGATTGCCGGAGTCGATCCATCCTGCTTTCCAGGGCATGGCGCAAGCGTTCCAATCGTCGCTGGCCAATGAACCGCTGCTGGTGCTCGCGGCCATCGTGACCGTATACATCGTGCTCGGGGTGCTGTACGAGAGTTACATTCATCCGCTGACGATTCTTTCCACGCTGCCCTCGGCTGGAGCCGGAGCAATTTTGGCGCTGTGGGTATGCGGCCATGATTTCAGCGTCATCGCGCTCATAGGCATCATTTTGCTGATCGGCATCGTGCAGAAGAACGCCATCATGATGATCGATTTCGCGCTCGACGCGGAACGCAAGGAAGGGAAGCCGCCGGGCGAAGCGATTTATCAGGCGTGCTTGCTGCGTTTCCGGCCGATCATGATGACCACCATGGCGGCGCTGCTGGGTGGAGTGCCGCTGGCCTTGGGAACCGGAACGGGTTCAGAGTTGCGCCGGCCGCTCGGCATCAGCATCGTGGGCGGCCTGTTGGTCAGCCAGGTGCTTACGCTTTACACCACCCCGGTGGTGTATCTGGCGTTCGACCGGCTGGCACGACGCTTTCGGCACGCGAGCATCGGCAATGCGGCTGAATCCGGGGCGATTGTTGATTCCATCGATTAAGGCGTTACGCGAACTGGGCGCAGCGTAGCATGAATTTTTCGTCCATCTTTATTCGCAGGCCGGTGGCCACGTCACTGCTGACGCTGGCCGTGCTGCTCGCGGGTGTGATCGCGTACCGATTTCTTCCGGTTGCGCCGTTGCCCGAAGTCGACTTCCCCACGATTTCCGTGCAGGCGCAATTGCCCGGGGCCAATCCGGAGACGATGGCATCGTCCGTAGCCACGCCGCTCGAACGGCAATTCGGGCGCATTGCCGGCGTGACGGAGATGACGTCGACCAGCCTGGCGGGATCGACATCGATCACGCTGCAGTTCGATCTGAATCGCAATATTGATGCGGCCGCGCGCGACGTGCAGGCGGCCATCAACGCGGCGTCAGGCCAGTTGCCCGCGAACCTGCCCATGCGCCCCACGTGGCGAAAGATCAATCCCGCTGATTCTCCAATCATGATTCTGGCGATGCGGTCGGACACGCTGCCGCTCCGGCGCCTCTACGATGTGGGCGAAACGATCATCGAGCAGAAGCTTTCGCAAGTGGACGGGGTCGGGCAAGTGAACATCGGCGGCAGCGCGCGACCAGCGGTTCGGGTGGAGCTGAATCCCGGCGTCCTGGCGCAATACGGGATCGGACTGGAGCAGGTGCGCACGGCACTCGCGTCCGCAAATGCCGACGAGCCAAAGGGCGAAGTGGAAAACGGCATGGTGCGCTGGGTGCTGGAGGATAACGACCAGCTGTTCGATGCCGACCACTACCGCAAAGTGATCGTGGCGTACCACAACGGCGCGCCGGTGCGATTGGGAGATATCGCCAGCGTCAAAGACTCGGTCGAGAACATTTACGTGTCCGGGTTGCAGAACAGCAAGCCGTGCGTGGTGGTGATCGTCAATCGCCAGCCGGGCGCAAACATCGTCGGCACGGTGGACCGCATCGATGCGGTGCTGCCTTTCATTCGCGCTTCGATTCCCGCAGCGATTGATTTGGTGATTGCTTCGGACCGCACCACCACGATTCGCGCGTCGGTGAAAGACATTCAGATCACGCTGCTGATCACCGTCGGGCTGGTGATTCTGGTGATCTTCGTTTTTCTGCGCAACGTGTGGGCCACGCTGATTCCAGCGATGGCGCTGCCGGTCTCGTTGGTCGGCACCTTCGCGGTGATGTACCTGCTGGGGTATTCGGTCGATAACCTTTCGCTGATGGCGCTCACGATTGCCACCGGATTCGTGGTGGATGACGCGATCGTGGTGATCGAAAACATTACCCGCTATCACGAAGCGGGACTGCCAGCTTATGAAGCGGCGTTGCGCGGCTCGCGCGAGATCGGCTTCACAGTTTTGTCCATGAGCGCGTCACTGATCGCTGTTTTCATTCCTATCCTGCTGATGGGAGGAATCGTCGGCCGGCTGTTCCGCGAGTTCGCCGTTACGCTGAGCATTGCCATCGTGCTCTCGCTGTGCGTGTCGCTCTCGACCACGCCGATGCTCTGCGCAAGGTTTCTGAAGCCGGTGAAAAAAGAGGGCCACAACTGGGCCTACAAGCTCAGCGAACGCGGATTCGAAAACATGCGCTCCGCGTACGCGCGCGGGCTACGTTGGGTCCTGAATCACCAGCAGCTCACGCTGGCGATTACCATTGCCACGGTTGTTTTGAATGTCGCGCTGTATATCTACGTCCCTAAAGGATTCTTTCCGGAGCAGGATACGGGTTCGGTGGGCGGCAACATTCAAGCAGCGCAGGATATTTCTTTCGCGGCCATGGCTGCGAAACAGCAGAGATACAGCCAAATCGTTGCCGCTGATCCTGCCGTCACCAGCGTGATCACGTTCGCGGGTGGAACGGGCGGTACAAGCAACACCGGCCGTATGTTTATCACGCTGAAGCCTCTCTCCGAACGAACGGCCAGCGCCCAGCAAGTGATCGGCCGGCTGCGCAAGAAGCTGGCGGTGGTGCCGGGCGCCACTCTGTTTCTGCAGGCCAACCAGGATATTCGCGTCGGCGGACGCTCTAGCAACGCCGAATACCAATACACACTCGAGAGCGAAGATCTTTCGGCGCTGAATACCTGGGCGCCGCGCATGCTCGATAAGATGAAAACTCTGCCACAGCTGCGCGATGTCTCCACGGATGAGCAGAACCGCGGCTTGCAGGCGCGGCTGGTGATCGATCGCGATAGTGCGTCGCGGTTGGGGTTAAATGCAGCCACTATTGATAATTCGCTGTACGACGCCTTCGGGCAGCGGCAAGTCTCCACGGTGTTCACCGATCTCAACGAATACCACGTGGTGATGGAAGTGGATCCGAAATATCAGGAAAATCCCGATTCGTTGAAGGGCATCTATGTGCGGTCGAGCACGGGCATGGAAGTCCCGCTCAGCGCATTCACGCGTTACGAGCCGCTGACCACATCTCTGGCCGTGAATCACCAGGGACAATTTCCGGCCATCACGCTGTCATTCAATCTGGCGCCGAACGTCGCGCTGGGCGACGCGGTGGACGCAGTCACCGCGGCGGCCAACCAGATCGGGATGCCGTCGTCGATTAGCGCCACGTTTCAAGGCACGGCGCAGGCGTTTCAATCGTCTTTGAAGAACGAGCCGATGCTGATTCTGGCGGCGCTGGTGGCAGTTTACATCGTGCTCGGCATGCTCTATGAAAGCTACATTCATCCGGTGACGATTCTTTCCACGCTTCCGTCGGCCGGCGTGGGCGCGATTCTGGCGTTGCTGCTTTGCCGCATGGACTTAAGCGTGATCGCCATCGTCGGCATCATTCTGCTGATCGGCATCGTGAAGAAAAACGCCATCATGATGATTGATTTCGCGCTGGATGCCGAGCGCAAGGAAGGGAAGTCGCCCCTGGAAGCGATTCACGAGGCGTGCTTGCTGCGATTCCGTCCGATCATGATGACTACCATGGCCGCGCTATTGGGCGGATTACCGCTGGCGCTTGGCAGCGGCATGGGATCCGAGCTGCGCCGGCCGCTGGGAATCAGCATCGTCGGCGGGCTGATCGTCAGCCAGATGCTGACGCTTTTCACCACGCCGGTGGTTTACCTCTACATGGATCGTCTGCGGCCGGGCTGGGCGCGACGACGGCATCTCGCGTCGATTTCCGCTGACGGGGTGATCTCGCAAGTGTAAGCGGTGACGCGCGATTGGATGACGATCCGTTTTGCCGTGAGGAATCTTATCGAATCACTCACGGCAATTTCGGAGACCGAAGTCCGCTTACCCTCACGTCCTCGATTTCGAAATTCTTGTATGTGTCCGGCGTCTGGGGCGTCGACGCGTAGCGCATGTCGACGTAAGCGGAGGCCAATCCCCACGCGTACATCGCGGCCATGGCCGCAAAGCAAAACTTTGCGAGTTCGAGATAACGGTCAACCATTTGTGGGACTGACCAGCCGTACAGGGTGGTGAGCAGCCTGGGGTCGGAGAGGTTCACACCCTCGATCTCTCCAAACGGAATGTCTCCCCACGGCCCGGACCACGATCGGTAGACGTGCATGAACGCCAGCGCCCCGATCACCAGAAAACCCCAGCGGACGCCCCAACTTTTATAGAGCTTGCTGTCCCGAGACGCATAAAACGTGGCCATCAGGATCGTGGACCAGACCATTGCTCCGCCCTCGCCGCCAAAAGTGATTAGGGCTTCCGGCTTGAAAGGCGACAGGCTCTGAATGGCGATCTGCAGAATCAGCACCGCGCCGGCAGCGCAGACCCATCCCCAACGTTGCGCTCTCCAGGCGAAATATCCCCAGGAAAGGATTGCGGCGGTTACGGCCGCGACGATCATCCAGTGGCGATCCTGGCCGATCATGGTGACCCAGAACGTGGGAATAGCCCATCGTCCCGCGAGCCATGCGGTGGCGGCGTGACCGCACTCGTGCGTCACCATTTTGAGCATGCCTGCAACCATGTTGAAACCCGTGCTGGTGAGCCAGCGCGCTACGAGCAGTGCCAATGGCAGCGCCAGCAGCCGGTACTTGAATTCGGTGACGGCAGCTTGTCTGGCCGCAGCAG
>Ga0307374_10007010_pt1 | contig 17372 bp, 12 predicted proteins | sample OX3MG_FD_202532 | JGI IMG/M metagenome (GOLD analysis project Ga0307374, IMG submission 202532) | Soil microbial communities from Risofladan, Vaasa, Finland - OX-3 | ecosystem: Environmental > Terrestrial > Soil > Coastal area > Acid sulfate soil | place: Finland: Risofladan, Vaasa | collected... | reverse complement strand
CGGTTATCGAACCGGCCGGCACTTCGAGGTCGACGCCGGTGAGGACCGGCTGCCTGCCGTAGGAGTGGATGACGCCGCGCAGCTCGAGCTCGCTCGTTGGTGCTCCACCAGCTTCGCTCACGGGTTGAACCCCGGGCGCCGGTCGAACCAGGTCGTGAGCAAGTACCCGGGGACCGCAGCGAGCGCCACGATCGCCACCGCGTAAGGCGCAGCCGCACCGTACGAGGTGGCGCTCTGGTAGGCCCAGAACTGGGTCGCCAGGGTGCTCACGCCGGTCGGCACCAACAGCAGCGTGGCCGTGAGCTCGGTCACCGCCGACAGGAAGACAAGGCAGAAGCCGGCGGCCAGGCCGGGCGCGACGAGCGGCAGCGTGACCCTCGCCATCACCGACAGCGGAGCGCGGCCAAGCGATCGGCCCACCTCCTCGAGCTGGCGCGGCGCCTGCGCCACGGACGTCCTCACGCTGATCAGCGCTAGAGGGAAGAACAGGACCGCGTATGCCGCGACGAGCAGGGGCGCGCTGTGGTAGAGCCCGTACGCGTAGTGCGTCGCGAAGTACACGAGGGCGAGCGCCACCACGATCCCCGGCAACGACTGAACCACGTATGTGCTCCTCTCCAACACGATCGCAGCCGGTGATCGGAAACGCACCGACAACAACGCGACCGGCAGCGCCAGCACCGTCGCGATGAGCGCGGCCGCCGCGCTGTAACCGGCTGTGTGCGCGAGAGCCGACCATATCGATCCACCGGGCAACGTCGTCGCGTGGCTCGCCGCCATCCAGTAGACGAGCGTCCCGATCGGCACTCCGAGGCCCGCCGCGGCGAGGACAGCCATGGACAGCGACGAGCCGGCAGCGTGCAGCGGGCGCAGGCGACGGCGCGCCGGCATCGGGGCGGCCTGGCCGGCGGACCGGGCGAGCCTGCCACGCGTGCTGACCCCGGCCTCGCCGGCGAGCACCGCCATGCCGATCAGCACCAGCACGATGGACAGACCCGACGCACCCGCGGGGTCGAAGCCGAGCTTGAGCTGGGCGAAGATCGTCGTCGTGAACGTCTGGAAGCGGACGATCTCGAATGCGCCGTACTCGGCAAGAAGCGCCAGGCACACGACGAGGCAGCCGCCGGAGATGGCGGGACGCACCTGGCGCAGGGTCACCGACATAAAGGTCCGCAACGGGCCGAGACCGAGGCTGCGCGCCACTTCTTCCTCCGCCGGGTCGGCGCGTCGCAGGGCTGCCGCGACCGGGAGGTAGACGAGCGGGTACAAGGCGAGGCTCATCACGAGAGTGGCACCGGGCAAACCTTGTACCGACGGGGCGATCGAATGCCACGAGTACCCGACGACGAAGTCAGGGATCGCGACCGGCAGCACGACGAGGACGGCCCACACGCGGCGGCCGGGAACGCTGGTCCGCTCGATCACCCACGCGGCGCCCGTCCCTAGGACGGCGCACGCCGCGCTGACCGCCGCCGCCAGCTCGACGGTGTTGACCAGAAGTACCCGCGTCAGCCTTCGCAACAGCAGGTGCATGACAGAGTCCCAACCCGAGTGCGCGGCTTCGAGAACCAAGAAGACCAGCGGCACGAGCAGCGCGGCCGCCACGAGTGTGCTGATCACCGCGAGGACGCGAGGCGCGCGCCGGCGTGACCTTCGCAGTGTCGGGGTAGCGAGGGCCATGCCTGAGTATCCCTGTTACACCAGCTGCGCCTGCTGGAGCAGGTGGAGGGCGACCGACCCGTCACCCAGGTCCGCCACCGAGACCGGCGCCGGCGGCAACTGCGAGAAGGGTGTGAGCCCGGGCGGATCGGCAGTCCCTGGCGCGAGCGGGTACTCGAAGCTGTTGCTGGTGACCAGCGCGTCCTGACCGGTCGCCGACACCATGAACGCGACGAGTTGCTCCGCCTCTGCCCTGTGGCTGCTCGATTTGAGGACACCGGCGCCGGATACGTCGATCACGAAACCGGGATCGCCGGCGGCGAAGTAGGCGATCTTGGAATGCACCCTTGACTGCCCGGCCTCCTTTGCCAGCCGGTACCAGTAGTAGTGGTCGAGGACTCCGATGGCGGCCTGCCCGTCGTTGACGTCCGCTGCCAGGGCTTCGTTGTCGGGTTCGATGTGACCTGACGCGTTGTCGTGTACGGCCTTCAGCCACGCGAGGGCAGCCGGGTCCCCCTTGGCCTTTGCGATGGAGGTGACGATCGGTTCGAAGTCGGTCTCGGTCGGGGCCAGCGCGAGCTTCCCCTTCCAGCTCGGATCCGCGAGATCGAGGATCGACTTCGGGACTTCCGACGCGTGGACTCGGGAGGTGTTGTAGACCACGACGCTGGCCCTCGCTGAGACACCGACCCAGTCACCCGCCGGCGAGCTGTACTTGGCCGGAACAGCGGAGAGAGCGGCCTGCGGCAGCTGCTCGAGCAGGCCCTTGCCCTGGAGCGCCATGAGGGCCGGGGAGTTCTCGCTGTAGATCACGTCGGCGGGCGAGTTGCCGCCCTCTTGCTCGATCTCCTGGACGAGAGAGTTCTCGTCGCCGCTGCGGACGTTGACGTGGATGCCGGTCTTCGCCTCGAAAGCGGAGACGATCGCCTGGGTGGTCTCGGCATGCTGGCCGCTGTAGAGGGTGAGGCTCGCGCCGTGGCCGCCACCGGAGTTCCCTCCGCACCCGGCCAGGACGGCCGCGCAGATCACCGCCGTCGATGCAAGAAGCGGTAGGGCTCCACGGCCCCGGCGATCCGGCACCGCGCCAGTGTCGCAGCTCATAGGGTTCCTTTACAACTCATGTTAGGGAGACTGAAGATAGGCGGCCGCGCCGGGCTGGCCCGGCGGCGAAAGCGGGGCCTATCGTCGGGCCAGCAGTGCACCCCGCCGTTCACCGGCCCTTCACCCGCCATTCACCGGAGGCTTGTTCCCAACATGAGTGCCCCTTCCCCCGTACGTGTCGCCGTCACAGGTGCAGCCGGCCAGATCGGCTACAGCCTGCTGTTCAGGATCGCCAGCGGGGAGATGCTCGGGCCGGACCAACCGGTCATCCTGCAGCTGCTCGAGATCACTCCCGCCCTCGGCGCGCTCAACGGCGTGGTCATGGAGCTCGAGGACTGCGCGTTCCCGCTCCTCGCCGGCACCACGACGTCCGACGACCCGAACGTGGCGTTCGGTGACGCCAACGTTGCCCTGCTCGTCGGGGCCCGGCCGCGCAGCAAGGGCATGGAACGCAAGGATCTTCTCGAGGCGAACGGCGCGATCTTCACCGTCCAGGGCAAGGCGCTCTCGGACAACGCGGCCAAGGACATCAAGGTCCTCGTGGTGGGCAACCCTGCCAACACCAACGCTCTCATCGCCATGCACAACGCCCCGAACATCCCTGGAGAGCGCTTCACAGCAATGACGAGGCTGGACCAGAACCGGGCCATGGCCCAGCTCGCCGCCAAGGCGGGGCGACCTGTCACCGACGTGACGGACCTGACGATCTGGGGCAACCACTCCGCTACCCAGTACCCGGATGTGTTCCGGGCCAAGATCGGTGGCAAGCCGGCCAACGAGGTGATCGGCGACGACGCCTGGGTCGAGAAGGAGTTCATCCCGGCCGTCCAGCAGCGGGGGGCGGCGATCATCGAGGCCAGGGGGGCATCCAGCGCGGCGTCGGCGGCGAGCGCCGCGATCAACCACGTTCACGACTGGGTGCTCGGCACACCGTCCGGCAGCTGGGTATCGATGGCGATCCCGTCGGACGGCTCGTACGGGGTGCCCGAGGGTTTGATCTCGTCGTTCCCGGTGCGCTGCAGCGGGGGCAACTACAAGGTCGTCGAGGGGATCGGCATCGAGGAGTTCTCCCGCGGCCGCATCGACGCATCCGTCGCCGAGCTCGGCGAGGAACGCGACGCGGTCAGCGAGCTCGGTCTCATCGGCTGACGGCGCACCCGCTTTTGCGGGACGGAGGCGTTTTGCGGGACGGAGCCGTCGACAAACGACGTGTAGGTCCCGCAAAACGGGCTCGTCCCACAAGAAAAGCGGGGGGCTGCGCCGGCAGCCGCTTGGCGACTGCCGCGGGCAGTTACAGCCGGTCGACGACCGCGCTGGCGAACTCGGACGTCTTGACCTCCGTCGCCCCGTCCATCTGGCGGGCGAAGTCGTAGGTGACGATCTTGTCGGCGATCGTCGCCTCGAGCGCGCGGACGATCTGGTCGGCGGCGTCGTTCCAGCCGAGGTGCTCGAACATCATCACGCCGGAGAGCAGCAAGGAGCCCGGGTTGACCTTGTCGAGGCCCGCGTACTTGGGAGCGGTCCCGTGGGTCGCCTCGAAGATCCCGTGGCCCGTGACGTAGTTGATGTTGGCTCCCGGGGCGATGCCGATGCCGCCGACCTGGGCGGCGAGAGCGTCGGAGAGGTAGTCGCCGTTGAGGTTCGTCGTGGCTATGACATCGAAGTCCTCGGGGCGGGTCAGGACCTGCTGAAGGGTGATGTCGGCGATGGCGTCTTTGACGAGGATCTTGTCGCCCGGCTTGCCGTCGCAGTCGTCCCAACCCACCGCGACATCCGAGAATTCCTCGCGCACGAGGTCGTAGCCCCAGCTTCGGAACGCGCCCTCCGTGAACTTCTGGATATTGCCCTTGTGGACCATCGTCACCGACTTGCGGCCGCGCTCGACCGTGTAGTTGAGAGCCGCGCGTATGAGCCGCTTCGAACCCGACTCCGAGACCGGCTTGATGCCGATGCCGCTGTCGGGACGGATGTCCCAGCCGAACTCGTCGTGGAGCAGATCGATCATCCGCTTCGCTTCTGGGGTGTGGGCCTGCACTTCGAGGCCGGCGTAGATGTCCTCGGTGTTCTCCCGGAAGATCACCATGTCCACGAGTTCGGGACGCTTCACCGGTGAGGGGACGCCCTGGAACCAGCGCACTGGCCGCAGGCATACGTAGAGGTCGAGGATCCGCCGTAGGGCCACGTTGAGAGAGCGGAAGCCTCCTCCCACGGGAGTGGTGAGAGGGCCCTTGATCCCGATCAGGTATTCGCGGAATATTTCGATCGTCTCATCGGGCAGCCAATTGCCCGTCTCGTTGAACGCCTTCTCCCCGGCGAGGACCTCCTTCCACGCGATCTTCTTGCCGTGCTTCTCGGCAGCGGCGTCCATGACCTTCCTGGCCGCCGGCCAGATGTCGACGCCCGTCCCGTCGCCCTCGATGAAAGGAATGATGGGTTCATCGGGAACGGTAAGAGTGCCGTCCTCCACCGTCGTGATCTTCTCGGCCATGACGTCAGCCTACCGGGAGCGCGCGTACAGCCCCGCGGGCCGGCCGCTGCGATAATGACCCGATGAGCGAGTGGGTCTCTCGACCGCTCGATCTGGTTGGCCGCGACGAGTCCCTCGCCGCAGCAGCAGCCGGCATCGAAGGGGGCGGAGTCCTCATCGTGGGCGCCCCGGGGGTGGGCAAGACGGCGATGCTTCGCGTGATGCTGGAGGCGCAGGCCCGCCGCGAGGACACCAAGGTCTTGCGCCTGGTGGCGGACGCGTCGGGGCCGGCGATCCCCTTCGGGGCGTTCGCGCCTCACGTCCCTGAGGTCCGGGGGATGCCGGGCGCGCGGCCCGATCTGTTCTACCTGCTCCAGTCGGTGCGCAGATCGGTTGTCGCCGGCGCCGGCGGCGGCAGGTTGGTCATCGGCGTCGACGACGCCCACCGGCTGGACGAGGCTTCCGCGACGTTGCTGTTCCAGCTGGTGTCGACCGGAGATGCCGTGGCGGTTGTCACCGCCCGAGCCGGCGAACCGCTCCCGGATCCCATCCGGTTGCTGTGGAAGGAGGAACAGGTCGAGCGGATCGACCTCGCGCCATTGGATGTGACCGGGCTGATCGCTCTGGCGGAACGGCTCGTGGGCGGACCGCTCGACGGCGACCTGGCCGAAGCGCTTGCACGGGCGAGCAACGGCAACCCGCTCTACGCCCGGGAGCTCATCATCGCCGGGATCGAAGACGGTCGCGTCGTCGAGAGGCACGGGGTGTGGTCTCTCGAGGGAACCCTGCCGATCGGCCCCCGTCTGACCGAACTGCTCGACGAGAAGTTGCGGGGCGTCGCGCCCGACCTCATCCCGTCGCTGGAGGTCGTCGCGTTCGGCGACCCGCTCCCGGTCAGCGTGATGCGTTCCCTTGTATCACCGCGCGACGCCGACGCTTTGCAGCGTCTCGGCCTTCTGGTGTTCGACGACGTGACGGACTCCGACCAGTTCGCCCATCCCGGCCACCCCCTCTACGGAGAGCTGGTGCGGGCCCGGATAACGGCGAGCCGGGCGACGGAGTTACGCTTGATGCTGGCTGAAGCGTTCGAGGCAGCGGGGCGGATACAGACGGACCTCCTCCGCGTGGTCACATGGAGGTTCGACGCCGGCAAACCCCCGATGGCCGAGACCCTCCTCGCCGCGAGCCTGCGCGCCGCTGAACGCCTGGACTGGCAGCTTTCCGCCCGACTCGCGATTGCTTCGATGGAAGGCGGAGCCGAACCGGGCGGGGCTCTCGCTCTGGCGGAGGCTCTCGGTCACCTCGGGCGGTTCCAGGAGGCGCTGTCGATCCTCGAGGGCCACGAGGGCTCCGACGACGGAGAGAGAGCCCGCCTCGCGGTCCTCCGCTCATCGGTGCTGTTCTGGGGACTCGGTCGCTTCGAGGAGGCTGCAGCTGCCCTGGCCGCGGCCCAGAAACGCATCTCTTCATCACGGGAGCGCGCGTGGGTCGGCGCCGTCCGTGCCGGGATGTTGACCGCTCTCGGCCGCCCCTCTGAGTGCGTGGAGGCGGCCCGCACCATCGCCGGATCTACACAAGTCTCCCCGCGCGCCGCTGATGCCGCACGATCCGCTCTCGCTCTGGGCCTGGTCTGGTCTGGCAGGACCGAAGAGGGCCTCGCTCTGGCGAACATGTCGCCGGATCGCGAATGGGAGCATCACGACAGCGTCCCGCTGGCGAACCGCTGGCCCGTGACGGTCAAGCTGGCCGGGTTCCGGATGGCCGGCCGAGTCGCCGAGATGGAGGAGTTCGCCGGCGAGGAGCACCACTTGGCCGTGCAGCTTCACGACCGGGAGGGAAAGGCCGCGGCCGCAGCTGCTCTCGGCTGGGCGGCTCTGATGCGGGGACAGCTCGAGGTCGCGGCCATGCGCCTGCGCGAGGCCCTCGGCTCACTGGCTGGACCGGACGCGAGCGCCGGTCGAGGCCAGGCTCTCATGACGCTCGTGGAGATTGTCGCCCTGAGCGGGGATTCCCTTGCCGCAGGCGCTGTGCTCGCAGAAGCGAGGCAGGAGATGTTCGCCGCGCCGGACTGGGCGGCGCCGCGCCTGCACTGGTGCGCGGCGTGGGCGGCGGCATCGCGCAGCGAGCTCAGCATGGCCATGGCGGAGTTCGAAATGTCGGCGAAGGCGGCGGCGAGGAGCGGTCAGGTGTCGTTCGAGTTGCTGGCACTCGCAGCGATGACCCGTCTGGGATCACCGGACGGCGCTGGGCGCCTGGCCGAGCTGGCAGCCTCGGTGCAGGGACCACTGGTCCAGATCGTCTCGGCCCACGCGCGGGCGCTGGAAGCTGGCTCTCCCGATGATCTCGAGGACGTCTCCGATTCGTACGAGTTCCTGGGTCTCACGCTGTTTGCCGCGGAAGTGGCGACGCAGGCGAGCCGGGCGCACGCGGCGCTAGGTCAACCCCGCCGGGCCACGGCCGCCGCGCTGCGGGCGCAAACGCTGCTGTCCGGCTGTGGTTCCACGCGGCCATTGACTGTGATGCTCGCCTCGTCGCCGGCGTCGCTCACCCGCCGTGAACGGGAGGTGGCACTGCTGGCCAGGTCGGGACTGTCCAGCCAGGCGATCGCGTCACGGCTGCATCTTTCGGTCCGGACGGTGGACACGCACCTCGCTCGCGTGTACCACAAGCTCGGGATCACCAGGCGCGGGGAGCTACCGGGCGTGCTCGACGGCGAAGGCGAGATCGCCGCGGGCGCGTAGCCCGCGGGCTCCGGCGCTAGCAGGCGTAGTCGAGGTCGTACGCCGAAGCCGGAGGTGGATACGCTCCGGCGAAGCTGCCGGTGTAGCCGTACTGCACGTACTTGACCTTGCCACCGGCGAACGCCTCTGACGGGTCGGCGCAGAACGACGTGGCCGTATAACCCGGGCCGCTTAGGCTGCCGGCACCAGGAACCCACAGGTCGATGCCCGGGATGACCATCCCTGCGGTGATCGCGTTCCACTGGGTCGCGTTCGAGTAGATGCCCACCGACGGTCCGCTGTCGCGCAGCGCGTCGAGCGCGCCCTCGATGACGAGCCGGTTGACACCAGCACCCGTCCAGCCGGAGCCCTTCTCGACGTCCATCCACCACTTGGTCGGATGAACGCCAACCGAATTCGAGTACCTCACCCACTGCAGCGCGTAGTTCCACCCGTAGTTGAAAGCGATGCACGGGGCCTCACCGGGATGGCAGGCGCCGGCTGGTCCGTTGAGGGCCGCTGGAGGTGCAGGGAACGGAACCCCGTCCATGTAGATGTAGGCCTGCATGTTGGGTCCTGCCCAGGCGGCCTCGGCGGTGTAGCAGGGGTTGGGCCCCCCGTAGAACGTGCCGCCGCTCACCTGGACCACGGCGATAGGCGTCCGCGCCGCAGGAATGCTCCCGCACTGGTAGTTGGAGATGTCCATCCCAGTGGTACCCGCCGGTGTGGGCGCTGGGACTGTGCTCGCCAGGGCGAGCGGAGCCGGGACTGGAGCGGGGGCCGGCGCCGGTGCCGGCGCGACGGCGCTGCCGAGATAGGTCGCGTCGCCGAATGTGAACACGCCGCCGTCGGAACCGGTGAGCCAGTAGCCGTGGCCGGAAAGCGTGGGTGCCATCCCGACGATTTGGCCACCGAGGTGCCGGCCGGCCAAGGAGCCGAAGTACTGGGCGTCACCGAAGGTGAAGACGCCGCCATCCGACCCCACGAGCCAGTAGCCGTCGCCCGTGGGCGTCGAAGCGATCCCGACGATGCCGCCACCGAGATGCTGGCCGGCGAGAGAACCGAGGTACGGAGCGTTGAAGGCGAACACCCCGCCATCTGAGCCCACGAGCCAGTAGCCACCGGTGATCGGGTCTACGGCGATGCCGGCGATGTCCCCGTTCAGATGCTGGCCGGCGACCGATCCGTAGTACGGGGTGTTGAAGGAAAAGACGCCACCGTCGGCGGCCGCCAGCAGATATCCGCCGTCCAGCGGGTCCGAGGCAATCGCAGTGACGGGAGCGTTCAGGCGTTGCGACGACGCCGACCCGTAGAACGGTGCGTTCAATGCGAACACCCCACCGTCCGAACCGGCGAGCCACAGGCCGCCCGACGTCGTCTGCGCGGCACCGACGATCCTGCCGTTCAGCATGTGACCGAGCATGGTCCCCGGGTCGTTGCCGGCAAAGGAGTAGACACCGCCGGCGCTGCCGGCCAACCGGTAGCCACCGTCGCTGGTCGCCACGATCGAGGAGATAGGCCGATCGGGCACGTTCTGAATCGACCGCGCAGCGAGATTCGCCGGCAATGGCGCCAACTGCGGCCCGTCAGACGTGTTCTGCGACGACCCCTGGGTAACGCATCTTGCGATGGGCCCCTTGCAGTTCTCGATGACAGGCATCGCCGATGCTGGTGGAACTGCGAAGGCCGTTACACCGCCGAGGGCACCTACTGCGGAGATCCCCACGAGGACCCCGCCGCTCGCCGCGCGCGACTTGGCGCGGCCTGACTTCTTGGACATCCTTCCTTCCCGCCCCTCAAGGACCGACCCCGAGGCAGAGCAGGAGAAAAGGTAACGATGCCGGATCAGGAGGCCATCAACGGGAAAACAACTCTCCCCCGATACACAACCGACGATTGCGACAACAAGTATCAAACGGTCGCGCCGCCCGTGTTCCTCTTGTACCGCTACGGGCCTTCCGTCCTGAAGAGGTAACTCCCGTCCTCCCCCCCGGGTTCCGCGGTGCCGGGCACCACCAGGAACGGCGCCTGCGCCTGCGGGCTCGTCGCGGAAACCGCGAATCGCGGACCGAGCACGTCTGGAACGAGGATCGGCAGGATCGTCGGCGGTAGGTTGCCGCCCGCGTCGGAGGTGATCACGACCGACCCGGTCGACACCGACCACGAGATGGTGATCGGTGTGTTTGCGGGGAATCCCGATCCGGTGACGGTGACGAGCGTTCCGGGTGGCCCGAGAGCGGGGTTCAGCGTGAGCGTCGGGGTGCCGGGCGCTGGCACCGCTGTCGTCGTCGTGGTCGACCCCGGCGCGGCCACCGACACTACGCGTGATGTCCGAGCCGAGTTGTCGGCGCGCCTGAACGGTGTCTGGCCGGGACCGTTCACGGAGAACCCGGTGAGGAACACCGCCGGCGGGATCGACGTGCCCGCGGAGTCCGTCTCGGTGAGCGTGACCTTGTAGTTCCCGGGTGTCGCGTAGACGTGGCTCGCTTGCGATGTGGCGGTCGCAGTGCCGTGCCCGTCCCCGAAGTCCCAGGTGAAGTTGTTCACCGACCCGTAGGCGACTGAGGAGCCCCCGGCGTCGAACGATGTCGGCGTTCCCGACGCGCCGGGTATCGCCGAGAACGAAGCGACCGGTGCCTGGTCGGGGGTTATCGCCAGCTTCTCGGGCCCAGTGAGCGTGCCAAAGCCGGTCCCGAGGTGCGTTGCGTTCCCGAGTACCAGAGACGGAGCGGCGAGCGTATAGACGATCGTGTCGCCCGTCGCTGAGTCGGTACCGGCAACGACAAGGGTCGATCCGTCAGGCGAAAGAGCCTGAGTGGCAGCACCTCCCGCGCTGGGCAGCTGGCGAAGGGTACCTGGCACGCCTGTTGATGGCGAGAATGACTGGACACCTTGACTGCCCGTGACGTAGAGAGTCTGACCCTCGGGACTGACTGTGATGCTCGTTGGAACGAACGACAGAGGCTGCGGGGACCAGGACGGCACCTCACCCGCCTTCAGTGGTAATGGGAGCGCTAGCACCCAACCATTGGGCGAGCTAGTCGGAGTACCTGCAGAGATCGCGTAGAGCATATCGCCGGATGGCGCCACGGCGATGTCGACGATGCTGCCCACGTGGTCGAAGTTGTAGGTCGAGGACTGAGTCGGATTCGTAACGGAAAGAGCTGTGATGCCTCCGAGTCTCCCTGCCGTGCCAGATACGAAGAGGGTCGACCCATCGGGAGATATCGCGATCGCGGCCGGTATCGTCACCCCACCTATCCCGGAAGTGAGTTGGGAGTCGATTGGTGGTGACGTCGAGATCCCAACTGTGTCGATACTGTTGCTGTACACGCCGCTGCTTTGGTTATAGGTGGACTCGAGAACGTATGCCCGCGAGGAATCCGTGGGATCTGCTGCGATCCCGATGGGGTTGTTGGCGGTGTTCGTCCGCGAAGTCGTCCGGCTGGCAACGTCTTCGACCGCGATCAACGGAAGAAACGCGCGTATGGTCGCTGTTGGGGGAAGCAACCCGTAGACAACCTTGGACGCGGTCGGGTTGATCGCGACGGAAGCCACGCCCGAACCGAGAGTGCCGGACGCGACTGGAGCCGCACCCCCGGCCTGTAGGGAAGAAAGGTTGAACTGGTCGTAGGGACCGTTGTTCGACGATCCGGGGCCGCCGACGAACACCTGCGGCGAAGCGCCAGTCGGGTTGGCCGACGCACGACCACCGCCGCCGACCACGCCGACCAGTGACATCCCCGTCGCCACGACGGCGACCGAAGCAGCCGCTACCGGCCAGCGCCGTTTCACGACCCGGCGAGGCTTCCCGCGTAGTAGATGGCCGGCGTGCAGGCCCCCGGGCAACCCGACACGACCAGTTGCATCTGGTTCCCCGCCGCGAAGACGGTCGGAGTGATCCAGTGGTAGTCGAGGTCACGGAAGTTCGCGAGAGACCACTGCATGAGTGGTACGCCGTTGCGGGCCAGGATCAGCGTGCCGGTGTCGCCGTTCGGGTTCTCGACGAGCAGGTCGGTCATCTGAAGGGTCTTGCCGGTCGGCACGGTGTAGACGACCTGCGTTCCGTTCCCGGAGGCTTGGGCGCTGCCGTTGATCGACTGGGCGCTCGACGCGGTCGATGACCCACCGGTCCCGCTCGCCGGCGGAGTCGTCACCGCCGTCGAACCGCCACTCTTGGATCCGCCGCCTCCGCCGGATGTCGCGGGTGCGACCACTCCGGCTGCTGTCAGCTGCTTCTTCACCTGGTCCTTAGCCGTCGAACGGATCTGTGGCTTTAAGAGCACGAACCAGAGGAGCACGAGTAGGGCAATCAGCGCGACGAGGGCCGCCAGCGCAGCCAGCAGCCACCTCGGCAGCAGTGGCCCTTGCGTCATGGAGCCGTCGATCGGCAGCACAGCGGGGTGAGGGCCGACCTCGTCCTCGGGAACGGTGAGCGTCGTGGTGAACGGCAGAGTCTGGGCGGGGCCGCGCCAGAACCGCTTCAGTGGTCGGAGAGTCGCCCGCACGAAGACCGTCTCTCCCGGCTGGACCGTCACCGCCGCAGGCCTGAACGCGAACGCCAACGCGCCACGCGGATCGCTCCCGCTGACACCCGCGACGTAGGGACAGTTCGACCGGTTGTCGACAGCCAGCCGCGTCCTGCCCCTCAGACCGCCGCGCGTGATCCGGGGGACCAACTCGGCCCCGACCGCGCTGAAAGGCGCAACGTTCAGGGACGCCTCCTCGACGACGCTCCCGTCTGGGTCCTCGGACGACGCAACCCGGATGCCGAGCGGCATGGCACCCGCCGCCGACGCGGGCTCGCGCGGCGCCAACACCACGACGCTCACCGTTCCCGAAGCCTGCGGGAACAACGAGATCGTCTCAGGGCTGAACGACACCCACTGCGATCCCCCTCCCAGAGCTTCGAAGGAGAATCGGTCGACGACCGTCCCGGTGTTACGGATCTGAAGGGTAAGAGTCGACGGTCTACCCGGTTCCACGTCGATATTGGAACTCGACAGCTGAGCGACTGCACCCATGTGAAGGACCTCCGCGTTACCTATCGCCGGATGGACTAAACGTGCCTTGTTCGATTCACTGTTCGAGAAGAAATGTCCGATAGGACAGCCGGGTCTCCTATCGGAACATCCTGGCGAAGCGCAACGCCGGAGCGGCCTTCTTGGCCACCGGTGCAGCGCCCTTCACGGCCTTTGCTACCGGCGCCGCGCGACTCTTCAAAAGGTTGATGCCCGGCGCCGCTCGTCCCTTCAACGCCTTGACGTCCGCCCCGGCTGCCCCCTTCGCTCGCACGAGGACGCTCTTGGCCGGCACCGCTGCCTTCTGCAGGGCTGCCCTCTCCGCTGCGGCGGCCTTCTTCGCTTCGGCGGCAAGGTTGCCGGCCTTGCTCTTCATCGGCGCGGCTGCGCTACCGAGATTGGCGGCTGCCTTCTGCTTCACCGCCTTCGCCGCGCTCTTGGCTGCCTGGAGCTCCTTCATGGCCGAGGTCGCCCCAGGCGTTGCCGCCCCTTTCCCGCGCACCAGGACGCTCTTCGCCCCCTGAGCCCGGCTAGCAGCAAGCTTCTTCGCGTTGAGGGACTTCGCCGCGAGCTTCTTGGCGTCCGCTTTCGCCGGCGCCGGCAGTCGGGGCGCTTGGAGCTTCGGAGGCTTGGGAACCTTCAGCCTCGGTACCGCTGGCTTCTTCAGCGCCAGCGGACCGCCGACCCCCCGGATGAGCACGCTCTTGGCCGGCGCCGCGAGCGATTTGGCCCGTGGAACGACGAGCTTCTCTACCGCGCCGGCGGCGATCGTCCCGGCGACCGGGACCGCCATGGACGCGCCGGCGCGAACGGAGGGCTTCAACTCTTGCTGAAGAGCTCGACTTCGGTGAGCGCTGCGTTCTGCCCCTGGGACGACGCGTACACCGACTCGATGGTGACGGTCAGCGACGTCACCTTCTTGGCACTCACGCCGAACGATTGGAACGACGCGGTGTCCTCGAGCGTGATCGACTTCGAGTACGGCGCAGTTCCCCCGTTGAAGGTCACGAGGATCACCTTGGGACGGGGCTCGCTGAGGTAGGCGTTGGGCGTGTCGTTGTCACCGTTTATGACACCGAACTTGTCGATGTTCGTGGCCGCCTGCAACGTGATCGTCAGAGTCGAGCCGACACCCGAGTTCGGGCTCGCCGTCTCCCAAGTGGTGTTGCTCGCATTGTCGATCGCGTTGCCCGCCGGGTGACCGGGCGCCGCGGACGTCGCCGTCGCCCCCACCGGGTGGACCGGGTTGTAAGTGGTGTGGATCGCGTTCTTGACGTCGTGGTACCACGTACTGAAACGATGCTTGATCGTCTTGCTGAAGGGCCCGACGAAGGTCAAGATCAAGAACACGACTATCGCCAGCGCGACGATCTTCGTCACCCAACTCGATATCCACCCGCCGCCGGCGCCGCCGAACGCACGCCGCCTCATGCGAGGCCGCTCTCCCGCCGCACGCACCTTCCGCTTGCGCAGCCGCAGCCACAACCGCTTGTACCAGGGCGGCACGAACACGACGGCCTGCTGCAGCGACGCACCACAGCGCCGGCAGAACTTGCGAACCGGGTCGTTGCCGTCGCCGCACTGACCGCAGATCAGGTCACCGGGATTGATGACTCTCTGCGGCGAAGGCTTCGGCTTGGGCGCGGGACGTGCCCGGGCAGCAGTCGGTTTGACCGCTTCGGGCTGGACAGCACCCGGTGCCACCGGGCCTGTAGGGGCCGCCGGTTCGGCCGGTGGGGCGGCAGGGGCGGCGCTCGAACCAGCGCTCGGGCCTGTGGTCGCCGGCGCCGAGCTCACCGGCGCCGAACTCGCAGCGGGAGCCTGGATTGTCGGGGGGGTCGAGGTACCCGCACCGGCGGATGGCGAGGAGGCGGCGGGGCTCGCGCTGTGGGGCGCGCTCGCCGGCCGCTCGACCACCGGTGGCGGTGTTGAGATGATGGGGGTCTTCTCCACCGGCTCGGCGACTCTGGCGGCCGGCGCGACGACGGACGTGTCCTCCGCCGCCGGTGTCGTGACCGCAGGCGCGGATGTCGTCGCCGTGCCGCCAGCCGAAGAGGTCGCGGCGGGCGCCGCGGACACGGCCGGCGCTGAGGCTGCAGGCGCTGACGACGGGAGGGGCGCCGATACCGGACCCGGTGTCACCACCGCCGGTTCCGGCTCCGCTTCGGGCTCTGCGACCGCCACGGCCGTGGGCTCTTCCGCCACGCCACCGCCAGAGCTGCCGGTGCGGGACTCGCCCACACCGACGATGCGCTCTTTTACCCGCTCGAACAACCCCGCCTCGACGGCCGGCTCCGGTTCTGGCTCCGGCTCCGGCTCGGGGGCCGGCTCTTCTACCGCTTGTTTCTCGCCGGCCCACTCGAGGAAGGCAGCGCACGACCCGCAGAACGTGTCGCTGTCCTCATTCTCGAAGCCGCACTTGGTGCAGATGATCAACCCGAGGGCTCCTTCCCTTCCGAAGACCCCTCCCCGGCGTCCTCGTCCCGTTCGTCCTCGCTGGTCGGCCCGGGCGCAGCAAGCTCGACCTTCTCCGATCCTGGCAGATCGATGGCACCCGGAGCGGAATCATCCGCCTCTCCGCCATCGCCTGCCCCCGCCTCCGCCGCGGGCTTTGATTCAGTGGCCTCCGCCACCACCTTGCCGGCGGCGCTGAGGATCTCCACCTTGAACACGACGTGCGCCGGGCGCGACGCCGCGACGATCCGCTCCACGGTCCCGATGCTCAAAGAGTCGGGGTCGTCGACAGGCAGCCGCACCGTCAACGAGGCATCGCTCGTGCCCGTAAATGCCGTGTCGGCGGTCTGCGACCACTCGCATCCGCCGCTGTCCACGATCTCGGGTGTGGTGCCGGCGTAGAGCGCCACGTGCGCGGCGAGTCCGGCGGCTGTGCCCCGCACCCTGTAGATGCCCACCGCCTCGTCGATGAGACGGCGCCGGCGATCCAACGGCCATCTCTCGTCGACATCGACGCCGACCCAGCTGGCAAGCCAGTCGACGAAATCGTCGGGCGTCAGGTCGTTGTCGAGGTACGAGTCCCAGCAGTCGATCGTGGCGAAGACGGGAGCGAGCACTTCGTCGAGGCCTTGCGTGAACCGCACGCAGAAGTCGTCCTCCTGCAGCAGCGACGGCAGCTCCTCCGACAGGGGGCGGGCCACGCCGAGACCTGGGGTGGTACCCCGGCCGGGCTCGGGGACCACGACGGTCGACTGGCCCCGCGGGCTCGGGAGCGACGATGCCTCGATGACGGCCATCGCTAAGCAGCCCCTTCCACACGGATCTGGTGCTCATAGGAGAATACGAGAGCGGTCGGAGCCACTTCGACGCGCTGGGCGGCCTGCCCGCGTTCTCCGGTGATCGGGTTGGCAGCGAACAGCCGGGCGTCCTCTACCAGCTCGACTCCGGGCAAAGACTGCAGCAACGCGTAGATCTCGCCGACGTGGACAGGACGCCCGAACGGCCATCCGGTCCCCTGGAGGCCGCCGCTGATCGGGTGCAGATACCGGTAGAGAGCGCGCGTGGCGTTGTCCTGCAGGCGGTTGGCATCGGCCCACGGGCGCGCCCGCATCATCGCGACGACGGTGACCCCCTGGTACGACGGCGGCTCCACCATGACGCGGGCGCCGATCGTGCGCTTGAGGTCGAGCGCGGAAGCGATGTTGCTCAAGGTCTCTGCGGGCGGGACGAGCCGCTCGAAGCTGAGCCTGCCGTCCTCGTCGTCGGCGACCGAAGGCACGACCAGAACGCGCACACCCCCGGCGTCCTCGGGGGCGAGGGCCGGCACAGCGTGCACCCGCGCCGTCTCGGGAGCAGCCTGGCGGGCGAGCTGCTCGTAGTCCTCCGCTGTCACCGCCCTGTTCAGGGTGCGCAGCACGATCGGCCCGCGGACCTTGGCTTCCTCGATGTCCTCGCCGTCCACGCCGCCAGTGGCCGGCCTGCGGTTCTCGACCCGGGTGATGAACGGGATCGTGGTCCTCAAGACCTTGATCGCGCCGCGCGCTATGTTGCCTCTCCTGCCGCCGCCGGTGTGGTACCCGCGGATGCGGATGACGGAACCCTTCGGCGGCACGGCACCGAACTGTGTGAGGGTGCCGTCGTCGTTACGCACGACAGGACCGAACACGATCTCTCCGTTGACAGCGTCGAGCGCGAAGTGGCGATCTTCTTCCGTGCTCTGCGAGAAGTCGCCGACCTCCGTCCACTCCTGCCAGCCCTCGTCGTCGCTGGACACCTCGACGACGGCGCCGCCAGGGGTCGGGATCACGGGTGAGCGCGAGACGAGGTAACGCTGGCCGGCGACACCCTCCGACAGCCCGAGGACCTCGTCGTCGACGAGCTCGGCCTGCACCGCGGGCGTCGTCCCGCCGACGGTGCTAGCAGAAACCCTCTTGATCAGCGGGGAGTTGC
>Ga0307374_10007009_pt1 | contig 17372 bp, 19 predicted proteins | sample OX3MG_FD_202532 | JGI IMG/M metagenome (GOLD analysis project Ga0307374, IMG submission 202532) | Soil microbial communities from Risofladan, Vaasa, Finland - OX-3 | ecosystem: Environmental > Terrestrial > Soil > Coastal area > Acid sulfate soil | place: Finland: Risofladan, Vaasa | collected... | reverse complement strand
CGCAAACCCTTGGCTGGACCGATTCATGGGTGCTTGGTGCACTGGCGATCGGCCTTTTGACGTTGCCTGGTTTCCTGTGGGTCGAATTGCATCATCCAGCACCTATATTGCCGCTGAATCTGTTTCGGTCGCGCGAATTCGCCGGCGCGAACCTGATGACGCTGTTGCTGTATGCAGCGCTCGGAGGGAGTTTGTTCTTTCTCCCGCTGAATCTCATCCAGGTGCAGGGATATTCCGTGGCCGCAGCGGGCGGGGCGTTGTTACCCTTCGTGTTGCTCATGTTCATCTTGTCACGCTGGGCGGGTGGCTTGACGGAGCGCCATGGCGCAAGGCTTCCCCTGGTGATTGGCCCGACGATCGCCGCATGCGGGTTTGCGTTATTCGCCGTTCCCCACATCGGTGGCAGCTACTGGGTCACCTTTTTCCCGGCCGCGGCGGTGCTGGGCTTTGGCATGACGGTAACCGTCGCGCCGCTAACTACGACGGTGATGGGGGCGGTGCCTCCCAGCGCTGTGGGTACCGCGTCGGGTGTTAATAACGCGGTTGCCGGCGTCGCTGGATTACTGGCCATCGCGAGCTTCGGAATCGTGATGTTCAGTACCTTCAATGTGGACCTTCCGCATAAACTTGCGGCGGCCAATGTTGCCCCAATGACCGCCGAGGCGGTCATCGCACAGCGGGCTAGGCTCGCGGCGATCGAGCCGCCAGCGAGCTTGCCAACGGACACACATCTTGCCGTGCGCCGCGCCATCGACGAGGCCTTCGTGTCAGGATTTCGTCGCGTCATGTTGCTCGCTGCATCTCTCGCGCTAGCCAGCGCGATCAGTGCCTGGTTGATGATTGGAGGAGACCCGGCGCGCGCTCGAGCGCGAGAAGATTAACGGGCGCTGCTGATCGGTGATTGCAAGGTCTTGTGTGCCGCCGAACTGATGAGGCCTGGGCGTGCGTTGATTACCGGATGAGGAATATTTGAGCACCACGTTGGCGCGCCTCACCAAACAAAGGACTGCGGCTTGGCATGGAATTCGTATGCATTGATTCGCGACCGGATCCTTCCGTCAGAACATCCCGTGGGGATTGGCGCGAGGGATATTCGAGGCGACCCACGGGGCCGAGTTGGCCGGGTCACCCACGAGCTGCAGAGTGTCCCAATGCTCAACCGCTTTTCCATCGTTGTCGAACCGGTAGATATCGACACCGGCGATACCCGTGTCCGCCGGGTCGTCGGTCAGAAGATTCAGAAAGTTCACATGTGCGAATACGTAGTCGCCGACGGCGATGATCCTGTGGACCACCACTTGCGCGCGCTGATGCGCTCGAGTGACCTGACCAAAGTACTGCCCCAAGGCCACCGATCCGTCTGCGATCAGGGGGTTGTGCTGGACGTAGTCGGGACGAAGGAACTTTGCCGTCGCTTCTTCCGATTTTTTCTTGTTGATCATTAGATCATAAAGAGCGAGCACGTTGTCCTTGTTGCGCACGGCGTGGCTATCGTTTGGATTTACGAGCACGAGCATCGAAGTCTCCTTCTATGAGAAAAATACGAGGTAAGTGGTGGTATCAGCCGAGACCGACAATCTGGAGGCGAAGTGCATCCAGTTCGGCATCTGTTTTTTCCCGAGCGGCCTTGAGCATGAGCTCGGCGTCGACGCCAACGGCGGCGCGGCTTGGCGCGGGTATCTGCTCAGCCAGTTTGATCACGCGCAAGGCAGCCGACACGGCGTCGAGCCCACTGCCTTGCATGTCATTGAGCTTGGCGGTGAATGTTTCGAACGCAGGTCCATATAAGGCGCGTTGCGCGGGCGTCATGTCGTGGGCGACGCGCTCTAGGGCGGATGCCGTCTTTGCAGGGCCACCGGTTTTCATGTTGCCGGCGGCAGCCACGACAACATCGATGCCGAAGGACTTCAACTCTGCGCGATAGACGGCCGAAAACACTTCCATGGCCGCCTTCGATGCGCCGGATGGTCCGTTGAAGGGTAGCGGCACGCTGGCCGTCCAGGTGCTGACCTGAACGATGCGTCCACGTGCCTTGCGAAGCGCCGGCAGAAAGGCGTTGATGACCGACAGGGCGCCGAAAACATTGACATCAAACTCGCGCCGGATGGCGTTAAGCGACAGAACCTCGACCGGTCCTGGCGTCAGGATGCCGGCGTTGTTGATTAGCAAATCGAGCCCGGCATCCCCGAGCGCATCGGACACACTATCCGCCCAGGCCTGCACCGCCACTTCCTTGGTCAGGTCGCAAATTGCCAGGCGCACGCGGCCGTTTGAGGCAGACTTCAGATCTTCGACCTCCACGTCGGACAAGGCCGTGCCGAAAACGCCATAGCCTTTGGCGGCGAGTCCCAGTGCAATCTCTCGACCCAGACCGGCGCCGGCACCGGTAATCGCTACGGATCGGTTCATTTGTGCAATTGAGGATGACATTGTGTTTCCCTTTCAATTCGATGTGATGGCGAGCGTCACGCCTCAGTTGTCCGGTGCAGGAAGCCCATGCGGCCGTCTCAGCGACTCGCTGCAAGTTTCTGAACCTCGGGGAGGTACCACTTGATGACGTCCCGAGCCTTGTTGGCAAGCGGTGACTTCCAGTCGCGGAAGAGTTCGGTGATCAGTGCGAGGGAAGTGTTCGGAATCGCCCCGGCCGCGGTCAGGCGCTCCACTGCGGTGCGGTGCGCGAGTTGCGACATGCCGCCAACGGCGTCGACGACGAACATCGCCTCATAACCATCGCGAATGGCATCCACCACCGGGAACGCGAGACAGATCTCGGTATAGAGCGCGGCAAAGATCAGCTTTTTCCGGCCGGTTTTCTCGACCGCGGCGCGAAACGACCGGTCTTCCCAGGCGTCCATTGAACTTCGGTCGATCACCTCAAGTTCGGGCAATTCATTCCGGATCGAGGCGCGTGTCGGGCGGTTCACACCCATCTCGACGCCGACCGAGCTCAGCACGACGGGAATATTAAAGGCCTTCGCCGCTCGGATCAGGAACCTGACGTTCAACTCGATTTCGTCCGCAGTCGTTTCGGACTTCACGTTCGTGAACATCTCCTCCTGGTAGTCGATCAAGACCAAGGCGACCTCTTCGGAGGTCCATATGCCATTGACTTTACTCATAGGTCGGTTCTCCGGTTTTGTCGAGCGGAACAGCGCCTTGCGCTATTTGGGCTTCGACGGATGTAGAATGCCGTTCCCGATCACCGCGTGCTAGTCTTGTCAAACGACATGCAGTGTCGCGAAAACTGGAACACTGGTTATGGACCTGGAAGAGTTGCAGACCTTTGTGGAGATTGCCGACGCAGGGGGTGTGTCACCGGCTGCACGTCGCCTCGGGGTATCCAAGTCCATCGTGAGCCGACGATTATTCCGGCTGGAAGCAGCACTCGGCGTGCAGTTACTTGCGCGGACCACCCGAGGCGCCGCCCTCACCGAGGCTGGGGTTACATTTCGCGATCATGCCGCGCGGGTCTGCGCCGAGATCGACACTGCTCGGGAGTCCATCCTGCCGGCGGGTGATTTGCGCGGCCAACTTCGGGTTGCGAGCCCGCTATCTTTCGGAACGACACATCTGGCGCCGGTGCTGGCGCAGCTAGCGCTCAGAAATCCGCTCCTACACGTGCTGGTCTCTTACAGCGATCGGTTCGTCGACATCGTCGGAGAAGGGTTTGATTGTGCAATACGTGTGGGGTACTTGGAGGACTCGAACCTTATCGGCCGCCGCATCGGCCCGATCAGTGGGCGGCTGGTCGCGAGTCCCGAATACATCAAAGAACATGGCACTCCCAAGAACCCGGACGAACTTCTCAATCATCACGCACTGATGCAAGGAACAGAGGCTTGGCACCTCCTGGATGGAGGTAAGACGATCGCCATCCATCCGCGAGGTCGATTCAAGGCGGATAACGGGGCGGCTCTTGCTGCGGCGGCTATCGCCGGGCTCGGCATAGCGGCGCTCCCGGATTTCTTGACAGAGACTGCCGTGGCGTCGGGAGCCTTGGTTCCGGTGATGAGCCGCTATCCACTCCCTGACGGCGGAATCTTTGTCGTCCGACCACCGGGGCGCCAGCCGGCGCGGAAGGTCCGGGTTCTCACGGAATTGCTTATCGACCACTTCGGATGATGTGCCACATCCGGGCTGCTCGTTACGATGGCGTGGAGGCTCCTGCTGGTTTGAGTGGTTGCTTCACACTTCCATTACAACGGGATCGCCCGGATCGGCCGAGTGAGGGGAAGCGCGGTCACCAGCCTTGACAAATACCACAGACGTGCGCGTTGATGTTGACATGCCACGCCACTCGAATAAGGAAAAGTTGCTCACCGATGGGTTGCAATTGGTACACCAGCGCGGGTTTGGGGCCACTAGCGTGCGCGACATCACCCAGGCTGCCGGCGTGCCGCAGGGGTCGTTCACCAACCATTTCGCTTCGAAGGAAGCTTTTGGGCTCGAGATTCTTGAGCGCTACCGAGAGATGACGAACGCCGCTGTCAGGGCGACTCTGCGAAGCGATCGGCTACCGCCGCTTCGCCGGTTGCGAGCTTGGATCAGTGGTCAGCTTGCGTACCTCCGTAAGGAGGACATGCGTCGAGGGTGTCTGTACGGAAACCTCAGTGCGGAGGCGAGCGAGGCAAGCGACGCGATTCGCTTTCGTGTCGCCTCAGTGTTCGCGGAGAACCAAGCATCGGTAGCCTACTGCCTAGAAGCGGCGATTGATGCCGGCGAGCTGACCGCCGATACCGATGTACAGGAGCTCGCCGGCTTCATCGTCAGCTCGCTCCAAGGCGCCATTCTCGTGGCGAAGTCACAGCGTAGTCCGATCCCGGTACAACGCTTCGAACGCGTCCTGTTTCAGCAGCTGCTTCCTCCGGCCGCTCTGGCATCGAAGCGGCGTCGCAACCGCATTACTCGCTGAATCGACCTCTGGGTTCAAATCGGCTTCGACTTGACATCGCCAATACGTTCGTACATATTTAATCATCATTGAGACTGCTGGCGGTTACGTGGCGTTCGCATCGTTGCGGTAAGCGTCCATGGCTCGCGGAAGCGTCGGTAATTTTCGACGCGCGCGACCAGGCACGGTGTCACTGAAACACAAGCGAGGGCCTTCCATGCCGATGATCGACGATTACGCCGCTGCCGGCCTCTTTTCCGCAGACGCTGAACGACGTCTCGCGCAGGAACTCACCGCCGCCCTGCTAAGAGCAGAAGGCGTGGTCAACCCGGGACCGACCCACACGAACTATACCGCGGCGTCCATCCATCGTCTCCAGCCCTCTGCCGTGAACACGGCGGCAGAGAGCAGTGCGCGTACAGCCCGAGTTCAAGCGCTGACGCCGCCGGGCGTGCTGAGTCGAGAGGCGCAAAAGCTGCGCGCTTCCGAAGTGACGCAGACCGTCGGACTCAACCGCCCTCTCTAAGGCTATCCATTCTTATTGCAATAGTAGGTATTGTTATGAACGACAACAAAACCTTCGTTCTCACGGCATTCGAAACGCTGTTCAACAAGCGTGATTACGAAACAGCCGCGAAATTCTGGTCACCCGATTACATTCAGCACAGCGCGCACATTCCACCCGGAAGAGACGGGCTCTTCAACCTCGTAAGAGCAGCTCCGCGAGACCTGCGGTACGATAATCATGTGGCTGTCGCCGACGCCGACTACGTATTGCTGCATGGCCGTTTTACTAACAATGCAAGGCCACGCGCCTGGGTCGCCGGTGACGTAATCAGGGTCGCGAACGGCGTTATTGTCGAGCATTGGGACACTCTCCAAGACGAAGTCACGCGGGAGCAGTCGAAGAGCGGACTCCCGATGTTTGGAGACCACTTCCCGACGGCCGAGCCGGAACTCACCGTGGAAAGGGCGAGCAGGATCGTCGCGCCGCTCTACGAGGCATTGAACCAGCCTCAAAAGAAGGATGTTAATACCCTTCTCGCGCAGGCCTGCCACGCGGACTACAAGTCCTATTCGACCAACGATGAGTGGCTATCGCGCGATGCGCTCGCGGAAGTGTTCAAACAGATGGGCGCGAGCGTTCCCGACCTGGCGTGGAGCGTCACGGACCTCATGGTCTCGGGCGATCGCGTCATCGTGCGAGGCGAAGCGACCGGAACCCCGGTGGGTGAGCTCTTCGGCGCTCGTCCTACCGGCCGAAGCTTCAAAACGATGGCCCTCGATGTGTTCACCGTGAGAGGCGATAAGCTCGCGTTGGCGTATCACGTCGAGAACTGGGTGGGTGCGATTCAACAGATCCAGCGCTAGTCCCAAGACGTGTCCCCTTCGTAAGCCGTTCGACCGCGGCATGCGAGGAGACTCCGCTCGCGCTCAGGCGATGACAGGTGGTTGCCATGGACAAGTTCACAGGTTCACAGCCGGATGCCCTGAAGTGGGAAGTGTTCATGACCCCGGGCATACCCGTCGTTACTCCCGATCGCCCTTCGGACGTACGAGAGACGTATTTCCAAGCGATGGCGTCGACCCTCATCTACGGGAAAAGCGACGCTCTCCTCGTCGATACCTTTATGACCATCGAGCAGGCCAGTGCCCTGGCAGATTGGGTCGCCTCCAAGAACAAGAACCTGACGACCATCTACATTACTCATGGCCATGGAGACCATTGGTTTGGAGTTGGCACTCTTCTTGAGCGGTTTCCAAATGCCAGCGTCGTGGCGACGCCGAATACAGTGAAGGTGATGCGCCGGAATGCGTCCCCGGAGGCCCTCCGCACGGCTTGGGAGCCGGCATTCCCGCGTCAGATTCCCAACAAATTGGTGATCGCGAGAGAACTCGAAGGAAATGTAATTGTTCTAGAAGGGCACGAACTGATCGTCGTGGAGCTCGGTCACACCGACACGGAGCATACGACGTGCCTGCATGTTCCTTCGATTGGGCTCGTGGTCGCAGGCGACGCTGCCTACAACGACGTCCACCTTTACCTTGCCGAGTCAAACGTGCAGAAGCGACAGGACTGGATCGCAGCGCTCGACAAAATCGAGGCGCTCAACCCACGCGCGGTTGTCGCTACACACAAGCGACCGGAGAACGACGACAATCCGCGGATTATCGAAGAGACGCGAAAGTACATTCGCGACTTCGATCGGCTGGCGGAAACGACGAGGACCGCACAAGAGCTCTACGACAAGATGCTGGAGCTTCATCCAAGCCGCATCAATCCCGGGTGGGCGCTGTGGAGCTCGGTGCGCGCGGTCAAGCCATAGAGTGGACCGGTATGCATGCAGATGAACTCCACACTTACAGAGCGAAACAAGCAGCTGACGCTGAACGCCTTCGACACGCTCCATCAATCTGCACGCTCTATCAATCTGCGTGACTACGAAGTCGAGCCGGCACTCATTTCTTAGCATTGGAGAGATCGATGTCATCAATCAACACCGCGAGTAACACGATCGCTCCCACGCAGTTCCTGCAGACGAATGGCCATTCCTACGCGTATCGAAGGTTCGGCAATGGCCCTGGGCTACCGTTGCTCTTCCTGCAGCACTTCACCGGGACGCTCGACAACTGGGATCCATCGGTGACGGATCCGATCGCCTGCGGACGGGAGGTCATCCTGTTCGACAACGCTGGCGTGGGGCGGTCCACCGGCGAGGTCCCGGACACAATTGCCGGAATGGCGGGACACGCGACGGCCTTTCTTGACGGACTTGGAATAGAGACGAGTGACGTGGTCGGGTACTCCCTCGGTGGGATGATCGCGCTTCAGATGGTGCAGGACCGGCCATCGATCTTTCGGCGGATGGTTCTCGTCGGGACCGCCCCGCGAGGCGGCGAGGACATCATGCACCTCGAGAAACCGAGCCTGGCGAAGCGTATCCAGGATCCAACGAACCGAGGGTACGATGTTTTGAAGAAGATTTTCTTCACATCGTCGCCAGCGAGCCAGGCCGCGGGTGAGGCATTCATCCGGCGGCTCTCACAGCGCAATGACGACCTCGATCCACCCTCGGGTCCGAAGGTGGCAAATGCGCAGATGGCGGCATTCCGTGAGTGGGAACAGTTCGACGGCTCACGATTTGCTGAACTCAGGGGCATTCGTCAGCCTACGCTCGTCGTGAACGGTGTCCACGACGAGATGATCCCCGTTTCCAACTCGTACCGATTGAGCGAGAACCTGGGGAACGGTGTCTTACTCACGTACCCCGACGCGGGACATGGCTCTCTATTCCAGTATCCGGAATCCTTCACGAGACATGCAACAGCGTTTCTGTCCTCCAATTCCGAGTCGGCCGCATTCTGACGTGCCTGGCTGGTACGCAAAGGCAGCCGCTGATGGAGTCGTTCTTGGGAAAGATCTATGAAGACGTGGTTCATTACGGGCATAAGCTCAGGGTTTGGTAGAGCGATTGCCAAAGCCGCCTGGGCCACGGGCGATCGCGTGGTCGACACTCAGCGCAACGAGGAACAACGGAAGGCAGTTGCCTGTGGGGTACGAATTACTAATGAAGCATATTTAGTTCGAGTATTGGACCCGATTGAAATGGCAATCGATCGGCGGGCAGCAGATGTTCGACATTGGCGCGGCCGATACTGGATTGAACCACTATATTGGACGCTTCGGAGCCGCGAAACACGGCTAAGATTATGGTTCTAAAACACGCCCGGAGAGATTCGAACTCCCGACCACGTGGTTCGACGACTGTGTCTCGCTAGCACCTAATATATTGGAAATACAGGATTTTCGCCCCCCCCCCAGCGCTGAGCAATATTTCCGGTAAATACACCCCGCTAGCCACTTGAATTCATGAGATACCGCCTTGTAATAATAGACGCATCACCGGGCTCGAACGCGGCCAACGCGTCGATTAGGAAAGGACCTGGGAAGGATCCGCGGAAATCGAGACGCGCGGTCGCCAGTGCGGTCGCGACTAATTGCGGATCACAAAGTAGGACACCCGAGTCCCAAACCAACGATGTAAAACGAAAAAATTCCGCTAATTGGTACTATAAAATATCCCCACGATGGATATATCTTCGTAGCATCGTCACAGCACTTGAACGAATTTCCAGAGCAGAAAAGTTACGGCTTAGGGAGTATGGGCGAAGCCAAAGAGAATAATGAGGAGTCTCCTCGCGTGAACACCCCGCCAGTGCCGCGACCGCGAAGACGCGGCCGCATACGCAAGTTCCTCCTCGCCGGCGGAGCTGGCTTGGCGCTCATCGTCATCGTGATCTTGCTATACGAGCATTTCGTCGCGCCCTACGAATCCACCGACGACGCGTTCATCGACGGCTACATTACCCTTATCAGTCCGCGGATACCGGGGCCGGTGGTGGCGCTGCGGGTCACGGACAACGAGGAGGTGCGTCAAGGCCAGGTGCTCGCGGAAATCGACTCGCGCGACTACTCGGCCGCCCTATCGGCGGCTCGCGCGGATCTCGCCGCCGCACGTAGTCAACTTGCGCAGGCGCACGCCCAGGTCAGGGTGTACGAAGCGAAAGTCACCGAGGCGCAGGCTTCGGTCGCCGCGGCCGATGCGCAAGCACTCCGATCAAGAGAAGATCTCGCCCGCTATCACGCAGTGGAAGCGCGGGCGGTCTCCGAGACGGCGATGGACGAAGTCCAAGCACAGGCGCGCACCACCGCCGCGGCACTCGCGTCGGCGCGCAGTCAGGTGCAAGCCGCCGCCGCTGCTGTGACCCTCGGCAACGCCGGCCTGGACGCCGCCGCGGCCGCCGTCGCGCAAGCCGAAGCCAAGCTGCGGCAGGCGGAATTGAACCTCTCCTATACGAAGATCCGGGCCCCGATCGACGGCCGGGTCACCGCCCGCACGGTGCAGCCGGGGAATTTCGTGCAACCGGGCCAGACGCTACTGGCCATCGTGCCGAAGAACCTATGGGTGACGGCCAATTTCAAGGAGACACAATTGACTTATATGCGTCCCGGCGAGTCAGTGCAACTGCGCATCGATGCCTATCCGGACCGCTCATTTCACGGGCATGTGGATAGCTTGCAGGCCGGCACCGGGGCGCGATTCAGCCTGCTGCCGCCGGAGAACGCGGTCGGTAATTACGTGAAGGTCGTACAGCGCCTGCCCGTGAAGATCGTATTCGATCACCCGTTGCCCGCCGGCATCGACGTGGCGCCGGGCATGTCGGTCGTGCCGACGGTCCGGGTCCAATGAGCGGCACCGCCGCGGGCGCCCCGCTCGAATGGCGGCCGCGCGCGAACCCCTGGCTGATCGCGTTGCCGGTGATGTTGGCGACGTTCATGGTCATTCTCGACACCTCGATCGTGGTGGTCGCGCTCCCGTACATCGCCGGTAACCTCGGCGCGACTCAGGACGAATCCACCTGGGTGCTGACGAGCTATCTGGTTGCGAACGCCGTGATTTTGCCCGCGAGCGCTTGGTTTTCAAGCTTCTTCGGCCGCAAGCGCTTTTTGATCGGCTGCACGGCCATGTTCACCATAGCGTCGCTGTGCTGCGGAATCGCGAGGACCATGCCGCTATTGGTCGTCGCCCGGGTCCTGCAAGGCTTGGGCGGAGGTGCGATGCAGCCGCTGTCGCAAGCGATTCTGCTCGAGAGCTTCCCACCGACCCAGCGCGGCACGGCGACCGCCCTGTTCGGTCTCGGCATCGTCGTCGCCCCGATCGTCGGCCCGACTTTGGGGGGGTATCTTACTGACGAGCTTTCATGGCGGTGGACGTTCTACATCAACCTGCCAGTGGGAATTCTCGCCGTTTTTCTGATGCTTCTCGTGATCGAGGACCCTCCCTACATTCGCGCCGCCCGCCCCAGCCGAATTGACGGTCTCGGCTTCGGTCTCATGACCTTGTTTCTGGGCACATTGCAGATCCTACTGGACAAGGGTCAGGATGCGGACTGGTTTGCGGCGACTTGGCTGCGGTGGTTTGCGGTCATTTCCTCGGTCTCGTTGATCGCCTTCATCGTGCGCGAGCTGCGCACGGATCACCCGATCGTCGACCTTCGAGTGTTCAAGAACCGAAATTTCGCGGTGAGCAGCGCGTTGTTCGGGTTATTCGGTCTCGCCCTCTATGCGTTGATCACGCTGCAGCCGTTATTCCTGCAGTCGCTCCTTGGCTATACGGCGTTCGACGCCGGTCTGTCCGTTACGCCGCGCGGTTGCGGCGCGCTGGTCGCACTGTTCACGGTCGGCGCGCTGGTCGGCCGCGTCAATCCCAAAATCCTGGTGGGCGCCGGCTTCGCATTCCTCGGAATCTCCAGTCTGCTGTTGAGCCGCTTGAGCCTGCAAATGTCGATCAGCAGCATCATCCCGGCCAATATCATCGCCGGTCTCGGCACGAGCTTCATCTTCGTGCCCCTGACCACGCTCGCGATCGGTACCTTGCGCAATGAGCAGATCGGTAATGCGACCGGTATCCAGAATCTCGTTCGCAACGTCGGCGGCAGCATCGGCTTGTCGTTCGTGTCGACCATGTTGGAGCGCTACGCACAGGCGCACCAAGCAATGATGGTTGCGCAATTGTCGCCTCTGAATCCCCAATACCAGCAGCATCTGGGCTTCGCGCAACGCCTCTTCGAGCTGCGCTTTAGCGCGGTCGACGCACTGGCGCGCGCCCGCGATTTTCTGTATCACATATTGATGCAACAGTCGAATTACTGGGCGTTCATGAACGTTTTCTACGACGTCGCCTGCCTGTGCGCGGTGTGCGTTCTGTGCGTCCCAATCTTCGAGCGGCCCGCGCAAGTGCACGCGGTTACGGTGGTAGAATGAGTAGCGGAAAATCATGAAGCAGATTCTGGTCATCGATCGGGAGTTCGGCGCAGGTTGCAGCGACATCAGCGAGAAGCTCGCCACGCGTCTCAACTGGAACCTGTTTGACGATGAACTGACGCGCCAAATCGCGCACCTCGCGAAGATCCCGGTGGAAGTCTGCCGCCGCCGCGAGGAGCGGACCGATCCGTGGCTGCAGCGGCTCATCAACTTCGTTTGGCGCGGTACGTTCGACCGCAATCTGCCCTCCCCCGATGTCGCGATCCTCGATACTGACCGACTGGTGTCCCTGATCAGACAGGTGATCGAACAAGCGGCCGAAAAGGCGCCTTGCGTGATCGTCGGGCGCGGGGCACCATATTTTCTGCGCGAACGCACCGACACGTTCTCAGTGTTTCTGTACGCCTCCCGCGAGTCGAAATTCCGCCGGGTGCTGAAGCGCGCTAACAGCGAGGCCGAGGCCGCCGAGCTCGTGGACACGATGGATGAGGATCGACGCAAGTTCGTCAAACACTATTTCGGTCATGAGTGGCCGAATCGACTCCTCTTCGATGCGATGCTGAATACCGGCATCGGCGATGCCGGCACGGTCGAAGCCATCTTGTATCTCCTCAATGCGGTTAATCGCAGCGAGGGGGCCGCGGCGACGTGAGGACAGCGCAACTCATCGCCGTCGCGACGTGGTGCCTGTGCGCCGGCTGCACCGTCGGACCGAATTACCGCCCGCCGAGGGCCGCGCTGCCTTCGCATTGGATCTCGCCGCTCGCGGGCGGCGAAGACACGGGTGCGGCGGACCTCGCCACATGGTGGGCGCATTTCGACGATGCACAATTGAGTGTCTTGATGGACAAGGCAGTGCGTTCCAACCTGACCTTGCGGATCGCCGAGGAGCGGGTGCGTGAGGCACGCGCCGAGCGCGACCTCGCCGCCGGCGGCGCCGGACCATCTATCGGGGCGTCTCTCGCCTATTCCCGAAATCGCTACGGAAAGAACGGCTTTCCGCCGCTACCTCCCGGCACGCCACTCGACTTCAATCTCTACAATACCGGCTTTGACGCGGCCTGGGAGCTCGATCTGTTCGGCGGCACGCGGCGCGCGGTGGAAGCGGCTAATGCCGAGGTCGGAGCCGCGGAGTACGGTCGGCGCGACGTGCTTGTCACGTTGCTCGCCGAGGTCGCGCGGAATTACATTGGTGCCCGCGGATATCAACAACGCCTCGCGATCGCGCGACAGAACATCGCGGCGCAGCGCGATATTGTAGGCTTGGTCCGCAGCCGCTTCGATCACGGCCTGAGCTCGGATCTAGATCTACAACAGGCGACTGCCCTTTTGACAGCCACCGAAGCGCTGGTGCCTTCGCTCCAGACCGGTTTCGACCAGTCGGTCCATCACCTTGGAGTACTGCTCGGCGAGGCATCCGGTGGACTGGACGCACATATGGCGACTGTGCAGTCGATACCGTCAACGCCGCCCACGGTCCCAGTCGGACTCCCCTCCGACTTGCTGCTTCGCCGTCCGGATATTCAGCGCGCAGAGCGGGAAGTCGCGGCGTCGAGCGCGCGCATTGGCGAAGCCAGAGCGGACCTCTTTCCCAAATTCTCGCTGACAGGCGACGTCGGCTTGGATAGTCTATCGGCCGGCAACTGGATCGATTACGCGAGCCGCTATTGGTCTGCGGGGCCCTCGCTACGATGGGAGATTTTCGAAGCCGGACGGATCAGAGCCAACATCCGCATCCAAAGCGCTCGCGAGCAGCAGGCGCTGAACGCTTATCAGCAAACATTGCTGGTCGCGCTCGAGGAGGTGGAGAACGCGCTGGTCGCCTACGCGCGCGAACAGACGCGCCGCGACGCACTTGTCCGGTCCGAGCGCGCGAGCGACGAGGCACTCAAGTTATCCACTCAGCTTTACCGCAGCGGCCTCGCGGATTTCCTCAAAGTCCTGGAATCCGAGCGAGGGTTGTATGCCTCCCAAGACGCCCTCGTGCAAAGTGACGAGGCGGTATCGCTCGACCTCGTCCAGCTATACAAGTCCTTGGGCGGCGGTTGGCAACCCGCGTCCAAGCCTACGCCAAGCTCGGAAATTTCCCCGGTGGCACGAACATCTGCGCATCCTAGCCTGCGGGCACAACGTTAGCCATGCACCAAACGGATCGGAATATTAACTACAGGTAGCGTGTTGTCCGAAAACTCAGATTGCCTTTTCGGGAAACCCGCCGATGGCATAAAACGATGTCGCTTCGTATCGAAAACTTCGTAGCGCTGCTATCCGGGAGCATCGCCGCGTGGCTGCAACGACACGCCGCGGCTCGAATCGAGTATCTGAAGGCCGAGAACCGCGCGTTGCGTCGGCGCCTCGGGGGCCGGCGAATTATCTTTACTGCCGCCGAGCGCCGGACATTGGGTACTTTGGCGAAGAAGGTTGGGCGTAAGGCACTGCGCGACCTCGATCCTATCGTCACGCCGGCCACCCTCCTGCGCGGGCACCGAGAATTGGTCGCCCGGAAATGGACCTTTCCCAGTCGCCGTCGACCGGGTGGGCCGAGAACCCGGGCCGACATCGAGCAACTCGTGGTGCGGATGGCCACCGAGAACACTGACTGGGGATACACCCGAATTCTGGGCGCGCTCGACAATCTCGGCATCAACCTCGACCGCGGCACGATCCAACGTATCTGAAGGAACACCTGATTGAGCGCGCCCCGATTCGGAGGAAGAGGATTTCCTGGTCGGCGTTCTTAAAGGCTCATTGGCGAGGTCTTGCGGCGAGTGATTTCTTCACGGTGGAAGTTTGGAGCTTGAAGGGACTGCTTACTTTCTATGTTCTCTTCGTCATCGATCTGCCCACCCGCCGGGTGTGGGGCGCGAATTACCAATTAAGCAAATTTAGTTCGAGTATCGGGCCCCATTGAAGTTGCAATCGACCGGCGGCCAGCAGATGTTCGACGTTGGCGCGGCCGATATTGGATGAAAGTACTGGATATTGGACACTTCGGAGCCGCGAAGCGTGGCTAACATGTTGATTCTAAAGCGCGCCCGGACGGATTCGAACCGCCGACCACCTGGTTCGAAGCTATGTGAAAATCGGCGGGCTCGATTTTTTCGCGAATTTATTCTTTGAGATTCAACGCCTTAGAAAACCACAGCCGCCGGGACATCGTTGCATTTGTCACGACCGAGCATAACGAAGCTGTACCGACTCACGCAAAAGTCCCGCACGCCCAAAGCTGTGAAGATCCGTCAACCTGCTCGTATATGGCGCCGCACGCTATCATTCGACAATTCGCACCCCACAGGGCGAGAGCGCTCAAGAAGTTTTGTCATGACCAACATCACCGTCTCGTTGCCCGATGAGCTGGCCCAGGAGGCCCAGTCCGCCGGACTCCTGCGCCCCGATGCCATTGAGCGGCTGCTACGCGAGGCCATGAAGAAGCGCCAGATCGATCAGCTATTCACCACCATGGACAAGCTCGTCCAGGTCAAGCCGGCGCTCACCGAAGCGGAGATCGACGCCGAGATCGCGGCCGCCAGGGCGGACCGTGCGCGCCGTCGCTGATACCAACACCGTCGTCTCGGCATTCCTGTGGGGCGGCGCGCCGGCTGACGTGCTCACCGCCGCTCGCGAACAGCGCCTTACGCTTATCACCAGCGCCACTCTCATCGCTGAACTTGAGGACGTCTTCGCCCGCGAGAAGTTCGCCGAGCGCATCGCCCGCATCGGCAGCACCGTTGCAGACCTCCTCGTCGGTTACCGCGCCCTCGCGCAGATCGTCCGGGTCACCTCGATGGCTCCGGTCAGTCGCGATCCGGATGACGATCACGTGCTCGCCTGCGCGCTCGCGGCCGACGCCGGTCTCATCGTTACCCGCGACCGGGACCTGCTCACCCTGGACCCATTCCGCGATATCCGCATTCTCTCGGCCCGCGAGGCGCTCACCCTCATCGTCGAGCCACGCGGCTAACCAATCATTAATTGTGACCGCGTTCTATTTGAAACCTCGAATTGAATTGCAAATACCTGCACCTGCATGCGATCGATAGGCTAATTTTCAATAATAGCGCCAACGCCGCGTCGCTTCCCCATTCATGCACTTTCCGGCTACGCGTCCACCGCGCGGGGCGCCTATGCTCACCTCGGATCGACTCGCCACCGAGGACCGGAACATGCTGGAAGGTTACGTCGTCAAGCCTGTGGGGTGCGAATTCGCCGATCATAGCGTGATGCGCCATATGCGAGCAGTCTTGTGCCGCATCGTATCCCTGGTAGCCTACCTTGACGATGCGCGACTTGCTTCTCCTCGCGGTGCAATTGATCGTCACCCTGGCCAAGCTCGCGCGCCCTGGCGGTGTCCGCTCCGTCATCGCCGAGTCCTTGCTGCTTAAACAACAACTCCTCATCAGTCGTCGTTCCCGTCGACGTGCCCCGACGCTAACCACAGTCGATCGATTCGTGCTCGGTCTAATTATTCTGTTCGTGCATCCCCGACGCGTCGCGAAACTCGCCGCGATTCTGAAGCCGGCGACGTTGTTACGATTCCACAAAACGCTGGTCGATCGAAAGTATCGCCGCCTGTTCTCATCCGTCGGAACCCGGCGCAAGCCAGGCCCGAAGGGCCCGACAGAGGAAATCGTCGCGGCCATCCTCGAGATGAAGCTCCGCAACCCCGGCTTCGGCAATCAGCGCATCGCTCAGCAGCTCTCGGATACATTCGGCGTGCAGATCGATAAGGATGTCGTCCGTAGGGTCCTTGCAAGACATTACGGATCGGAACATCCAGACGCCCCGGGCCCCTCGTGGCTCACTTTCCTCGCACAAGCAAAGGATAGCCTCTGGAGCGTGGATTTATTCCGCTGCGAATCGATTCTCGTTCGTAGCCATTGGGTCCTTGTGGTCATCGATGTGTTCTCTCGGCGCATCATCGGCTTCGGCATCGGCGGCGAGTACATCGATGGTGCGGCCGTATGCCGCATGTTCAATCACGCCATCGCCGGTCACGCGCCACCGGCGCGGATCAGCACCGATCACGACCCACTGTTCCGTTTTCACCGGTGGCTCGCCAACCTACGAGTCCTCGAAATAGAGGAGATCAAATCGGTACCGTACGTCCCGATGTCGCACCCTTTCGTCGAGAGATTGATCGGGACGATCCGGCGTGAGTACCTAGACCATACGTTCTTCTGGAATTCGTTTGATCTTCACCAAAAGCTCGAAAAATTCCGCGCCTATTACAACGAAGTCCGCGTCCACCGCTCCCTCTACGGCACCACACCCGCGAATCGCGCCGGAAACGCCTCATCTGCGAAAGCGAACTTGGCTCACTATGCCTGGAAACGGCATTGCAACGGGCTATTCGAAACGCCAGTCGCCGCTTGATATGGAATTCGCACCCCACACCTCGGCAGCGGGGAATCCGGCGAAAATTTCCACCCCAAGCGCCTCGGCCCGCCGCGCCATCCAGCGCACCACGTTGCCTAGGCTGATGATGTAGTTGCCGTGGTTCTTGAAACAGCCGGGCAGGAACAAAGCGGGTGTCGCCTTGGCCGTGGTTTCGCTCAGGAACCAGAACGCGTCTTCGGTCACCGGCTGTTCCAGTGGCGCCCCATCGGCCATCCAATTGGGCAGCAATTCGGTGAGAGCCCCCGGGTCCATGATTGC
>Ga0307374_10007008_pt1 | contig 17375 bp, 14 predicted proteins | sample OX3MG_FD_202532 | JGI IMG/M metagenome (GOLD analysis project Ga0307374, IMG submission 202532) | Soil microbial communities from Risofladan, Vaasa, Finland - OX-3 | ecosystem: Environmental > Terrestrial > Soil > Coastal area > Acid sulfate soil | place: Finland: Risofladan, Vaasa | collected... | reverse complement strand
CCTTGCAGACGCGCACCATCGCCCGCGCGTACGGTCCGAACGAGCAGCGGCAGAGGGGGATCTGGTTGGTGATCGCCGCGCCGTCGACGAGCCAGCCGATCGCTCCCACGTCCGCCCAGGTGACGGTGGGGTAGTTGAAGATGCTCGAGTACTTCTGGCGACCCTCGTGGAGGAGGTCGATCAGCTCGGCGCGGTCGATGCCGAGCGTCTCGGCCGCGCAGTACAGGTAGAGACCGTGACCCGCCTCGTCCTGCACCTTGGCCATGAGAATCGCCTTGCGCCGCAACGAGGGGGCGCGGGTGATCCAGTTGCCCTCGGGCTGCATCCCGATGATCTCGGAATGAGCGTGCTGTGCGATCTGGCGTATCAGCGTCTTGCGGTAGCCGTCGGGCATCCAGTCGCGCGGTTCGATCCGCTGATCGGCGTCGATCAGCGCCTGGAATTCAGCCTCGCGGGGGTCCGCGACCGCTCCCGTTGGAGGCGGGGCGCTCCCGGCGTCGCCATGCTCGGTCTGGCCACCTGATCTCATGCACCTACAATAGAACCACATGGTTCAGGTCGCCGAGATTGGCGTGCCCGTGCTCGAAGGCACGGATCACGTTGAGTTGTGGGTCGGTAACGCGCGCCAGGCCGCCTACCACTATCGCCAGGCCTTCGGATTCGACGTCATCGCCTATGCCGGTCCCGAGACAGGCGTCCGCGATCGCGCCAGCTACGTGCTCCGACAGGGCAAGGTGCGCCTGGTGCTCACGGCCCCACTTCAGCCCGAGGGTGAGATCGCCGAGCACCTCAGGCTCCACGGCGACGGCGTCCGCACCATCGCGCTCCGGGTCGAGGACGCCACGGCGGCGTACGAGGCTGCGACCGCCCGGGGGGCCCGAGGGGTCGCGGAGCCCAGCCGTGCCGAGGACGAGCACGGCGTCGTGACCTCCGCATCGATCGCCACGTTCGGCGACACCATCCACACCTTTGTCGAGCGCAACGAGTATTCGGGGGTCTTCTGGCCCGGGTACCGCGTCGACAACCGAAGCGGGGGCGGGGTGGGCCTGGGCTTCATCGACCACACGGTCGGCAACGTCGACATCGGGAAGATGGACGACTGGATCTCGTTCTACTCCGAGGTATTCGGGTTCGCCGTGTTCCAGGAGTTCGACGAGAAGGACATCGCGACCCAGTACAGCGCGCTGCGCTCGAAGGTGGCGCGCGACCCGCGCACCCAGATCACCATGCCCATCAATGAGCCCCACGTTGGGCTCAAGAAATCGCAGATCCAGGAATATCTCGACTACTACCGGGGCAGCGGCATCCAGCACATCGCCGTCCACACCGATGACGTCGTCGGCACCGTGCAGGAGATGCGCGACCGCGGTGTGGAATTTCTCACCGCTCCCGGCGCCTACTACGACGCCCTGGGAGATCGCGCTGCCGGCATCGACGAGGATCTCGACAGATTGCGGTCGCTCAACATCCTCATCGACCGCGATGACGACGGCTACCTGCTGCAGATCTTCACGCGACCTGTCGGGGACCGACCGACCCTGTTCTTCGAGGTGATCCAGCGCAAGGGCTGCAAGGGCTTCGGAAAAGGGAATTTCAAGGCACTGTTCGAGTCGATCGAGCGCGAGCAGGCGGCGCGGGGCAACCTCTAACCGCTGGCGCCGTCTCGACCAGGCCGCGCCCTTCGGATCCTTCGCCTCTCAGCATCGGTCGGACGCAGCGCACTGTCCGGCGCCGGGCAACACGATCGAACGCACCAAACGAACCGTGAAGTGTGCGAAGATGGCCCTGCGTGCCAGTCGGCATGGCGGAAGGGGACGGGGACGAATGAACGAACAGGAAGACGCGTGGACGCGCGTCCTGCGTTTGATGCGTGATCTCGAGGCGTTGCTGCTCGGCATCAAAGAGGCGGCGATTCCGGTGCTGACCTCCGCGGAACCGGACCAGGCGTGGCGGACCCGACGCTTTGTCAGGCTTGCGGACCGGATGCTGGAGGATCTGCACAGCCTCCGGCTCGCATCCGAGGAGCCGAACGGAAGCTGACTCAGGCTGGGATCAGCGCGGGGGCCACTGATCTGCTGACGGCTGCGTCCGCGGCTTGTCGGCCCAGTCATCTCGAGGCGGTGAGAAGCACTCGACCACGGTGCATCCTGCCGCGCCGGCGCGCTCGACGGTGTGGGGCACACCCGAGGGTATGGCCCACATATCGCCGGTGTTGCGCAGCCGCGTCTCGCCGCCGATCGTGAACGTGAACTCACCGCGCACCACGAGGCCAACCTGCTCGTTCGGGTGCACGTGCTCCGGCATGCCTATGCCGGGATCGAGTTCGAAGACGGCGAGCGTGATGCGCTCGCCGCTGACCGGCCTGACGCGCAGCCCTGGCAGGAGCGCCAGCGGCTCGATATCGGTGACCGTGGCGAACTCGTGGGTGGTGTTCTCAGGCTCCGGCATGGTGGCGCAACCATACAGAAATCACCCGGCAGGATCCGCGACGTTGATCACCGACTCGTTTTCGCCGTGATGGTGCCAACCGGAGCATGCCCCAGGCTCGGTGTGCACGATTCCCGCCCACATCCGGTCGGTCGCGTCCGCCTGGGTGCGCAACATCCCCGGAGTCGACGGTCCGGCCGAGAGGTGGGCGGCACGTACCCTCGGGACGCGCAGGCTTCGCCGTCAAGCCTGCACCGACGGCGCGTAACCGAGGCGTTTGTCGACGACGTTGAGCAGTGTCTCACCGCGCAGGAATCGATCGAGATTCCTCGCGAACAGATCGGCGATGTCGCGCTGCCAGCCGCTGTGGTCGCCTGACATGTGCGGCGAGATGATCAGGTTCGGCACATCCCAGAGCGGGGAGTCAGCCGGGAGCGGCTCCGGCCGCATCACGTCGAGCGCTGCCCCGGCGAGGCGTCCCGCCCGGAGCGCGTCGCACAGCGCGTCCTGGTCGAGCGTGGATCCACGACCGACGTTCACGAGGCGGGCGGTCGGTTTGAGGCGGCCGATCGCCTCGGCATCGACCATCCCGGCGGTCTGTGGCGTACTCGGGAGGACCATGACGACGTAGTCCGCCTCCGTGAACAGCGACGGGAGTGCGTCCGGCGCGGCGATGTCGCCAAAGTCCGCATCGCCGGCGCGCGCGGTGCGCCCGATTCCCCGTACCGACATGCCGAGTGCCGTCGCGATCTGCGCGATCCTCCGTGCGATCGGACCGACTCCCACCAACACCGCCGTCTTCCCCGACAGGGTCTCGGTCTCGCGCTGCACCCACCGGTGCTCAGTCTGGTGGCGGAACGTGGTGACCAGGTCCTTGGTGAGCGCGAGCATCAGCCCGATCGTATATTCAGCGAGCGCCTGGTCGAAGATGTATCGCGAGTTCGTCAGCACGACGTCGCCGGCAGCGAGTTCGGGAAAGAGCACGCGCTCGACTCCCGCGGTCCCCGAATGCACCCACCGGAGTCGCGTGAACCGGCTCCAATGCTCGCGAAGGAACCCGGTGCGGACGTTCCACATCATCAGCGCATCGACGTCGAAAGCCTCAGCCGGCGGCTCTGACGCGGGATCGATGAAGACGTAGCGCACGTCCGGCCGCGAACCGAGAAGGCGACGGCTGGGCACATCGCCATCCACGACTCCCACAAGAACCGTCATGCCGTCGTTCCGCCGCGATCGAACGGCTCAAGGGCATCGATGGTGATGCCGAGGTCCCGCGCTCGTGGCACGGTCATACTGTGCCACGTTGATCACACGTGAGATCCGGGTCACCCCGGAGCAGCGGGTGGTGCTCGAGGCGGCGCGTCGCGAGTTCGCCGCCGACGTCATCTTTCTCAACTCCGCGACGATGGGGCTGCCGCCGAGGCGCACCATCGAGGCCGTTGAGGCGGGGCTGGCCGAGTGGACCTCCGGACGCGCCGAAGCGCCCGCCTATGACGTCCACGTGGCTCGCGCACGGAGCTTGTATGCGGCCCTGGTGGGTGTCGACCCGTCGCTGGTCGCCGTGGGCGGTCAGGTCTCAGTCCTGGCGGGAGTGATCGCGTCGTCACTTCCTGCCGGCAGCGAAGTGCTCACCGCGGCGGGGGACTTCACCAGTGTTGTCTTCCCCTTCCACGTCCACGCTGCCCGCGGGGTCTCGGTTCGCGAGGTGCCCCTCGAGCACCTGGCCGGCGCCGTTGCTCGAAGCACCACGCTGGTCGCCGTCTCGGCGGTGCAGTCCGCCGACGGACGGATCGCCGACTTCGATGCACTGATCTCGGCCTGCGACGCCGTGGGAGCGCGGATCCTGCTGGACACCACCCAAGCGGTCGGCTGGTTGCCCGTGGACGCCAGCCGCTTCGCCTACACGGTGAGCGGCGGGTACAAGTGGCAGTTGATCCCCCGCGGCACCGCATTCCTCACCATCCAGCGCGAACTGCTCGACGAGATCACGCCCACGGGCGCGAGCTGGTACGCCGGCGGTGAGCGCTGGAGCAGCATCTATGGCGCACCGCTCCGGCTTGCGAAGGACGCACGGCGCTTCGACGTCTCGCCCGCGTGGCTGTCGTGGATGGGTGCCGTACCGTCGCTGGAACTGCTCAGCGAAGTCGGCACCGAGGCGCTCCACGCGCATGCCGTCGAGTTCGCGCACCGCTTCTGCGCCGGCGTCGGGCTGCCCGAGTCCAACTCGGCGATCGTCTCCGCAGTCGCCGACGAGCGCGTCCCCGAACTGATGCGGTCCGCGGACATCGTCGGCGTCACGAGAGCCGGGAGGCTCCGTCTGTCGTTTCACGTTTCGACGAGCCGGCAGGACGTCGACACGGCGATCGAGGTGCTCTCGGGACACCTGCATCCGTAGTGTTCGCGCCGGCTGATCGAGTGCCGGCAGAGTGAAGGAGCCGAGGAAAACCATGACCGTTCAGGTCGCGCAGACCCGGATGACCAGCGAGGAGATCGCGCGCTTGTCCAGGGAGCACACCTTCTTCTCGTGGTCGGTGCAGGGCGCCGTCGATCCCATCGCCATCGATCACGCGGAGGGCGTGTGGCTGTACACGCCGGAGGGACGGCGCATCCTCGATTTCAACAGTCAACTGATGTCGGTGAACATCGGGCACGGAGACAAACGAGTCGTCGATGCCATCGTCGAGCAGGCAACCCGGCTGCAGTTTGTCCAACCGGCGTTCGTCACCGAGATTCGAGCGCGCCTCGGCGAGAAACTGACCGGCCTCCTGCCCGGCGATCTCGACAAGGTCTTCTTCACCCTCGGCGGTGCCGAGGCGATCGAGAACGCGATCAAGATCGCCCGCCAGTACACCGGCCGGTACAAGATCCTGGCGCGCTACCGCGCGTATCACGGAGCGACGATGGGAGCGATGACGCTCACCGGCGACCCGCGTCGCTGGGCGACCGAACCCGGCCTTGTCGGCGTGGTCCGCTACCCGGACACGCACAGGTGGGGCGAGCGCGAGCCGCGCCCGGTTGCGGAGTGCCTTCAAGGTCTCGAGGACGTGATCATGTACGAGGGACCGCACACGATCGCGGCGATATTCCTCGAGACGATCGTCGGCACCAACGGCATCCTCATTCCGCCGGACGGCTACATTCAGGGCGTTCGCGAGCTGTGCGATCGCCACGGCATCCTCATGGTGGCCGACGAGGTGATGGCGGGCTTCGGACGCACCGGAAAGTGGTTTGCGATCGAGCACTGGAATACGGTTCCCGACCTGATGACCATGGCGAAGGGCCTGACGTCCTCGTACCTGCCGCTGGGCGGTGTCGCCATCCGCCGGCACATCGCCGAGAAGTTCGATTCGATGATGTTCTATGGTGGCCTCACGTACTCGAGCCACCCGGTGTCACTCGCCGCCTCGCTGGCGACCTTGAACGTCTACGAGGAGGACCGCCTCATCGAGCGCGCCGCCGCGATGGACTCGGTCATGCGCGCGCACCATGAGCGTCTGGCCGCAAAGCATCCGAGCGTCGGGGCGCACCGCAACCTCGGATTATTCGGCATCCTCGACCTCGTGCGAAGCCATGCCCCGTACACGCCGATGACCGGGTTCAACGCCACCAGCGAGGAGATGACCGCCGTGGGCAGGTATCTTCGCGAGCACGGCGTGTACACGATGGTCTCGAACAACTCCATCCACACCAACCCGCCGCTCTGCATCAGCGAGGAGGACCTTGCGCATGGATTCGAGGTCATCGACGGCGCACTGTCGATCGCGGACCGGGCGGTCCAGGGCTAGGATCTGAACGCGACCGCGGCCGTTTCCTCGTGAGCGGCGACGACGCCGAGCGCACGCGGCTTCGTGATGATCCAGCCGGCTGGCGGCGCTGGGGGCCATACCTGAGCGAGCGCGCCTGGGGGACGGTTCGCGAGGACTACAGCGCGAACGGGGACGCCTGGAACTACGTGTCGCATGACCAGGCGCGGTCGCGCGCCTTTCGATGGAGTGAGGATGGTCTTGGCGGGATCTGCGATGAGCACCAGCTGCTGTGCCTCGCGTTCTCGTTCTGGAACGGCGTCGACCCCATCCTCAAGGAGCGGATCTTCGGCCTCACCGGGCCGCAGGGTAATCACGGCGAGGACGCCAAGGAATACTGGTGGTACGTCGACTCGACACCGACCCACTCCTGGATGCGCTGGCGCTACCTCTATCCGCAGGAGCCATTCCCCTACGACGACCTGCTCTCGGAGAACGCGCGCCGTGGTCAGCTCGACCCCGAGTACGAGCTTGCCGACACCGGCGTGCTCGACGGCGGGCACTGGGACATCACCGTCGACTATGCGAAGGAGACACCGGAAGACCTCGTCGTGGAACTGCGTGCGCGCAACACCGGTGCGCTCGCGCAGACCCTGCACGTCCTGCCGACTCTCTGGTTCCGCAACACCTGGGCCTGGGGCGTCACCGACACACAGCCGGTGCTGCGCGTGGAGAACGGACGTATCGTCGCCGACCACACCGTCGTCGGTCGGATGTTCCTGATCGGTGACGGCGACTACACGCCGCTGGTCTGCGACAACGAGTCGAACGCGCAACGATTGTGGGGATCGGCCTCACGGAGCGGCTTTCCGAAGGACGCCATCAACGACCACGTGACCGGCCCCGCGAGCACCGTCAATCCCGCAGAGGTCGGCACCAAGGCGGCGCTGCACTACGTGCTGTCGATCGCGGCCGGGGCGACGGGGGTCATCAGGCTCCGGTTCGGCCGCCGCCAGACCGACGCCGCCGATGGCGTCACTGCCGCGCTCGCGCTCCGACACGGCGAAGCCGACGCCTTCTACGCGAGCCTGATGTCCGGCGGGCTCACGAACGACGAGCAGCTGGTCGTCCGTCAGGCGCTCAGCGGGATGTTGTGGGGAAAGCAGTTCTACCACTACAACGTGACGCGCTGGCTCGATGGTGATCCCGCCGAGCCCGCGCCACCGGCCGAACGCCTCGAGGGGCGCAACGCCGGATGGCGGCACGTTGACACCGCGGACGTCCTGTCCATGCCCGACAAGTGGGAATACCCCTGGTTTGCCGCATGGGATCTGGGCTTCCAGTGCGTCGCGCTGGCGCACGTCGATCCCGAGTTCGCGAAGGAACAGCTCATCCTGCTCTGCCGCGAGTGGTACATGCACGCCAACGGTCAGCTACCCGCGTATGAATGGTCGTTCGACGATGTCAATCCACCGGTGCACGCGTGGGCAGCCCTGCGTGTCTTCGAGATCGACGGAGCGACCGATTACCAGTTTCTCGCTCGCGTCTTCCACAAGCTGCTCATCAACTTCACGTGGTGGGTGAATCGCGAGGATGCGGAGGGCAACAACATCTTCGAGGGCGGGTTCCTGGGTCTCGACAACATCGGCCCCTTCAATCGCTCTGCGCTGCTTCCCGCGGGCGGCCACCTCGAGCAATCCGACGGCACAGCATGGATGGCGATGTACTCGCTCAACCTGCTGGAGATCGCGCTGATCCTCGCGACCTTCGATCGCACCTACGAGGATGTGGCAACGAAGTTCTTCGAGCATTTCGCGGCGATCGCAACCGCAATGAACGAGCAGGGGCTCTGGGACGACGACGCGGGCTTCTACTACGACAGCTGGCATCTCGCCGACGGCACCCGGGTGCCGATCCAGGCGCGCTCGATCGTCGGGCTCATCCCACTCTGCGCGGCGACGACACTCGGTCACGACACACTCCGCAGCCTTCCCGATTTCGCCGCACGCCTTCGCCTGTTCATCAAGCTCAAGCCGCGCTATGCCGCCGCGGTCTCGCTCGACGTCGAGGACACGGAGGGGGAGAACCGCCTCCTCGCCATCGTCGACGCGGACCGACTGCGCCGCATCCTCGAGTACGTGCTCGACGAGACCGAATTCCTCAGCGAGCACGGTCTGCGCGCGCTGTCACGATTTCATGCCGATCATCCACTCGACATCGATCTCGGCGGTGCCGTCGCGCGACTCGACTACGAGCCCGCGGAGTCGACGTCGCGCCTGTACGGCGGCAACTCGAACTGGCGTGGACCCGTGTGGTTTCCCGTCAATCACCTGATCATCGAGGCACTTCGCGTGTACCACCGTTTTCTCGGTGATGCGTGGACGGTTGAGTACCCGCGTGGGTCGGGTCGCCGGGCACATCTCGGCGCCGTCGCGGACGACATCGCAGCGCGGCTTGCGTCGATCTTCCTCGCCGGCGCCGGCGGGGTGCGCCCGGTGGTCGCCGGCATCAAGCTCTACGCGCGCCCCGAGCTCGCGAACGTCATCCCGTTCCACGAGTATTTCCACGCCGAGACCGGCCAGGGGCTCGGCGCATCACATCAGACCGGGTGGACGGGCCTGGTTGCCGATCTGCTCCTGCGCCGAACCGGTTCGCGAGACCGACACGACATCCCATCGCTTTCCGAACGTCCGGCTACACTCGGCTGAGTCATGGAGTCGCACCACCGGGTTCACGGCACCCTCGCAGCCTCGGTCACGCCGCTCACCGGCGTTGACGGCTCCATCGACGGTGATGGAATCGGCGCCGTGGTGGACTTCTACGCGCGGGCCGGCCTCGACGGCATCCTGGCGCTCGGCACCACGGGTGAGGGAGTCCTCTTCTCCGTCGACGAGCGCCGGTTCGCCGCCGACGAATTCGTGACCTCCGCCCACCACCGGCTCGCCGTCGTGGTGCACTGTGGCGCTCAGACGACCCATGACACGGTGGCTCTCGCCGAGCATGCGGCGAGCCATGGCGCGGCAGGGGTCGCGGTGATCCCGCCTCCGTATTTCGCGCTCGACCCAGAGGCCATCTGGTGGCACCTCGACGCGGCCGCGCATGCGTGCGCGCCGCTGCCCTTCTATGTGTACGAGTTCGCTCCCCGAAGCGGCTACGCGGTGCCGATCGACGTCGTGGAGCGATTGCGTGCCACCGCGCCAAACCTCGCCGGGCTCAAGGTATCGGACTCGCCGTTCGAGAGCGTCAAACCCTATCTGCTTCCCGGCCTCGACGTCTTCATCGGCGCCGAGGGGCTGATCGCCCAGGGCTTGGCATCGGGAGCCGCAGGATCGGTCTCCGGGCTCGCCGCCGCGTTTCCGGAGCTGACCATCGACGCGGTCGTCAGCGGCACGGCGGAGGCGAGCGCACGAGCCGCGCGCGTGCGATCCATGATCGATCCGTTTCCCTTCCACTCCGCGCTGAAGTTCATCCTCCAGCGGCGCGGCGCCGCCATCGAGGACGCGGTCAGACGGCCGCTGCGAACCTTGAATGAGGAGCAGCGGCGTGCGCTGCGGACGTTGATCGAGGATCCGGCCGGGGAGGTCGCGGGGCTCCTGGCGACTTAGAGCACCGCCGTCTCGACAACCGCTCCGGGCTCGGCGAACCGGGACAGGCGCAGCGGATGCAGGTCGAAGGTCGAGCACCGCCCGTCCGTGATCAGCTCGGTCACGGCCTGCCCCGCCGCAAACGAATGCATGATGCCGTGGCCGCCGAAGCCGGCACACTGGACGAGCCACGGGGCGCCGGGAGTGGCGTCGATGATCGCGTGGTGGTCGGGGGTTTCGGGGTAGAGGCCCGCCCAGCACTTGCGTGGGCTGATCGGCACGTCCTCGAGGAACGGGAAGCGATTGCCGATCCGCGCGGCGACCGCATCGAGGAAGGACGGATCGAATGCGGTATCCACGCTCGGTGGATCGGCGGGATCGGAGAAGCCGATGAGAACGCCGGCGCCCTCTCGACGGATGAGCACACCGGTGTCGTTGTCGACACACATGGGGATGACAGCGGGAATACCGGCCACGGACTCGGTGCACGCGAGATTCCTGCGCCGCGAAATCACCGGAAGATCGATGCCCGCGGTTGCCGCCAGCTGGCGCGCGAACGGCCCGGCAGCGTTGACCACGAACTCGGTCTCGATGTCGCCCGACGAGGTGCGCACGAGCGCCGGGGGGCCTGCGGCAACGCCGAGCACCTCGGTGTCGAGGAGAAAGGTCGTTTCGAGACTCCGGCAGGCGGTCCACAGCGCACTCGCGACGCCGTGCGGATCGATGATCCCGTCGGCGCCGCAGAACGTCGCAGCCGACAGCCCGTCAACCTTGACGAACGGCGCGATCTCGATGACTTCGCCGGGGGAGAGCCATCGCACGTCGACGCCGAGCGACCGCTGCAGCTCCCAGCTTCGGCGAAGCGCGATCTCGCCGGCGTCGGTCCCGGTCAGGAAGAGGTACCCGACGGCACGGAAGCCCACCTGCGCGCTCGCCGTCTCGTGGAGCCGGCGGAGGTTCTCGATCGTGAACTGCGAAAAGGCGATGTTCACGCTGGTGGTGAACTGCACTCTGACGCCGCCGTTGGCCCGGCTCGTCGACCCCATGCCGGGCGACGCGTTGCGATCGACCACGATGACGCCATCCATGCCTGCCCGCCGGAGTTGCAGGGCGACGGCGAGCCCGATCGCACCCGCGCCGACCACCACCACGCGGGCGCTGCGAACACCCTTCGGCGCGGGGCGGCCCGGTGCGCTGCCGGACGGGCGGGTCACCACCTACCGGTTGCGTGGACCGGCCCGCAACGGGCCGACCGGCAACCCTCGAATGGAGGCGTCGAGCAGCTCCACCGGATGCACGACCGGCAATGGATGTCCGGCCCGACGCAGCGCCGCCTGGATCTGGATCAGGCAGCCACCGTTGCCGGCGGCGAGCAATTCCGCGCCACTTGCGGCGACGTTGGCCGCCTTGCGATCGCCGAGCTCGTCCGCCGCCTGAGGCGCGACCAGGTTGTAGATCCCGGCACTCCCGCAGCACACGTCGGATTCCCGGAGATCGACGAGCTCGAGATCCGGAATGCGGCCGAGGACCGTGCGCGGCTGCTGGCGCACGCCCTGGGCGTGCGCCAGATGGCAGGCGTCGTGATACGCGACGCGCGCCGGCAGTGAGTGGAGGCGCGCGGGCAGTTGCACGTCAAGCTCCGCGATGACCTCCATCACGTCGCGCACCCGTGCGGAGAAGCGCGCGGCGCGAGCGGACCAGAAGGGATCATCGGCGAGCAGCTCCCCGTACTCCTTCATCGCCGATCCGCAGCCGGCACTGTTGACCACGATGCGGTCGAGGTCGAGCATCTCCATCTGGGCGATGAGCGCGCGCATCCGCCGCAACGCAGATCGCTCGCGTCCGGCATGGATCTCGAGCGCTCCGCAGCAGCTCTGCAGCGGCGGAACGAGCACCTCGCAACCGTGAGCGGCGAGCACACGAGCAGTCGCTCGATTGACGTGCGAGAAGAACGCATCCTGCACGCAGCCGCTGAGAAGGGCGACCCGCAGGGCGCGCGGTCCCCGAGGTGTGAGGTGGCGAGGTGTGCGCCGGTTGAGATCCGCGAAGCGCAGCGACGGCGCCATGTCGTCGAGGCGCCGCAGGGTCCTGGGCACCAGCCGCTGCAGGGGCTTCAACTTGAGCGCTCGCCGGAGTCCGAGCGTCTGCGTGAGGGCGACTGCGGAGGCCACCATGCGCATCCGCCGCGGGTTGGGGAGGAACGCGAAGAGTGCGTCGCGCGACGCGCGCACGTGCCAGGCGCGAGTGAAGTGCCGCTCGATCTGGGGGCGGACCTGTTCGACGAGGCGGTTGTACTGCACGCCGGACGGGCAGGCATCCACGCACGCCATGCAGCCGAGACACGCATCCCAATGCCGCACCACCTCGCGATCCATGCCGATCTCGCCACGCGCGGCAAGGTCCATGAGCAGGATCCGGCCGCGCGGGGAATCCATCTCCTCGCCCCAGAGGAGATAGGTCGGACATGCCGGAAGGCAGAAGCCACAGTGGACGCAGTCCGCGATCAGCGCCGGGTCTGGAGGATGGTGATCGTCGAAGGCGGTGGTGGAAGAGCCCGGGCGGGGATGTCCGAGGACTCGAGGCGGACCGGAGCTCACCGCGGTCACTTCAGATGCCACCGACCTGGCGACCCGGGCTCAGGGTCCGACCGGGGTCGAGCTGCCGCTTCACCGAGCGCATGAGGTCCAGGGCGACCTCGTCCTCGATGTCGCCGGCGCCGACCGCGTCGCCCCGTCGGATCACGAGGCGTCCGCCGGCAGCGCGGACAGCCGCGGTCACCGCGGCGAGTGCCTCCGGCGCGAACCGCACCTCGCCCGTGCCGAGGAGGGGACGCAACGCCAGGGCGTCGCACGGAGCCGAAGTGGACGAAAGAAACGTACCGATGCGCGAGGGCAGCAGCGCAACCGCTGCGACGACACCCGAGCCGGTCCACGGCGACCCCGCGACCGCGGCCGTCAACGCGGTCTCCTCGTCGTCGGCGAGGATCCTCCCACCGAGCTCGCGGACGACGCGCTCGGCCTGCACCACCGCGCCAAGCTCTGAGCTGTCGAAACGCACCATGACGACGCCCTGGGGCCAGTGCAGGTCGACGACGCTCGGCGTCACCTGGAGTCGCCCGATCCCGCTCGCGAATCCGCAGAGTTCGGTCGCTGAACGCGCTTCGAGAACGACGGTACGGGACGCCGCGGGCAGCGGGTGGAGTCGGAAAGCAACCTCGGTGATCACCGCAAGCGTCCCCAGCGATCCCACCAGCAGCTTGGCGACATCGAATCCGGCGACGTTCTTCACCACCTTCCCCCCGCTCCGCCCCACGGTTCCGTCGGAGAGGACGAAGCTTGCGCCGATCACCAGGTCCCGGGGCGTCCCGAATCGTGTGCGCAGCGGCCCGCTGGCTGCGGTGGCGACCACGCCGCCGATGGTGGCAGCCGCGCCCTGCGGTGGATCGAGCATGAGGCGCTGACGGAAGCCGGGGGCGGCGGTCAGGCGCTCCTGCAGGCTGTTGAGGGGTGTTCCCGCACGGACGACGCAGACGAGATCTGCCGGCTCGTGGTCGACGATCCCCTCGAGCCGTGAGGTCGAGAGCACGACGTCGCAGCGCTCTGGCGGCGATCCCCACTCGATCTTCGTGCCGCCGCCGCGAGCGACGACCGTCAGCCCACGCGCGCCGGCGGCGGAGAGCACGGACGCCACCTCCAGCTCATCAGCCGGCGAGACGACCAGACCCGGAACGACACCACCGACGGCGTCGCCCGCATGGGCCGTCCGGACATGCTCCGCGCCGACCAGCTCCGTGAAGAGATGCAGCTCCTGCGCCCTCGAGGCCATCACAGGCGCTCCGCCAACCCGGCCATTTCGATCGCGTGCGGACGGTACATCCCGGGGACCTCGCCGCAGAGCCTTGGGGTCGGGAGCGCCTTGCCCGGATTGCAGAGGTCGCTCGGGTCGAACGCGTCGCGGACGCGCCCCATCACCGCGATCGAGCCGGGGCTGAACATCTTCGGCATGTAGCAGGCCTTGTCGGAGCCGACGCCGTGCTCACCGGTGATCGAGCCGCCGGCGGTGATGCACGACTCGAGGATCAGTCCGGCAAGCTCCAGCGCGCGCGCTCCCTCGCCGGGCTCGGTGTCGTTGTAGAGCACCAGCGGGTGCAGGTTGCCGTCACCCGCGTGAAAGACGTTGGCGACGCGAAGCCCGTACGTCGCGGACAGCGCGCTGATGGACTCGAGGACGTCGCGCAGCCGTGTTCGCGGGATGACACCGTCCTGGACGTAGTAGCTCGGGCTGATCCGCCCCATGGAGGCGAACGCGGCCTTTCGCGCCTTCCAGATCAGGGCACGCTCCGCTTCACTCGCGGCCACCCGTGTCTCGGTCGCGCCGCTCGCCGTGCAGATGTCGATGACCTGGCGAAGGAACTCCCCGGCCTCAACGGCGGGTCCGTCCAACTCGACGATGAGTGCGGCACCGCAATCCGGATAGCCCGCGTGCACGATCTCCTCGCACGCCTGGATCGCCAGTCGATCCATCATCTCGATCGCGGCGGGTGTGATCCCCGCGGCGATGATGCGCGACACCGCCTCGCCTGCATCACCCATCGTCGCGAAGGCGGCAAGGACGGTCTCCGTCGACTCCGGGACGCGCACGATCCGCAAAACGACCTCGGTCACGATGCCGAGCGTCCCTTCGCTGCCGATGACGACCCCGAGCAGGTCGTAGCCCGCGGCATCACGCACCGACCCGCCGAGATGTGCGACCTGGCCGCGTGCCGTGACGAACGTTGCGGCGAGGACGTGGTGCGTGGTGAACCCGTATTTCAGGCAATGGGCACCGCCGGAATTCTCAGCGACGTTTCCGCCGATGGTGCAGACCTGTTGCGACGAGGGATCCGGGGCATAGAAGTACCCCAGCGGCCGCACCGCTTTGCTCACCTCGAGGTTGGTCACGCCGGGCTGGACGGTGACCTGCTGATTCTCGAGGTCGATGTCGAGGATCGCGCGCATGCGGCTGAGACCGATGACCACGCCGTCGGCGACGGGGAGTGCTCCACCGGACAGACCCGTCCCGGCGCCGCGTGCGACGAAAGGGACATTCGCCTCCCCGCAGGCGCGCACCACGCGTGCCACCTGGTCGGTCGACCGCGGGAGCACGACGGCGGCGGGGGAGACCCGCCGCCCAGTGAGCCCGTCGCATGCATACGTCTGCATCGCTGCGGACGCGGTGAGCAGCCCGTCCTCGCCCACCGCGGCGCGCAGGTGCTCGAGCAATGCCGGCTCAAGCATGGAGACCCACCACCGCCGCCGCCGCGTCGATCGTGCGCGCGGCCTCGGACTCGGTCACGGTTCCCATGTGGCCGATGCGAACGCCGCGTCCCGCCCACGGGCCGAGGCAGGGCGCGATCAGCACGCCGCGCTCGCCCATCCCGGCAAGCAGCGTCGCGACGTCGACCCCGTCGGGAAGCCCGAGAACGCTCAGCGTCGGGGCGAGGTGTGCACGAAGTGTCAGGGGTGCGAACCCGATCTCACCCATGCCGTCGCGAATCATGTCGGCCACACGGCGGTGGCGCTCGTATCGCGACGGCAATCCCTCCTCGAAGATGCCGTCGAGGGAAACCTCCAGCGCCCGCAGCAGCGACACGGCGTGGGTCGAGAAGTATCTGCGCGGGTCATCAACCGACGCATCCCAACGACGCAGATCCGCGTAGTAAGCGCGCACATCGCCGAGGGAACCTCGACGCTGCCGCGCACGCTCGGAAACGGCAAGAAGGGCGAGTCCTGGCGGAACGCTGAGTGCCTTCTGCGCGCCCGTGAGCAGGACGTCGATATCCCATGCGTCCATCGACTCGTCGATGCCACCCGTCGCGCAGACACCGTCGACCACGATGATCGTGTCCGGCGCCGCGGCGCGAACCGTCGCGGCGAGCATCGCGCAGTCGGCGAGCACGCCGCTGCTGGTATCCACGTGCGTGATGCACACCACTGCCGGCTGGTCGCCACCGAGGACGAGCTCTCGAACCGCGTCCGCGCCGGCATGCTCGCCCCAGTCGACCTGGAGCACGTCGGCGCGCATGCCGAGCGCGCCGGCGACCTCGGTGAAACGATCCCCAAAATAGCCGTGACTCACGACCACGACACGATCGCCGGGTGCCGCGTGGTTCACCAGCGCCACCTCCATCGCCAGCGTGCCCGCTCCGGCAAAACAGTAGACCCGCGCCTCGACGGCGCCGACAAGCTCCCGGATCCCCGCCTGGATGCGGAGCATCGTGGCCGCGTTCTCCGGCCCGGTGTGGCTTCGAACCGGCTCGGCGAGGGCCGCCAGCACATCGGGCGCCACCGGCGTGGGTCCCGGGATCATGAGCAGCGGCGACGTTGTCATGAGCGGATCCATGCTGCCACACCGGCCATGCCCATCGGTGGACCTCTCTCAGGCCGCTCGACGGTGGCCGGGGTCTCGGCAGGCTCAGCGGTGCGTCAGGCGTTTAGATGGAGTCGCGGCGGAAGGCGGCGATGACGATGGGCGCATCCTCGCGCACCGAGACGTCGGTACCGTCGGAGAACGTGATGCGGGTCGAACCCACCGAAAGCTGGCGCACCTGGGTCACCGCGTCGACGTTGATGTAGGTCGATGACTCATCGGCATTCAGGTGGAGCACGACCCATTTCGCCACATCTCGCAGTCTACCAACCGATTGCAGTGCGCCCGGACACGCGAATGACACGAAACGACCCCTGCCGTTGCAGGGCTGGACGGACGGCTGGGTGACGGTTGTCACAGTGTTGAACGAGCGTCGATAACCGCTCTCAATGCGTACGCTGTCGAGCAGACGGACCTCTTGGGGTTTCGCAGCCTGGTGCCTTCGAAGATCCGTCGGACCGTGACCGCAGCCGGCAGTGAGGGCACCCCGTGGCATCAGATCGGGCGGGCAGGTCGCGCCGATCAAAGGAGACTTGACGGTGACCCTCCGTAGCGCACTGTTGCAGACTCGAAGGATCTAGGCACGGAGTGACCGCTCGTCGACTCTTCATGATCGTGACGAGTGCTGTGCTCGTCCTGATCGTCATCTTCGTCAGCGCATCGCTTCTCGGTGCCGGCGGCAACGCCTTCGAGGATCAGATCCACAACGTCGCCGAGGTCGCCGCGGGGTTGTTTGCCGGGGGCCTCGCGATGCTGGCGGCGGTGCGGTCGCGCGGTCGGCGGCGACTGTCAATGCTGTGCTGGTCCGCCTACGCGCTGCTCACGTCCGTCAGCGACTGGAACGCGCTTGCCGCCCATCATGGAGCGGCTCTCCTCTCGCTTTCGAACGTTGCCTTCCTCGCGGAGCTGCCACTGGGGTTGCTCGGGGCGTTGATCTTCGTGCGCGTCGTGTCATCACGGCTTGCGGTGACCGTCGCATTCTGCGACGGCCTGCTCATGGGTGGGGGTGTGCTCATGATCGGCCTTTCGACTGGGTATTTCGGCCTTTTCACGGGCCCGAACTCGATCCTCGTCAACATGGTGAGTCTCGCGCAGCCCCTGGTGGACGTGGTCGTCCTCACCCTCGTCGCCACAGTCGTGGCGAGAGTGGGAGTGAAGACACGTCCCGTCGGCCTCCTCATCGGTGCCGCGATTCTCGGAATCGGCACTGCGG
>Ga0307374_10007007_pt1 | contig 17376 bp, 16 predicted proteins | sample OX3MG_FD_202532 | JGI IMG/M metagenome (GOLD analysis project Ga0307374, IMG submission 202532) | Soil microbial communities from Risofladan, Vaasa, Finland - OX-3 | ecosystem: Environmental > Terrestrial > Soil > Coastal area > Acid sulfate soil | place: Finland: Risofladan, Vaasa | collected... | reverse complement strand
CTTGGTAAGGCGTAGGCCGTGAGTTCAATCCTCACCTTGGGCTCCAGCTCCCTCGTTTGATCGAGAGTTGATGGGCGCCTTCCTTCGCAACGAACGAGACAGGATGCTCATCGAGTTCATGATCAGGACGGGTCTGCGACGTTCCGAAGTCCTCAACGTGCGTGTTGACGACATCGTGGATGGCAACGACGGTGCCTACGTGCGCGTCCGCCAGGGGAAGGGGCGCAAAGACCGCATCGTGCCTCTGGACACGGACGCTCCTTCGCTACATCCGGACGAGTCGCCCGCAGGACGCAGGCGATCCGCACCTCTGGCTCTCGACGCGGCGGAACGCGTACACCGGCACATACACACCGTTCGACGTCCGCGGACTGACGTCGATGCTGCAGCGGTTGAGCGAGGCGACGGGCATCCATGCGCATCCGCACAAGTTCCGGCACACATTCGCATCGCGCGCCCTGGCCGCCGGGATCGACTCGCTGGTTCTCCAGCGTGTGCTTGGGCATACGACGCTTGCGATGGTCAATCGCTACGTCCACTTCCAGAGCAGCGACATGCTCCGGGCATGGCAGGCTCGGTCGGATTAGCGCTGCAACCCGCCCCGCGGGTGCAGCGCTACCCCGTCGCCAGCGTCGGCGCTGGTCTCGGCGGCACCGAGGTCGTGCCCAGGCGGCGTATCGGTCCCTCCACGAGTCGGTATGACGCGACGGCGAAGAGCAGTGCGGTGCCTCCTAACACCGCGACGCGTATGGCGAGGGGATACCCACCGAGTGCGTCGCCGCCCCACACGATGACCGGGGTCTGCCAGAGATAGAGCGAGTACGAAATGCGTCCCAGTCCGCGGGAGGCGCGCCAGTTCAGGGCGCCGCCGCCGCCACTGGTCACGATCCATCCGATCAGCACAGCGCTCGCGGCCGTTGCCACGACTGGGTTGATGAAAAGAAAGTCGATGCCGCCGCCGTATGCGGTGTCCACAGACACGCCAAAGAGCGCGACCCCCGCGAACGCTGTCGCGATGAGGGGAACGCGCGGGAGCTTGCCTTGAGAGAGAGCCAGACCAAGCGCGCAGCCGACCATGAGTGGGAGGGCATTGGTGTCACTTCCGAAATAGATGCGCGAGATGGATGCATGCATACCGAAAAGAACGCCACGATCAACGAACGCGGCCACTGCTCCGATGATCGCGATGCGCAGAGCCAGCTCTGGTCCGCCGCGTCGGAGCGCGATGAGCAGCACGAATGGCCAGAGCAGATAGAACTGTTCCTCGATTGACAGCGACCACGTCTGTCCGATCGGGTCGCCACCCACCCAGATGTTGACGCAGATCCAGTTGTAGAAGTAGAACAGCGCCGGCACGACACGCCCCGCGATGTGCGCGATATCTCCGGTAGACAGGTCGACGCAGGTTACGAAGATCAGCAGCGCGAGGAGCGCCGGGAACAGTCGGCGAACCCGCCTGAAGTAGAACATGGGGAGGTGGCCCCGCCCTCCCTTCTGCAACCCCCGGACAAGAAGGCTCGTAATGAGGAACCCGGAGAGCACGAAGAAGATGGTCACGCCGGCCGCGCCCGCACCATTGCTCAGTGGAAACGCCAGGTGGCAGAGCAGGACCATGAGGATCGCCAGCCCCCGGAGCCCGTCCAGAGCAGGGAGACGGGTCAAGTTCCAGGAGCGTCCCTTCGCGTAGCTCACCCACGGAACGGTAAGGGCGGGCTCTGTTGCTCGAGTTGGACGCAACCAGAGCGATACATCCCCGTGGCGCTCTCGCATATTGGAATCACCTCGGGGCTGGAGGACTGCCACGGGCAGCGGCCACCCGCCGGTGGCGACCGGCGTCGTCTGACGGTCCAGCGACGGCTGGGTGACGGACCGCAGGCTCTCGCGCCGGGCACGGGTGGCATTGTCATCGTCGGTCCGTATGCCACGTCAGGAAGGCGCTACGACCCACCTCAGTCGGTCAACGCACGTGGACGTGCTCAGGGCCATCGCGGCGCTGATGGTGATCGGCTATCACGTGAACGGCCTCGTGGGCGGCCAAGGCGGGAGCGTCCTCTGGCTTCGTGACAACACCGACAGCGGAGTCGAACTCTTCTTCGTGCTCAGCGGCTACCTCATCGCGCTCCCATTTCTTCGGGCGCTGGTGTGCGGAAGCCAGGTCCCCGACACAGTCCGGTACGCGTTACGGCGTGCCGCTCGAATTCTTCCCGGCTACTGGCTTGCCCTTGTCGCCGCCACATTTGTTGCGATTCGCATCGGCGCGCTGCCGCCCATGCGGCTGCTGCTTCCCCAGGTTGCGCTGCTCCAAGGCTTGATCCCCGACGACCCTGGTGGACCGCTGGTGGTTGCTTGGACACTATCGATCGAGGCCGCGTTCTATGTAGGAGTACCCGTGGCGACCTGGTTACTCCTGCGGCGTCGCCGTGTCTGGTCGATACGGTCCCTCGCTGGGCTGACGTGCGGAGTGTGGGCGATCAGCGAAGCACTCGCGTTTGGCTTCGCGGCGCTTGCACCCGGCAATCCCTGGTCGACCGTCATGCTGCGCGGTCCGGGAGGCTTCATGTGCCAGTTCTGCCCGGGCATCTTGGTCGCGCTCCTCCAGATCCGATGTGAGCGCGCCGGGACTCGGTTGGTGAGGACGCCGCAACGCGCCTGGATGTTGATCGCCGGGTGTGCCGTTGGATGGCTGTTCGTCGCAGCCTGGTCGGGTCAGGCAGGATCCGAGCTGCAGATGGTCGTCCGGAACCAGGTATGTGGGGGACTCTTCGGACTTGTGCTCATCGGCACGCTCGCTCTGCGTGCTCCGGAGCGCCGCGTCACTCGCCTTTTCTCGCGCGTCGGGACCGTGTCGTATGGCATGTATCTGTGGCACTGGCTTGCCTTCGAGGCGATCGTTTCGACCGGTCTGCGGGTGGATCTACCGCTGCCGGGCGTGGTCAACTGGGTGCTCGCGACGGGGTTGCTGACCGTCACCACGTTGCCGCTGGCGATCGCCAGCTGGCGATTCGTTGAGACTCGAGCGATCACATGGGCAAGCGATCGCGGGAGGTTGATGCGCATCACGTCTGACAATGTCGCCGCATTGAGTCCGCCAGTGGCCGCGCCCTGAGTCCGGATCGGATCATTGGGGAGGGCGCATCGGGTGCTCTTGTCGGGGCGCGACCAGACGTCGTTGCGGTCTCAGCCTGGCCGATCCTGTCCTGGCTATGTCCGCTTGGTAAGGCGCAGGCCGTGAGTTCAATCCTCACCTTGGGCTCCACAATTTGGCCGGTACGCCCGGCTTTACGCTCGCCCGCGAATACATCGGTCTCCGCCGCCCGCGCACGCGGGGCGGTGCCTGGTGACCAAGGTCACAACGCGTTGAGGACGGCCGGCACTGGCGCGCTCGTGCGAGGCGCTCCAGCATTCGATCGATGAGCGATCTCAACGCGATTGTGTGCACGACGCTGACGAAGGACTACGGCTCTCATCGAGCTCTCAATCATCTCGACCTCGAGGTGCGCGCCGGTGAGATCTTCGGGTACCTCGGGAGCAATGGCGCGGGCAAGACGACGACCATCCGCTGCCTGCTGGATCTGATCCGACCCAGCGAGGGCACCGCGAGCGTTCTCGGGCTGGACAGCCACGTTGACAGCGTGGAGGTGCGCCGCCGGACCGGCTACCTTCCGGGTGATCTTCGTGTCTGGTCTCGCCTGACGGCGAAAGAGATGCTCGGGTACCTGGGTCGGCTGCGGGGCGGTGTCTCCGCTCAGCGCGTGACGGAGCTCGCCGAGCGTCTTGACCTTGACCTGACCCAGCGCTGCGGCGCCATGTCCCACGGGCAGCGTCAGAAAGTCGGGGTGATCCAGGCGTTCATGCACGACCCTGAGGTGCTCATCCTCGACGAGCCCACGGCGACGCTCGATCCGCTGATGCAGCGCATCGTGCACGACCTCATCCGCGAGGCGCGCGACCGCGGCGCGACCGTGTTCGTCTCATCGCACGACCTTCGGGAGATCGCCCACCTGTGTGATCGCGCGGGGATCCTTCGGAAAGGAAGGCTCGTCACGGTGCTCGATGTCGGCGACCTCGCCGATCGGGGGAGACACGTGATCTCGATCCAGTTCCTTGAGCCGGTGGCGCCCTCGGCATTCGAGAGCCTCCCCGGCGTCTCTGAGGTCAACGCAACCGATCACACCGTGACGGTCACCGTGAGCGGTGACCTCGACCCGGTGGTCAAGACGGCGGCACGTTATCGCGTGCACGACCTGCACAGCGCCGAGGTCGACCTCGACGAGGTGTTCCGCGACTATTACCGCTCGGAGCCCGGCGATGCACGCTGACGTCCTGCGCCGAGACCTCACCGACCGCTGGCGCGGTATCGCGGTGTGGAGCGTCGGCGCGGCGCTGATCGCGTTGGTGTACATCCTGTTCTACCCCACCATCCATCAAAGCGGCGCGGGGATTCAGGCCATGCTTGACAACATGCCCAAAGCGTTTCGTGACGCCTTCCTGGGTTCCGGGGTGGACTTCCTCTCACCCACCGGATACCTCGGCACCGAGCTGTTCTCCATCCTGGCCCCGGCACTCATGCTGGTGATGGGTATCCTCGCCGGCAGCCGGGCGCTCGCCAAGGAGGAGGAGAACGGAACGATCGACCTCCTCTTGGCGACGCCGATCAGGCGTCGACGGGTGGCGGCGGAGAAGGCCGTCGGCGCGCAGGTCCCCCTGTTCCTCGTGGCAGCGTTCCTCTGGGCGGTCGTGGCGCTGGTCGGCCCGTCGCAGGGCCTCAGCGTGAACCTGGGAACGCTGGCCGTGGCCCTGCTCGCCGTGGCACTGCTCGCGGTCAGCTTCAGCATGCTGGCTTTTCTCGTCGCAGGGGCGACCGGGTCAACGGCTCTCGGCGGTGGCGTCGCGGGAGGTCTCGCGGTGCTCGCCTATGTGCTGAACGTCTTCGGGTCGCTTGTCTCGTCGCTGACCGGCTTTGCCAACACGGTGTCGCCGTTTCACTGGGTGGGTGGTGCGGGCGTGCTCGCCACCGGGGTTGATTGGCCCGGCATGGTGGCGCTTGTCGTGTGTCCAGTAGTGCTGCTCGGGGTCGCGATTCTGCTGTACGAGCGACGCGATCTCGCGGCGTGAGCGACTCGAGACCGTTCCCCGGCAGCCTCTGACCAAGTGCCCGAAGGACACGTGACGTCCGGCACTGGTGGGCGATCGACCGCCTCGCGATCATGAACCGTAGAAGCGACCATCTTGAGGAGACGATCGATGGGGATTCTACGAAACCTGTGGCGGCGCAAAGTCCGCACAGTCCTGACAGTCGCAGGCATCGTCATGGGCATCTTCGCCCTGACCACCATGGGGGCCCTGGCGGAGCACTTCAACGTCTTGCTCGGCGGCGGGATCACCTACTACGGCAGCAGCATCCAGGTGGCGAGTGACACCGGTGGCGGCAGCTTCGGCGGCGGCTACATGTCGCTCGACACAGTCAACAAGATCAAGATGATCGACGGCGTGAGGGCCGTCGGTCCGGCTGTGCAGGTGCTGGCGAAACCCGGTTCCGTATCGGCGGTGAATTTCGGCGTCCCCGATTACGTCATGAACTACGATCCCGCGAGCTTCAAGTACTCCGCCTTCAAGGTCACACTCGCGGACGGACAGTGGACCACCGACTCATCTCGGTTCCAAGTCACGCTCGGTTCATCGTTCGCGGCCGAGTTCAACAAGCATGTTGGCGACGTGATCAACTTGCCGGTTCGTCCCAAGGATGCCACGGCGGACTTCGTCAATCATCAGTTCACGGTGATCGGCATCCTCGACAAGACGCTGACGGCGCCTGACAGCGGCGCATTCGTCAGCCTCCATGACGCGCAGATGCTGATGGGGGACAGCCTGCCGCAGGCCATCCGCACCAACGTTGATCCGTACTCCCTGATCACCGGCGCCGTTGCGTTCGGCAAGCCGGGGGTGAACCTCGACACGCTCGCCAACCGCATCACCGCCACGGTGCAGGGTGTCAAGGCCACCAAGCCAAGCGACCTGGTGAGCAGCTTCAAGTCGGGTGGCGCGGTCTTCACCTTCATGACCACCGCGGCTGCCTTGCTGGCGCTGATCATCGGCGGCCTGTCCGTGGTGAACACCATGATCATGTCGGTCACGGAGCGAACCCGCGAGATCGGACTCAAGAAGGCAATCGGCGCGAAGACGCGGCGAATTCTCGGTGAGTTTCTCGCCGAGTCGACAGCGATGGGCTTGCTTGGTGGGGCGATCGGCTTCGTCCTCGGCCTGCTGCTGACCATGGCGCTCAACGGCAGTGATCCGAGTGGCGGCATCTTCCTGATCACGCCGCGTCTGACGTTGATCGCACTCGCCTTCGCAGTTGCCCTTGGCGCCGGAGCCGGCGTGGTGCCCGCGATGCGCGCCGCGAGGATGGATCCTGTCACCGCGCTGCGGGCGCAATAGGAGCAGAGAGATGGCAACGATCGAGGCAATCGGACTGGTCAAGGAATACGGCAAAGGCGATTCGCGGGTCAAGGCGCTCGACAACGTCTCCCTCACCATCGAGCAGGGAGAGTTCGTCGCCATTGTCGGTCGGTCCGGCAGCGGTAAGACGACGATGCTCGACTGCATGGGACTCCTGATGCATCCGACGAGCGGTCAGATCCTCCTCGACGGAGTCGATGCCGGCACGCTCACCGACAACCGGCGCGCGGAGATCCGCAGCAAGCGCATCGGCTTCATCTTCCAGGAGTTCAACCTCCTCCCGACCATGTCGGCGATCGAGAACGTCCTGCTGCCGCTTCGATATTCGGGTGGCGACCGGAAGGCGGCGCAGCGGCGTGCCGCGGCCCTGCTCGACGAGGTCGGACTCGCCAAGCGCTTCCACCATCGGCCGACGCAGATGTCAGGAGGCGAGCAGCAGCGCGTGGCGATCGCGCGGTCATTGATCAATCAGCCGACGCTCGTCCTCGGTGATGAGCCGATGGGTGAGGTCGACACCGACACCGCCAACACGCTGCTGGGCCTGATGCGCCGTATCAATGCCGAGTCCGGCGTGTCATTCGTCATCGTCACGCACGACCTGGATCTCGCTGCCCGGACGGACAGGATCATCCGGCTGCGCGACGGGCAGCTCATCAGCGACGAACGCAGCGTCACTGCAGCCACCCAGACTTCTCCCGTCGTGCCGGTCCCCGAGCGCGACGATGGCACTCGCCAGGATGCGCCGTCACGCGAGGGCACGCCTGTCGCCGTCTCGTGAGCACCTGCACCAACACGTAGAGACGTGCCGAGGGCCACGGGATTGTCCTCGAAGCCATCGGATATACCGTCGTCGGGAAACCGACGGCGGTGCGCTGTCAGTGCGTGACCGGGGTGTGACTCATCAGATAGGCAACGCAGCTGTTGAGCGTCGACACCTTGGTGTAATCGCGCTCGGGAACCGAGATACCGGTGGCACGCTCGATGTCCACCATCATGCTCAGCAGGTTCATCGAATCGAGGTCGAGCTGATCCTGCCATTCGACGTCCGGATCAAGCTGAGTCAGGTCGGCCTCGGGTGCGATGCGAGCCAGGATTCCCAGTACCGTGGCGCGGATCTCGGATTCATTCATAGCGATGCCGGCTCCTGCAGGTAATTGCTGATGGCGGTCAGAAAACGGCCGCCGATATGCCCGTCACTCACGCGATGATCGGCGCTCAGCGTTGCATGCACCACACGGCGCACGCCGAGCAGGCCGTTCTCGGCCCACGGACGTTCGATGACTCGACCGAATCCGACGAGCGCGACCTGCGGCGCGTAGATGACACCGAAAACGGTCTCGACGCCCTGGTCGCCGAGGTTCGTGATCGTGATGGTGGGGTCGGACATCTGCGAGGTGCGCAGGGTGCCGGAGCGCGCTCGCTCCACGACGTCGCGAAGATCCTCCATGAGCTGGTCGAGTGACTTCTGATCCACGTCGTGAATGGCGGGGGCGATGAGACCACCACCTCGCAACGATGTGGCCACGCCCACGTGGACGCCGTCCGCCGCGCGGAATTCGTCGTCGACCCAGAACCCGTTCATCTGGGGCACGTCACGGGCCGCTCGTCCGACTGCCTTCAGGAGCAACGCCGCCGGGATGAGCCGCTGCGCGACGCTCCGCTCCAGGTTCGCCTCCTCCATCCACCGCAGGGCATGGCCGAGGTCGATGTGCGTTCCCAGGTAGTAATGAGGGATCTCCTGCTTCGAGCGCGCCATGAGCGCGCCGGTCGCGCGCCGCATCGCTGCGCGCCGGTCGGCATCGGCTGGACGTGCCGGCTGGGTCGCCTGGGCAGCGGGCGGCTCGGCGGGCACTGCCGCTGACCGCGCCTCCACGGGTGGCGTCGCGACGGGTGGTGCCGCCACGGGCGCTGCCGCGCTGCGTGCACTCGCCGCCTGCTCGACGTCGACTCGTGTGATCGCGCCCTGCGGACCGCTCCCGCGCACGGCACTCAGATCAACGCCCAGCTTGGCCGCGAGGCGTCGTGCCAGCGGTGACGCCTCAACACGCACCGGGGGCATGGCCGCGCCGTCGTTGGATGGCGCGAGCGCCGGGCTCGGCGTGGAAGCCGCCGCGGCCTCGCCGTCCGCGACGAGCACCGCAAGGGGCGTGCCCACGGGAACGGTCTCGCCTTCCTGGACCAGCAGACGTTCGACGACGCCGGTCTCGAACACCTCCACTTCCATCGTCGCCTTGTCCGTATCGACGTCCGCGATGATGTCGCCCTTGGTGATGTGGTCACCGACGCTCACGCGCCAGCGCGAGAGGGTGCCGCGTTCCATGTCGGCGCCCAGCACGGGCATGCGGAACTCACCCATGGTTGCCGACGCACTCGTGGACAGCCGCCATGATCGTCTCAACCTGCGGCAGCGCGGCATCCTCGAGGTGCTTCGGATATGGCATCGGGACCTCCGCGCTGCACACGCGCATCACGGGCGAGTCGAGCCGGTAGAAAGCCCCTTCGACGATTCGCGCCGACACCTCGGCAGAGATGCTGCCGCTGCGCCAGCCCTCGTCAACGATCACCGCGCGCGTCGTCCTTCGCACCGACTCGAGGATCGCCTCAGTGTCGAGAGGCCGCAGTGTTCGCAGGTCGATCACGTCGCAGTCGATACCTTCAGTGGCAAGGCGTTCGGCAGCCTCGAGCGTCTTCGGCATCGTGCCGCCGTAGCTGATCAGCGTGAGATCGCCGCCACGGCGTCGCATCGCGGCATGGGAGATCTCGACCGGGCCCGCGTCCGCCGCGAGGTCACCTTCCATGGTGTACAGGACGCCGTTCTCGAAGATCAGCACGGGGTCGGGGTCTTCGAGGGCCGTCCAGAGCATCCCTCGCGCGTCCTCGAGAGTCGCCGGAGTGAGCACCTTCAGTCCGGGGATGTGTGCGTACCATCCTTCGAGGCTGTGTGAATGCTGCGCGGCCAGCTGGCGGCCTGCTCCGGTGGTCATCCGGATCACCAGAGGCACAGAGGTTTGACCGCCGGACATGTGCGACAGCGTCGCCGCGTTGTTGAGAATCTGATCGAGCGCCAGCAGGCTGAAGTTGACGGTCATGATCTCCACGATCGGGCGCATGCCCACCAGCGCAGCGCCGATGCCGGCGCCGACGAACGCGGACTCCGAAAGCGGTGTGTCGCGGATCCGCTCCGGCCCGAACTCGGCGAGCAGTCCCATGCTCACCGCGAACGAACCACCGTAGCGGCCGACATCCTCGCCCATGAGGAACACGCGGGGATCGCGCTGCATCGCGTCACGGATTGCCGCGCGCATCGCCTCGCGGTACGAGCAGTGGATCGCGGCGCCTGCCTCCGGCGCCTGCACGGCTGTGGAGACGCGCGTTTCGGTCACGCCGGCACCGTCTCGGTGTACACGAAGCGGGTCAGCTCGCTCACCGGCTCCAGGGTGCCTTCGTCGGCGAAGGCGACGGCCGCGTCGATCTCTGCTGCGATCTCCTGTTCGATTGCGCTCAGACGCACGTCGTCCAGCTGACCGGCGGCGCGCAAGCGGGCGGGGAAGGTCACGAGTGGATCGTGTTCGCGCCAGCGCTCCACCTCCTCCTTCGACCGATACAACTCAGGGTCGTACATCGAGTGAGCGCGGTATCGATACGTGCGGAACTCGAGCAGGCGCGGGCCGTCGTCGCGCACCGCCGCCGCCGCGCGCCGCGTCGCGTCCTCGACGGCCAGCACGTCCATGCCGTCCACCGTTTCGGCTGCGATGTTGTACGCGGCCGCCTTGGCGGTCACGTCGATGTTGGCGAGTGCGCGGTCGATCGCGGTCCCCATCGCGTAGCGATTGTTCTCGCACAGGAACAGCACGGGCAGCTTCCAGAGGGCTGCCAGGTTGAGGCATTCGTGGAACTCGCCCTCCGCCACCGCGCCGTCACCGAAGAAGCACGCGGTGACGGTGTGGCGCTGTTGCATGCGCTCGCCGAGCCCGATGCCCACCGCGAGCGGCAGCCCCCCGCCGACGATCGCGCTCCCTCCGTAGAAGCGCGCACCGATGTCGAAGAGGTGCATCGAGCCACCGCGCCCGTGGCTGCAACCCTGGACCTTGCCGAACATCTCGGCCATCACGGCGTTCATCGGGATGCCGCGCGCGAGCGCATGCCCGTGCTCGCGGTACGTCGACACGATGGCGTCGTCGGGCTGGAGCGCCGGCATCACTCCGGCGGCGATCGCCTCTTCACCGATGTACAGGTGCAGGAAGCCGCGGATGCGTGCCGCGCTGTACAGCTGCACGCAGCGCTCCTCGAATCGCCGGATGCGCAGCATGCTGCGAAACAGCTCGAGCGCATGCTCCTGCGACACGGATGGTGTTGTCGCCACGTGCTCTGGCGACTGAGCCGGAATGCTCATGCTGTCTCCTCGAGGGTGGAGAGGTCACCCACCGGCAGTCCCAGCTCGCGCGCCTTCAGCACGCGCCGCATGATCTTGCCGCTCTTCGTCATCGGCAGGTCCGCATCGAAGGCGATGTCCTTGGGAGCCACCGCCGCGCCGAGGCGTGACCGCGCGAATCCGATCAACTCGAGCCGGAGCTCGTCCGTCGGCAGGTAGCCCCGATGCAGCGAGACAAAGGCTTTGACCGCCTCGCCGGCCACAGGATCAGGCACGCCGATGACGCCCGCCTCGGCAACAGCGGGATGTTCCATCAGCGTGCTCTCCACCTCGAATGGGCCGATCAGGTGCCCCGCCGATTTGATGACGTCGTCCCCGCGGCCCACGAACCAGAAGTACCCGTCGTCGCCGCGACGCACCAGGTCACCGGTGCGGTACCAACCGGCAACGAAGCACGCGCGATAGCGCTCGTCCTCTCCAAGGTAGGTGCGAAACATCGAAGGCCAGCCGGGGCGCAGCGCAAGCTCGCCTTCCTCGCCCGGCGCCGCGGTCTCCGCGACGCCATCGTTGACGACAGGATTCCCGCGCGCGTCGCGCCGCAGCACGGTCGCCTCCACGCCGGGGAGCGGGCGCCCCATCGACCCCGGCTGTATGTCCAGTGCAGCGAAGTTGGCGATCATGATGCCGCCGGTCTCCGTCTGCCACCAGTTGTCGTGGATGGGGAGCCCGAGCACCTCCTGCCCCCAGATCACGCCCTCGGGATTGAGCGGTTCGCCGACACTCGCCACGAAGCGGAGGCTGGAAAGGTCATGCGCGAGCGCAACATCTGCGCCGGTCTTCATGAGCATCCGGACCGCGGTCGGTGCCGTGTACCAGACACTCACTCGCTCGGACTCGATGATGCCGTACCAGCGCTCGGCATCGAACTCGCCTTCGTCGACGACCATGGTGATGCCGTGCAGCAGTGGCGCGAAGATGCCGTACGAGGTCCCGGTGACCCAGCCGGGATCCGCGGTGCACCAGAAGACATCCCCCGGATGCAGATCGAGCGCGTAGCGTCCGGTGTGGTGGTGCATCACGGCCGCCGCGTGGACATGGACGGCACCCTTGGGAGTGCCGGTGGTACCGCTCGTGAAGTGCAGCAGCGCGGGCTCCTCCGGGTCGGTGGGCTCGATCTCGAACCCACTCGGTGCGGCGGTCAGGAGCTCCTCGAGTTCCTGCACGTTCGCCGCCGCGGGGTCGGCGCCCCAGCCACCGCTGATGAGCACATGGACGAGATCCGGCACGCTCTCCCGAATCCCGGCGACCTTCCGTCGATACAGGGATTCCGTGGTGACGAGCACGCTGCCGTGGCCCAGGCGGAGTCGCTGCGCGATCGGTTGCGGACCGAACGCCGCGAACAGTGGCGAGAAGACGCATCGGGCCTTCAGGGTGCCGAGCGCAGCGACGTAGAGGTCGGGGACGCGGGGAAGCAACGCGAAGACGCGCTCGCCGGCGGAGACGCCCATCGCCCGCAGCGCGCCCGCGAAACGGTTGCTGCGCTCGCTCAACTGCGCGTACGTCAGCTCCTCACGCTCACCGCGCCGGCCGCGCCAGCGCACGGCGACCCGCTCGCCGTTGCCGGCGGCGACATGACGATCGACGGCCTCGTACGCGATGTTGAGGCCGCGGCCACCGGGCAGACCGTCGAGCGCCGAGCGGGCGCTTTCCCAGGTGAAGTGTCTGCAGATGTCGTCGTAGTCGACGAGGTTGGGCGTCACCCTCAAGGCGGTTGTCGGTTTGTGAATCGTCGCCCAACTCATCGGTCGCCTCATTGCCGAACACCGGCTCGTCGCTCCAGACCACTGTGGACCGGGCTCGGTTCGGAGTCACGGGTCAAAGGTCACGACTCGCGGGAGGTCTACGCTGTGGAGCGTTGACGTGAAAACCATCCATCTGCTCCGACACGCCAAATCGAGCTGGTCCGAGACCGAGGCCGCCGACCACGAGCGACGGCTCGCGCGCCGCGGACAGCGGGATGCGAGGTGGCTGGCGAAGCATCTGGCTCCGCTCGGCATCGCCCCCGCGCTGGTGCTGTGCTCCTCCGCGAAACGGACTCGAGAGACGCTGGACCTCGTCGCTCGCGCGCTCCCCGCGAACACGGAGATCGTGGTCGAGGACGGGTTGTATGCCGCATCGGCCGAGGCGCTCCTGCAACGCCTTCAGCGGCTGCCCGATGTGATTCCTTCAGTGCTCCTCATCGGCCACAATCCGGGCCTCCAGGAGCTGGCGGTCATGCTGGCAGGACGTCATCCAGGAACGGACGCAGTGCGCGAACGGTTCCCGACGTGCGCACTCGTCAGCCTGCAGATTCCCGCGACGAGCTGGGGAGATCTGGCGCCCGGATGCGCTCAGGTGACCGGCTTCGTCACGCCACAGAAGCGTTGAGCCGCGCCGGCTCCGCCGCGGCGCTGAGGAGCGCACACACCTCGTCGTCGGTGCACTGTGAGAAGTCCTCGTACCACTGACCAACGCTGAAGAAGAGCTGCGGCGCCATCAGGCAGATGAGGTTGTCCACGCACGTCGCGAGCGAGGCACACGTCTCGGGCGGAGCGACGGGGAGCGCGACCACGAGCCGGGCGGGGTGCTGCGCGCGCACAGCCGCGATCGCCGCGCGTATGGTGGCGCCGGTTGCGGCACCGTCGTCGACAACGATGACGGTCTTCCCGCTGAGCCGCCGAACCGTGCGACCCTTGCGGTACAGGGTCTCCTGACGCTCCACTTCGTGGCGCACCCGACGCGTCGTCCGTTCGAGCTCTTTCGCTGAAACCAACCCGGCCTCTGCATCATTCAGAACGCGGATGCCGCCACCGGCCACAGCGCCGACGGCCAGCTCCTCCTGGCCGGGCACGCCGAGCTTGCGGACGATGAGGACGTCCAGAGCAACGTCGAGAGCGCGCGCGATCTCGGATGCCACCGGGACACCACCACGCGGAAGGCCGAGGACGACCACATCGGGTCGGTGCGCGAAATCGCTGAGCTCGGGGGCGAGCAGGCTGCCCGCCTCGGCACGGTCGCGGAAGCGCTGCTCGGCAATCAGCGGACCAGACCCGCTTGCGGGGGCCCACATGTCCGCCGTGCTCGTGTCCATCATGTGCCACCTCGCGCCGCGCCGGCGGCGTCTGTGCTGAGCATCGCGCGCGGACGCCGCTCCTCACCAGTGCCGAAGGTCACATGCTCCGGACGCCGCGATCACGTGATCCGCGGCCCGGTGGATGACGCTTTCATCGATGGCGAGGCCGTCAGACGGCCGTCCTCCATGAGCATCACGCGGTCCGCCGATGCCACGGCTGCGAGATCGTGCGTCGCCATGATGACCGCGGTGCCCGAGGTCGCCACCGTGCACAGCAGGTGGATGATCCCCGCGGCGGTTTCGCTGTCCAGCTGCGCGGTCGGTTCGTCAGCGATCACGATGATGGGCCGCTTGGCGACCGCGCGCGCGAGCGCCACGCGATGCTGCTCACCGCCCGACAGCTCGGCGGCGGTATGCGCGAAGCGGCCCTCGAGCCCGACCACCGCAAGGGCCTCCGTCGCCCGCTGCGTGATCGAATCCTCGTCGACGCCGGCGACACGAAGGGACAGCTCCACGTTCTCCTGCGCGGTGAGCATCGGGACCAATCCGGCGGTCTGGAACACCCAGCCCACCGACACTTGAAGGAAACGGTCACGCGCGCGCCCCTTGAGGCTTTCGACACGGACATCGGCAACGGTGACGGAGCCGCTGTCGGGTACATCGAGCGCGCCGATGAGGCTGAGCAGCGTCGTCTTCCCCGCACCCGATCGGCCCACGATCATGACGAACTCGCCGGCCTGCACCGTCAGATCAACGCCGTTCACGGGACGGATCCGCTCTCCGCCGACCACGAACTCGCGAGTCAGACCCCTTGCCACGACAAGGTCAGTCACCGCCGTCACCCGAGGCAGGGAGGATGACGATGCGGCCGTCCTCGAGGTGCAGGCGCACGCGGCCGCTGAGACCGAGGCGCGCGATGTATGCCTGCGGCAGCTGGATACGGCCTGCGCGGTCCATGATCGCGAGCTCGTCGTCGACGAGCTCCCCGCCGCGCTCGACCCAGCGGCGCTCGCTGCTGGTGCGTCCGTCGCGAATCATCACCACACGATCGACGTACTTCTCGACGAGGGTGTCGTGGGTCACGATGACCGCGGCGGTACCCGACTCGCGCAGCACATCGGTGAGGTCGCCGAGCAGTGCGACGGTGCCGGCGGTGTCGAGCTCGGCGGTGGGCTCATCGGCGAGCAGGAGGCGCGGACGGTTGGCCAGCGCCGTTGCCAGCGCCAGCCGTTGTGTCTGGTGCCCCGCGAGCTCGACCGGCCGCCGGGAGAGGTGATCCCCGAGGCCGAGGCGATCAAGCAGCGCCGCCGCCGCGGATGCGCGCCCCTTCGGCGGTCCTTTGACCGCAGCCGCCTGGACGTTCTCGAGAGCGCTCAGATATGGCGCGAGGTTGCCGAGCGCTCGCTGCAGCACGTAGCCGACGACGTCGCGGCGGTACGCGTCCGACTCCGCGCGTTCGAGTCGAGTGAGATCGTGGCCCGCCACGTGCACCGAGCCGGCGCTGGGGCGTTCCAGCCCGGCGAGGATGTTCATCAGCGTCGTCTTGCCGCTGCCACTTCGTCCCGCGATCGCCACCATCTCGCCGGGCGCAACCTGCAGGTCGAGACCCTGCAGCGCCACCACCTCGAGGTCGGCGGACTTGTAGATGTGAACCACCCCTTCGCAGTCCACGATATTCGGCGTCACGTGAGTGCCCGGATCGCGGTCATCACATGCACGCGGGCACCGCGGCCCGCGACCACCGCACCGGCCAAGAGCGACAGCGCGCCCGTGCCGATGACGACCGCGACCAGTCTCGGTGGATCGATGGTGTACGGCGACGGCGGGATCAGATCCGTCGGGAGGCTGCCCAGGTGGAACACCGGCAGCACCGCCCAGGCGACTGCGAGGCCGATCACCGTTCCGGCGATCATCCCGCTGATCAGCACAGCGATCTGCTCTCCGATGAGTGCGTTGCGCAAGGTCGACTGCGGGACTCCGTTGGCGCGCATGATCGCGTACTGCGTCGTGCGGTTTCGCGCCGCGGCCAGAAAGTGCATCGCGAAGTTGATGACGACGACGAGCAACGCAACGAGGGCGCCGATCCCGAGCTCCACCGCGAAACCGCTGCGCAGGGGATCGTTGAGCGCGGCGGCCCGGGCCTGCGCATCGGTCAACAGTTGCGTGTTCAGCAGCGTCAGGTCGGAGTTGATCTTTGACGTGACGGCTGCGGACTCACCGCTCGGAACGCTCATCCAGAGTTCGTTGGCCCACGGGCTGACGACGCCGAGCCTGCCCATGCGCGCGAGCAGCGAGGACATCGGCACGGCGAGGAAGTCCTCGGCTCCAGGGTAATACGTCGGAAAATCGTTGAAGGTGCCGACGGCGACCAGCTCGATGTTCACCGTCTCGATGTGGATCGGAAACGGCTGACCGATCGTCAGACCGAGGTCGGCCAGCGATTGACTCGCGAGCAGCACGGGCAACGGCCGCGATGACGCGGGCGGCATGAGCAGCACCTCCTCGTTGTTCACGGGCACGTCCACGGAGGGCTGCCCTCCGTCGGTGCGCACGAACGTTGGTTTGACGGGAAGCGCTGCCGGGTTGGGCGCGAAGTCCTCCTGCCACCAGCCGTCGGTGATGTCGAATGACTCGACGATGGCGCCGGAGTCGGTGCGCAGGTTCCGAAAGGCCACGTCACCCGCGACGCCGATGTCGGTCGGCGAAACGGTGATCGCGCGCACGCGTATCGGGAAGGCCACATCGGTGAGCGAAGCGCGCAGGTCATTCCAGCCGGCCGGCGCCGAGGTGGTGCCGAGTGGCACGCTTCGTACATCACCCGCTGAATCGCTGATCTGCACATCGATCCGCGCACTCACACCGGAGCTGTAGACCGAGAGCACGAGCGCACGAGGCGACCCGGGCACCGTCGCCCCGTCCGGGTCCGCAGCGCTCATCTTCGCGGTGAGGCTGCGCAGCGGCTGTGACGCGAAGTCCGGACGGGCGTAGGCGATGTTCCAGAAGTCCGTTCCCTGGATCCCGAGCACCGTTGCCTCGAGGCCGGACTGTCCCGGCCGGCCGTCGTCGCGAAACGCCGGCGCGGCGTGGACGCCGGAGGGGAGTGCTGCCGTGAGCGCCGCCACCTGTGGCGGGCCGGCGGCTGTGGAGAAGGTCGCGCGCATGTTGGCGCCAACCTGGTAGTCGGCACGGTCGGTGGCGCCGGCGTTGTCGCTGCTGACGTACGTCGTCGCGAAGACACTCACGGCGACCGCAAGCATCACGAGAAGACTCAGCTGCGAGTACTGTCGCGGGTCGCGCTCGATCTCCCAGCGGGCGAGCCGCCCTCCGACCGCGCGGTTGACGCTGAGAACGCGACCGACGAGTCCCACAAGACGCAGCGACGGAGACGCGATGAGTCCGACGGCGATCGCGCAGAGCACGAACGCCAGGGCGC
>Ga0307374_10007006_pt1 | contig 17377 bp, 20 predicted proteins | sample OX3MG_FD_202532 | JGI IMG/M metagenome (GOLD analysis project Ga0307374, IMG submission 202532) | Soil microbial communities from Risofladan, Vaasa, Finland - OX-3 | ecosystem: Environmental > Terrestrial > Soil > Coastal area > Acid sulfate soil | place: Finland: Risofladan, Vaasa | collected... | reverse complement strand
ATTCCCAGCGCCTTTGCCGCCGCGTCCAGGATCTCGGGTTCCACGTCGAGTGTCCCGGCCGGCTCTCCGGACGCAAGATGCCGGCGCCAGCCGGGTTCGAGCAGGTCGAGCAGCGTGCCCGCTGGTGGCCCGCTCATGCTGACCCCCTTGATCGCTCCCCAGCGTCCCATGGTCCGCGGATGAAGCGTAGTCACCGGCCTTCGGGATTCAACTCGCGTGTGGTGAGCAGGCATTTTGCAGGCGCGCGAGGTGCTGACCTGGGGGTTTGCGCTGGGTTCGGATGTTGCGCGCTGCACCCGCTGGGTGCGGCGGGACGCCCTGCGCGGCCTCGCCGACGCTCAGCCCCGCTGACAGCCGCCACCGGCACCAGCGCTTGGCCAGGGCGGCGAGCCACGGCTGGCCGATTGGCGCGAAGTCGATGGTGGCGACTTCCTTCCCGGGCTGGATTCCCAGGTTGCGCAGCCGCCACTTGTCCCGGGGGTACTCCACTTCCCAGCCGCTGCCGAAGGCAAGCTGTTCGATCCGGGCCCGGGCATCCAGGGTGAACTGGCGGGAGATAACGGCGCACCGCGGCCGAGATCGCGGCGGCGATGGGGGCCCGGGATGCCGCGATGCTGCCGGAGCGGACCCGGCACCTGGCGTTCGGGGACGTGGCCGCGGCCTGGGGGATGCTGCGGGATCTGGGCGCGGCCGAGATCATCGACGAGGTGAGCGGGCCCCGGCCGGCCGGGCTCCCGCTTTCCGCCGGCACCTACCTGACGCTGGCGGCGCTGAACCGGCTGGTCGCGCCGTGCTCCAGGCTCGGGCTCGCGGACTGGTGGAGGACCACCGCCGGTGACCGGTTCGCCAGGATCCCGGCGTCGGCGCTGGATCACCGCCGGTTCTGGGACGCCATGCATGCCGTCACCCTGGAGGACCTGGAGGAGATCAGCCGGCGGATCGCGCTGCGGATCGCGGGGCTATCGGGCGTGGACTGCTCATCGGTGGCCCTGGACATGACGAACTTCGCCACCTTCATCGATACCGGCAACGAGAAGGCGCCAGTCGCCCAGCGCGGGAAGGCCAAGCAGAAACGGTCCGGCCTGCGGCTGGCCGGGCTGGGGCTGGTGGTGACCCGGGACGGCGGGATCCCGCTGACCTGGCACGCCTACCCCGGCGACCGGCCTGATGTCACCCAGTTCGCCACGATGATCACCCAGCTGCGCAGCCAGTACGAGGCGATCACCGCCGCGGCTGGCGGAGCGGCCGGCGGCGCCCCGGATATGACGGTGGTGTTCGACGCCGGGCAGAATTCCGAGGGCAACTTCGCTCACCTCGCCGGCACGGGCCTGCGTTACGTCGGGTCGGTACCGGCGTCGGACTGCCCGGACCTGATCGCCCTGCCCGCCTCGGCGCGGGTCATCGTCGACCAGGAGCGCTTCGCCGGGCTGACCGCGTTCGACACCCGCCGCGTCGTCTACGGCACCGAGCGCCGCGCGATCCTGACCCACTCGCCCGAGCTGCACGACAGCCAGGCCCGCGGGTTTGACGGCACCACCCTGGCCAAGGCCGGCCGCAAGCTGGATGAGCTGGCCGCTACCCTGGCCCGCGGCAAGACCCGGCGCGGCAGGGACAAGGCGGAAGCCGAGATCGCCGCGATCACCCGCAAGCCCTGGGTGCGGCGGGTGATCACCTGGCAGCTGGACGGCACCCAGCCCAAAGACCTGCGCCTGACCTGGGCCACCGGCCAGGCCGCCCGCGCCGCCCTGGAAGAAGAGCTGTTCGGCAAGCACGTGCTGATCACCAGCCACGACGACTGGCCAGCGGCCGAGGTCATCGCCGGCTACCGGTCCCAGTCCGAGGCCGAGTTCTCCTTCCGCCAGCTCAAGGACCCCCGCGTGGTCTCCTTCAGCCCGATGCACCACTGGACCGAGCACAACATCCGCGTCCACGTCTTCACCTGCGTGCTCGCCCTGCAGATCGCCCACCTCATGCGCCGCCAGGCCCGCCGCGCCGGACTGCACCTGAGCGTCCGCGAACTGCTCAGCCAGCTCGTCGGCATCGAAGAGACCGTCCTGATCTACCCCTCCACCGGAGGACGGCCCAAAGCCCGGCGCAAGACCACCGAACTCACCGGCAACCAGCCGGGGCTGTATCAGATCTTCGACCTGAGCAGGCAGGCACCACCGAGTTAGGTCATACGCCCAGACCGCCCACCGCGCCCTGCCTGCCAGCAAGAACAGTCAGCCAACCCCAAGATCGTCGGAAACTCGGGCTAGGGCTCACCGCCGAGGACATGACCAGCGGGCAGATCAGCTACGACCTACGGCGGCTGCGCATCCACGGGCTCATCGAACGCATCCCCGGCACCTTCCGCTACCAGCTCACCCCCGACGGCACCCGCCAGGCAACGTTCCTCACCCGCCTTACCCAGCGGCTGCTCATCACCGGCCTGGCCGAACTTGCCCAGCCCGATCCGCCCGTCCCATCCCGGCTCCGCGCCGCCGCCCGAGCCTACGACGCCGCCATCGACGATCTCGCCCGCCACTCTGGTCTCGTCGCCTAGCCCCAGCAACCTCACCCGGCAGAAACGGCTCGCCACCGCCAAACTTGACTCACCAATAACAAGATCACTCGATCAAGCCCTCTAGCTGTCGGGTCTGTCGCTGGCCCGGAGCTTGGGAGGATGGGACACTCGTGGTATGTCGGTAACTGTGCTCGACCGGGAGATGTACACCGAGGCCGCCGCGGCGCGGCTGCTCGGCGTTGCCCAGGGCACGCTGAACTACTGGCTGGAGGGCGGGGAGCGGCGCGGCAAGGTGTACCGGCCGGTGATCCGGGTGGAGCCGCGCGGTGACCGGGCCGTGGTGACGTGGGCGGAGTTCATCGAGGCCGGGCTGCTGCGGGAGTACCGGCGGACGCACAACGTGCCGATGGGCGAGCTGCGGGCGTTCATCGACGTGGTCCGGGACCGGTACGGGATCCCCTATCCGCTGGCGGACCTGCGCCCGTTCGTCTCAGGCCGTGAGTTGCTGTCGCGCGCGCAGGACGACTCGGGGCTCGCCGCCGAGTTCTGCCTCGTCGCTGAGGTCCGTGGCCAGTACGTGCTGACCTCGCCCGCTGACTCTTTCGTCCGCCGGGTGACCTGGGAAGGCGACACCGCCGCGGAGTGGCGCCCGCATGACGACCCGCTCTCGCCGGTGCGGATGAACCCGGACGTACGGTTCGGCCGCCCTGCGGTGCACGGCATCAGCACCGAGGCGCTGTGGGAGCACGACCAGGCGGGTGAGAGCGTCGAGGAGATCTGCGGGGAGTTCGGCGTGCCGGCGGAGTCCGTGCGGTGGGCGCTGGCCTATGAGACCTCGGCCAGGGCTCGGGCGGCATGAGCCCGCCGGCCAAGCCGGCGCCCGTCCAGTTCTATGTCGACGCCGACGTGCTCGGTCTCGCCAGGATCCTCGCTCAGGTCAGAGGCGATGTGACCTATCCGGGTGACCCTGGCGGGAAGGTCAAGGGCGGCCGGATCCGGGCCGCCTGCCCGGTTGCCGATCCTTCTACCCGCGACGACGTGTGGATACCGGAGACCGCCCGGCAGGGATGGCTGGTCATCACCAGGGACCGGCGTATTCAGGAGCACCGCGCCGAGATCGAGGCCGTGAGGGTCAGCGGCGCGCGCATGGTCACCCTGGCGGGCGCGGAGGCCGTCGACACGTTCCATCAGCTCGAGGCCCTGATGTGCAACTGGCGGCAGATCCTGCTCCTGCTCGACCGGCCCGGCCCGTTCATCTACATCGCGACCCGGACAACGCTGCGCGAGTTCCCGCTGTGACAGCAGCGCGCCAGGCATACGATAACGATAGTGAATCACGCTGAACGGCGTGGAACCTTCTCGAATGGTGTCAGGGTTTCGTGTGCGTGAATCAATTAATGCCATTCTCTTTGAAAATTCGAAAGCGTCCATGCCCACGCGATGGCTGCTCGCTGACCTCGTCACCTGCCACGCATCCCACTTGAAGCGATGCGAATTCTCAAGATTTCTTAAGCGGCCTCAGTGGTACTGAGTGAACCGCTCGCCAGTGAACCGTCCCGACACTAATTCCGGCCGCCAGCCGCACTTTGATCATGCTCGGCTCGTTTGCCAGCAGTACAGGTCGTCGGCTTAACCTAAAACGGCAGTATTTCACCGTAGTCCACATACACGGGGGAATGCGGTGGACGTTACCTGTGGAATTTGAGGTGGGGCAATGGCCGGTCAGCTTCGTACCGTGGCCGAGGCAGCGGCGATACTCAAAGGTCCGCGCTGCCGCCCAAGGACGACTCCTACCGCAGCCCCACCTGGGAGCCGTGCCTACCCGTCGACCTCCCCGACTTCCTCGCCGATCAGCTCGCGAGCCAGCCAGCGAAGCCCTGCGCCTGCGCGGACCAGCACGGCGGCAGCGGCCAGTACGTCTTCCTCGGCGCAGACGGCGGCCACTACCGGCGCAGTAACTACGCGCGCCGCGTCTTCCGGCCAGCGTGCGACGGATGCAACGAGGCCGGCCAAGGCCAGCCCGCCAGGCTGGTCATCGCCGACGCCACGCACTGGCCGGGCGTCCCGGTCGCCACCTGGCCAGCAGCTCAGCCAGGCACCGGCCTCGACGCCGACGCGGGCTACCAGCCACCCCGAGGCCGCGCCGTCCAGGCCATCCCGCCAGACACCCCGCTGGCCTGCTGGCTTCCGCTCAAACCAGGCCTAACTCCGCACGGGCTAAGGCGCAGCCACAAGACGTGGATGGTCGAAGATGGCATCCCGGAGATCCTCGCCGAACGACGGCTCGGCCACGAGGTGCCAGGCATGCGGGGGGCTGTACGCCCACGCGTCGGACCGGATGCGAGGCGACCTGAGAGCCGCCCTCCAGGCCCGCTGGGAAGACTCCCTGCGCGCCCGCGCCGTCATCGACCCGCACTCACCCGTGCCGCTGCTCGACGACCTGCTGGCGCCGTTCCGCAATAGAAAACAAGAATCAGCCGAGCCGCCGACACCGGAAGCGACCCGGCAGCACCGAGCGATACCGGGGGACAGGGAGAAGATGATCTCCCAATTTCCTCCCAGAACAGCGGCAGACCCCACTCACCGAAGTAGAGTGGGATCTGTCCAGAGAGCCTCCGACCTGCCCGGATACCAGATCTCACGGGTGGAGCTGAGGGGATTTGAACCCCTGACCCCCTCGATGCGAACGAGGTGCGCTACCGGACTGCGCCACAGCCCCAAGACCGGGAGCCAGCGTACCAAACCCCAGGCGTGCACGGCTCATCCATACTCAGCTGACGGCAAGAGCTGGCCCTGCGAGCGCGGCCGCCGCGGCTCCGGCTAGTCGCCGACAGCCCGCACGGCCGCGTCGGCGTACTGGTCGTAGAGCTGGTCCGAGACCCGCCCGGAAATATCGATGATCTGCGCGCCAGCGTCAGCCGGGCTCGCCTCGTACGCTTCCCGCTCGGCCTCCGCCTGCGCCTCCGACGCGCGGCGCCGGGCCTCGCCTGCCTCCCACGCGGCCCGCTTGCGGGCTTGCTCGGCTTCGACCATAGCGATCTCGCGGAGCAGCAGAACATACAGCACCAGCATCCCGGCGGGCGGCACGCAGATCCACCACTGCACCAGGCCCAGGAACGTGAACCCGACCGTGACGGCCGTCATCCCGGCGAGGATCGTCAGCATCCGCCGCCGGGCGCGCAGCATCTGCTCACGGCTCTGCGAGGGGCGCTGCACAGCTTCCTGGGCCTCCGCGTGCTCGTCTGACTCCGCATCGAGCGCATAACCGGCGTGACTGGGCACCTCGTGACGGTACTCCTGGTACTCGTGCTCGTGATGACTGACCTCGACGTGGATGTCGGCCTCAACGCTCACTTCCACGTCGTTCTCGGTATCGGTCACGTACTCCACGGCGAGCTCGCCATCCGCGTGCTCGAGCGTCTCGTCGGCGGAGCCAGCCGCAGTGGCGTGCGGGCGGCGGATCCAGGCGGGAACCAGGAATACGGCCCAGATCCCGATGATGGCGAGATACAGGATCGCGCTACTCACCCGGCACCCCCAGGGCCGTGCGAGAACCGCCGTGCGAGAACCTGGTCACGTCACGCACGGTAAACGCCCGCGCCGGGATTAACGAGCATGCGGCTCGGTGTGTCGCGAGATAGCTCGCTGCGCTGCGTAAAGCTGGCTGAATCCGACCGGGCCCGTGACGGCCCGTTGACCTTCAGCCGCCCCGCTCAGCCAGCTCGGTCAGCCGATCCGCGACCGGGTGGCGCGGACCGTGCTCCGCCAGCGCGGCAGCAGCCCGGCGACGGCGTCCTCGGCGGTCAGCGCGTAGCAGATGTGGTCTCGCCAGGCCCCGTCGACGTGCAGGCAGCGGCGCCGGACGCCCTCCTCGTGGAAGCCCAGCTTCTCGACCACCCGCCGGCTCGCCCGGTTCTCCGGCCTGATGGTGGCCTCGATCCGGTGCAGGCCGACCGCCATGAAGCAGTGGTCCATCGCCATCGCGAGCGCGGTGGGGATCACGCCAAGGCCCGCGAACTCCTGGTCGATCCAGTAACCGACGCTCGCCGACCGGGCCGAGCCCCAGATGATGTTGCCGACGGTCAGCTGGCCGGCGAACCGGCCGTCGTACAGGACGACCCAGGGCAGCGTGACCCCGCGCCGCGCTTCCCTGCGCATCGTCCTGACCATCGCGATGTACGGCCCCAGGCTGGTCTGGTACAGCGGGGTCTCCGGATTGGTCGGCTCCCACGGCCGGAGCCAGTCAGCGTTGCGGACCCTGGCCTCGCGCCATGGGCGCGCGTCCCTGGCCGCCAGCGGACGCAGAGCGACCGGCGAAGAGAGCAGGCTGGGCTCCGTGAGGGTCGCTGGCCAGCCGCGCGCATATGCCACGGGACCATCATTGCGCGTCATCGCACGTGCGCGCTATCGGGACGGCATGAACGGCACGAACGGCCCGGGCAGGTCAGGGATCCTTCCTTGGATGGTCTCCGCCCGCCGCCTGATCGAGGGCATGAGCGATAACGGAACTCACCACTGACATGCCGTCCCGAACACCACCTGTCGAGCCGGGCAGATTGACGACCAGCGTCGTGCCGGCCAGTCCCGCGATCCCGCGCGAGAGCATCGCGGTCGGAACCCCTGCGCTCACTCCGGCCGCCCGGATCGCCTCGCCGATTCCCGGGATCTCCCGGTCGATGATCAGGCGGGTCATCTCCGGCGTCTCGTCTCCCGGCGTCAGGCCGGTCCCGCCGGTCGTGACGATCACGTCATAGCCCGCGGCGACCGCATCCCGCAGCGCGGCCTCGACCGCCGCCCCGTCCGGGATCACCACCGGCCCGTCGGTCTCGCAGCCCGCCGCGCGCAGCAACTCGGCCAGCACCGGCCCCGAGGTGTCGGCGTAGACGCCGGCGGCTGCCCGGTTGGAGACCGTGACCGCCAGGGCGCGGATCAACTGCGGCTCCAGCGCCCGGACTTGCCGCCGGTCTTCTCGGTCACCATGACGTCGGTGATCGTGGCTGCGGGGTCGACCGCCTTGATCATGTCGATCAGCGCCAGCGCGCCCACGGTGACCGCCGTGAGCGCCTCCATCTCGACCCCGGTGCGGTCGGCGGTCCGCGCGGTCACCTCGATCACGACGCCGTCGTCGGCGACGGTCAGGCCGACCTGCACGGCGTGCAGGCCGATCGGGTGGCACAGCGGGATCAGGTCCGGCGTGCGCTTCGCGCCCTGGATGGCCGCGATCCGGGCGACGGCAAGGGCGTCGCCCTTGGGGACGGTGCCGTCGCGGAGCGCGGCGACGGCCGCCGCGGACAGCAGGACCCGGCCGGTGGCGGTGGCGCTCCGCGCCGTGACGTCCTTCGCGGACACGTCGACCATCCTGGCCTGGCCGGAGGCGTCGAGATGGGTCAGGGCCGGTCCGGGTCCGGCGGCCGGCTGGCCGGCGGCCGGCGGGTCCGCGTGCGAGCCGATCGCCTCGTCGACGGCGGCTCCGGGCGAGGAGACATCACCGGGGGCCGGGGGATCGGCGTGGGCCCCGATCGCAGTGTCTCCCGCTCGCCTCCCGGGCCCCACCCACCTCCCCGTTCCCCCTTCACCGCGCCGCCTTCCCGCGTCGCTCGTCCCTCGCTCCTCAGTCCAGGCGCCACCGCGCCCCTGCGGCTCGCTCATTTCAGCTCCAGTACCTCGACTAGTTCTCCGGCTGGCAGGCTGGTCACCGGCTCAGGGATCACGATCAGCGCGTCTGCCCTGGCCAGTGACGCGATCTGATGGGAGTTCTGCCCGGTCAGCGGCATCACGGACCCGGTACCGCGGTCAAGAATCCCCCGCAGGAACGATCTCTTGCCGTCGGGTGACGAGGCTGGCCCAGCGAGCCGGGCCTGGCGGCGTGCGCCCTGTTGAGCTGGAAGGCCCTGAAGAACACGGGCGGTCGGCGCGACAAAGAGGCAGAACGACACGAACGCCGACACGGGGTTTCCCGGCAGTGTGAAGATCGGCGTCCCGTTCGCGCCGATCAGCCCGAACCCCTGCGGCATGCCGGGCTGCATGGCCACCTTGCGGAACGTGACCGTGCCGAGCCGGGTCAGGGCGGCCTTGACGACATCGTGCTCGCCGCCCATGCTGACGCCGCCGCTGGTGACGAGCAGGTCAGAGGTCGCCGCCGCGTGCTCGATCGCGGCCAGGACGGCGGCGGGCTCGTCGCGCTGGGTCGGATACCTGGTCGTCTCGCAGCCGGCCTGCCGGGCCGCGGACGCGAGCATGTAGCTGTTCGAATCCCAGATCCGGCCGGGGACGAGCGGCGACCCCGGCTCGGCAAGCTCGTTGCCGGTCGAGATAACCGTGACCCGGGGGCGGCGCCGCACCCGTACCACGCCGTGACCGGCCGCCGCGAGCACGCCGATCTGGGCCGGGCCCAGCCTGGTGCCGCCGGGCAGCAGCAGATCGCCTGGCTTCGCGTCGTCACCGGCTCGCCGGATCGCATGCCCGGGGCCGGCCGGCTGCGTGATGACGACGGTCTGCCTGCCGTCGTCAGTCCACTCGACGGGGATGACGGCGTCGGCGCCGTCCGGCAGCAGGGCGCCGGTCATGATCTTGATGCAGTGGCCTGGCGTGAGCGTATGGGCGGTCGTGTCGCCTGCCGCGACCTCGGCGTCGACTGGCAGCGTGACCGGGTTGCCGGCGCTGGCGCCGGCGGTGTCGGCGGCGATGGCCGCGTAGCCGTCCATGGCCGAGTTGTCGAAGCCGGGCAGCGGCCACTCGGCCGTCGTATCGGCGGCCAGGACCGTCCCGTCGGCCTCCGTCAGCGGCACGTCGGTCAGCGGCAGGGGAGTGATCGCCGCGATGATCTCGTTCAGGTAGCTGTCGACCGACTGCATCGCCATGATCCCGTCCGCCTGTTCACTGCAGCCCGGATTGCCCTGCTGCCGCTCCGTCGCCGCGGCCTGCGGGCCGCGTCGCCTGCCCTGCCGAGTTACTCCAGCGTCCTGACGTACTCGCGCAGCCAGGGTACGAAATCCTCGGCCAGATCTGGCCTCGCGCACGCGAACTCGACCGTGGTCCGCAGGAAGTCCTGCTTGTTCCCGGTGTCGAAACGGCGGCCACGGAACAGGACGCCGTGCACGCCGCCGCCGTCCGCGCACGCGTCCCGGTCGGCGACGGCCAGGGTGCGCAGCGCGTCCGTCAGCTGGATCTCGCCGCCGCGGCCCGGCGGGGTCTCGCGGAGCACGGAGAAGATCGCCGGGTCGCAGACGTAGCGGCCGATCACGATCCAGTTGGACGGGGCCTCGCTCGTTTCCGGCTTCTCCACGAGGTCGGTTATGGCCACGATGTCGGGCTCGTCGGTCGGCTTGAACGCCGCGACGCCGTAGGCCGAGATCTGGTCGGCCGGAACCTCCATCAGCGCGACGATACTGCCGCCGTACCGCTGCCTGGCGGCGATCATCCGGCCGAGCAGGTCGTCGTCCGTGCTGATCAGGTCGTCGCCCAGGAGGACCGCGAAGGGCTCGTCGCCGACATGGTCGGCCGCGCAGAGCACGGCGTGACCGAGGCCGCGCGGCGAATCCTGGCGGACGTAGCGCACCTCGGCGAGCTCGGTCGGCGCGCGCACCGCGTTCAGCGCCCGGTCGTTGCCCTTGGCGGCGAGTGCCTTCTCGAGCTCGTAGGCGCGGTTGAAATGATCGGCGATCGACTCCTGGTTGTCGCCCGTGATCAGCAGCACGTCGTCTAGCCCGGCACCGGCTGCCTCCTCGACCACGTACTGGATCGCGGGCTTGTCGACGATGGGCATCATGACCTTCGGCGTGGCCTTCGTAGCCGGAAGGAACCTGGTGCCGAGGCCGGCGACAGGAACGACTGCCTTGGTGACGGCGCCTGAGTGAGCCATGCTGTAACCCTAACTAGCCTGATGGAGGCCCTCGTGGACGGCATGGCCGGAAGCGATCACGCCGCGTCGCACCGTACAGCTACCCACGGTGATCGGAGCATGCCTGAGCGACGGCTGGCGGAGCGCAAGTCCATGCTGCGCAAGGATCTCCTGGTAGCGAGGGTGGGGCTGAGCGTATCCGACCGTAAGGCGGCCGGGCGGGCATTGCGTGACACCGTGCTCGGACTGCCGGAGACCGGCATGGCCGGCACGATCGCCGCATACCTGTCGATCGGCACCGAGCCGGAGACGGCTGCGCTCGTTTTCGCGCTGTGGAAGCGCGGCAGCTACGTCCTGCTGCCCGTCCTGCGGGCCGACAACGACCTCGACTGGGCCTCCTACGAGGGACCCGACTCGCTCGCGCCCGGGCCGCACGGGCTGCTCCAGCCGATCGAGCCGGCCCGCGGCGCGGCCGCCATCAGCAGCGCCGATCTGATCATCGTTCCCGCGCTGGCAGCGGATCGCCGGGGCTACCGGCTCGGCCGCGGCGGCGGGTCCTACGACCGGGCTCTGGCCAGGGTCGGCCCCGCCGTGCCGACCATCGCGCTGCTCTACGATGGCGAGCTACTCGACGAGGTGCCGGCCGGGCCGCTTGACCAGCGGGTCCGATCGGTTGCGCAACCTACGCGAGGAATCACCAGGCTCGTCTAGCGGTTGCTAATATTTAGCAGTTGAGTGTGGCGAGTGCTAAAGCTTCTTGGGAGGACACGTGCCGACGTATCAGTACGCCTGCGCCGAGTGCGGAGATCGGCTTGAGGTGGTCCAGCGCTTCAGCGATGATCCGCTGACGGTCTGCGCTGCGTGCGGCGGCAAGCTCCGCAAGGTGTTCTCGGCGGTTGGCATCGTCTTCAAGGGATCGGGTTTCTACCGCACCGACAGCCGCAGCGGCGCGGTCAGCGGCGCGTCGGGCAACGGGAACGGCAAGTCCGGCGGTGATGGCTCGGAGGGCTCGGGCGGCACGTCGGAATCCGGCGCGAAGTCGGAGTCTGGTGCTAAGTCCGGCGGTTCGGATTCTTCTGGTTCTTCTGGCTCTGGCTCCCGCTCGTCGGGCAAGGAGTCTTCTGGCAGCAGCGCCGGGAGCGGCTCGTCGGGGAAGGGATCGACCCCGGCTGGATCAGCGGGGACCACCTCGAAGGTTGCCTGATCCGCGGTGAGCGGGCTGGCCAGCGCCGGGATGGCTGCCGTCGGCGTTATCGGCGGTTCCGGGTTCTACGAGTTCCTCGATGACGCACGCGAGATCAGCGTCGAGACCCCGTTCGGCCCGCCGAGCGATGCGCTGACCATCGGGACCGTCGCCGGACGCTCCGTTGCCTTCCTGCCCCGGCACGGCCGGGATCACCGGTACCCGCCGCACCGCATCCCCTACCTCGCCAACCTGTGGGCGCTCCGGTCGGTCGGCGTGCGGCAGGTGCTCGCGCCGAGCGCCGTCGGCTCGCTGACGGCCGCGCACGGTCCCGGCACGCTGGTCATTCCCGACCAGCTGGTGGACCGGACCACGGGACGGTCTCAGACCTACTACGCCGAGGGCGGCGCGGTCCACGTCCAGTTCGCCGACCCGTACTGCGCGGCCGGCCGCGCGGTCGCGGCTGCCACCGCCCACGCCGCTGGCTGGCCGCCGGTCACGTCGGGCACGCTCGTGGTGATCGACGGGCCGCGGTTCTCCACCCGGGCCGAGTCGCGCTGGTACGCGGCTCAGGGCTGGGCCATCGTCGGCATGACCGGGCATCCGGAGGCGGTTCTCGCCCGCGAGCTCGCGCTCTGCTACACCTCGCTGTCCCTGGTCACCGATACCGACGCGGGCGTGGACGAGGGTGAGGGCGTCACGCACGAGGAAGTCATGCGGGTCTTCGCGCAGAACGTGAGCAAGCTGCGGGGTCTGCTGATGAACGTCATCGAGAACCTGCCGGACGAGCGGGCCTGCTCCTGCCCGGCCACGCTCGACGGCCTGAAGCTGCCGATCGAGCTGCCGTAGCCGGTCGCCCGCCGGGCTGCTGTGCTGCTGGGTCACCGCGCCGGCGCGTGACGGCTGGCCAGGCCGATCAGGTTGCCTTCGCTGTCGCGAATGAAAGCCATCCACTCTTCCCATCCCGGCGCACCGAACCTTCCCTCGGTGTCGACATGAATCTGGTGCGGCTCGCCTTCGATGGTGACCCCGCTCTCGCGCAGCCGGCCGACCGTTTCGCGGACGTCGGGCACCCGCAGGTAGATCGTGGCGCTCGGGGCGGCGCTCTCGAGCAGGATGCGTACATCGCCGAAGCCGATGAACGCCAGGCCAGGCGGGTCGTAGCGGGCGAGGCGCTCGCCGCCGAGCACGGTGGTGTAGAAGGCCGTGGCGCGGTCGAGGTCCTCCGCGTGCTGCGCGACCTGGTGCAGCGTCGTCGTGTGCGTCATGCGAACCTCCAAGATACGTAGCGTCCCTATCAATTATTGGTAGGCATGCTATACATATGACGTGACTTCGAGCAAGCCCGATCTGAACGCCGCCGCCTCGGCGCTCAACTCCGGCGCGATCCACCTGCTGCGCAGTCTGGCCGCGGTCGACCGGCAGGCCGGGCTGACGCCAGCCCGGCTTTCGGCGCTCTCGGTCCTCGTGTTCGGCGGGCCGCGGACGCTAGGAGCGCTGGCGGCCGCGGAAGGCGTCGCCGGGCCGACCATGACGCGGATCGTGGACGGCCTGATCGCGGCAGGACTCGCGCAGCGGCAGCCGCATCCTGCCGACAGGCGCGCCGTGTCGATCGCCGCGACGGCGAGCGGCGACGCGCTGATGCGGGCCGCCCAGCGACGCAGGATCGATGCCCTTGTCGCCGCCGTGGCCAGCCTGCCTGCGGTCGCCCAGCGCCAGCTTGCGGGATCGGCCGGGCTGCTCGACCAGGTCGCGGCGGCCATTCGAGCCCAGTCGGCTGACCGCGCTCAGCCCGGTGGCGCGGGGCCGGAAGTCCCGGCAGGCGGTGGCGCTGGCGGCAGCGCCCGTGCGGGTCGGTCCGCCGAGCGCAAGCTAGGCCGAACACGCCTGTGAACTACGGAAGCCCCGGGTTGAGCCGGTAGGCTTGGCGATGCCCGCCTGCCAGGGTGGGCATGCCCCGATAGCTCAGTGGATAGAGCGACTGCCTCCTAAGCAGTAGGCCGCAGGTTCGAGTCCTGCTCGGGGCGCAGTTATAGCTGGTAGATGAGTTTTTTCGATATCGACTTTGATGGTATGAGTTACTGCCCATCGGCAGTCACTCATTTCGTGACGGCTCGCCCCGCCGAGCCAAACTGGGGGCCAAGGTATCTGGAACGCTGGTCCTTTGCGCCTGGGCCAGGCAGCCCGTCGCCTTATCACGCTCGCTAGTGGGCCGCCTCGCGGCGCAGGCCTTGCGGCGGTCGGCTACGGTCTGGTCATGCCAGCTGCGAGATCGGCTGCGCCCGGGGATGCGGTCGCGGCCAGGCGCATCCTTCTCACCGGCCTCGCCACGGATGCCGCGATGGCGGACCTGTTCAGCGAGCTGGAGCCGCTGCACCCGCGTAACAACACCTTTCCCGGCGAGGTCTTCCTCCGCCTGGCCGCCGACGCGCTCGCCTGGTCCGGCGTCAGCCCGGCCGATCCGCTGCCGCCGGAAGCGATGCGGGAGCGGTTCTTGCCCGAGTTCTCCGGGCGGGGCCAGGGACCGGCGCAAGCTCCAGTACGCGGTGCTGGCGGCCGCGGCGCTGTACGGCGGCGTCGAGCCGGACCTGCTCGATCAGGTCGCCTGGTGGCAGGCCGAGGACTTCTGGCAGTACGCGCTCCTCGCCGCCGTCGCCTACGTCCGCTCCGCCGCCCGCCGGGCGGCCGTGCCGGTGCGCGAAGCATGCCAGCAACTGGCCGAACAGCCAGGCCAGCAGCCCAGCTGATCAGCGCGCCCGCGAGATGCAATCTGCCCGAGTTCGACCCAGCTGTCGGCTCAGGGCGCGTGACCATGGCGGCTGGTCGACCGGCGGATTGGACGTGCGTGCACGAGTCGTTCTCAGGTCTGGCTGACCACGAACGCCTGGGTGTTGTTGGAGCCGTCGGTGTAGGCCCCGCCAGCGGCGCAGATGGGTGCGTGCGCCTGCTCTGGCGTCCCGACTGGATCGAGGTCCCGCTCGGCTTCGATCCCGATGGACACTCTGGTTCACTCGAGATGTTCATCACGATCGGCCTGGCGGCCGCGACCGTTCTGTTCTCGGGCTCGGCGTGGCGCCAGTGGCAGCGGCTTCGGCGCGAAATGACGGCACGCTGACTGATTCGCCTCAGAGCCAGATCGGGCTTGGCCGGGTTAGCTAGATGTACTCCAGGCGTCAGCCTGCCGCACGTAGCCGGGGGAGCAGGCCGGCGACCTGTTCGGCGAGGTTGGCCGGGTTCTGGCTGGCCAGGATCAACACCACCTCGGTGACTCCCACCGCACGGTACGACTCGGCCAGTTCTAGCAGTTCGTCATTCGCCTCCGCCACGCGGAGTTGCACGGAGCGGCGGATCTGCGCCGGGTCACGGCCGATCTCGGCGCACCGCTGGTCCAGTACGGCGGACACCTCGGCCACCTCTTCCGGCGAGCCCCCGGCCGCGTTCCACACATCGGCGTACCGCGCAGTGATCCGCAGGGTCCGCTGCCGGCCCGACCCGCCGATCCAGATCGGCGGGTGCGGCTGCTGCACCGGTTTCGGTTCGGCGACCGCTTCGGTGAGCTGGTAGTGCTTGCCGTCGAAGCTGGTCCGCTGCTGAGTCCACAGCGACCGGATGACCTCGCAGGCGTCCTCCAGCCAGTCCGCCCGGTCCGCCGCGGTGCCGAAAGGCAGCCCGAGCATCGTGTGCTCGTTCTCCGCCCAGCCCGCGCCGAGGCCGAACTCCAGCCTGCCTCCGGACAGGTGATCAACTGTCACCGCGGCCTTGGCCAGCACCGCCGGATGGCGGTACGTGTTGCCGGTGACCATGCAGCCGATCCGGGTCCTTGAGGTGGCGACCGCCATGCCGGCCAGCAGCGTCCAGGCTTCGAAGATCGGCCCGTCGTCGCGCGGGCCGAGGGTGGCCAGGTGGTCCATGCACCAGCAGTGGTCGAACCCTGCCTCGTCGGCGACCCGCCACACCGAGCGGAGCTGGTCGATGGTGGCGTCCTGGCTGAGCTTGAGTCCATAGCGCATGTCTGCCATGGTCCATTCCTATCCCACGGCGACCCCGACTCACGACGCGGCCGGTTCTGCCCTGTGCGCGGCTGCCCGCTGGCAGTCGCCGTCCAAGCAGAACGTGAATGCCTGTGAGCGCGCCGCTCAGCGGTCGTCTGACTCGCCCCGCTGCTGCCGGTAGATGGCGATGAACTCGTCCTGCATCTGCGGCGTCAGATCCCCGGCTGTGACGTACCCGGCGTCTACGCCATGAGGGCCGGATACAAGAGCGTAGCGCTGAATGCCGAATCCCCGGACTGGCTGACGCTGTATTTACCGGCGGCCTCTGTGACGGTTATGTGAATAACTGTGCTGGCTGCGCCCTGGGCGAGGGGCTACTTGGAACTCCGGCGCTTCCGGCTCCACACCTGACATCAGCGTACGCCCGCATCCAGGTGCGGCGCCGCTGCCGCTCACCAGCGGCCCAGGCGGACTGTCCGGCGCGTCGACCTGCTGAGCGCACGGCCTCTAGGACGTTCTCAGGGAGAGTGATCATGCACGCATGCACGCGTGTCTTCTGGCAGGGTCCGCCGCCTGCCTGCACGTCTGGTGACCGGAGCTGATCACCGCGGCGGGCGACTGCTGGTTGACGATGCGCAAGAGCGCCGCGAGCCTGCTGGCACAGTCGGCTGATAAGCCGTGACGAAGGGCCGGCTGAACCCGTCAGCGTTCTGCGGGTGGCGGTGCTCGGCCGGGTGTATGGAAGCCGTCGGCATCTTCACCGTCGGCCGCCTGGGCGGCAGGGGGCATGCTGGCTATCAGGCTCTCGTCGATGAAGCTGCGGGTGAGCTCGGCGAGGCGGTGGCGGGTGGCGTCGGGGAGGTCGCGCAGGGGCCCTTGGCCGGTGAGTACTGCCAGCCCGTGCACCGCGGACCAGATGGGGTATTCGATGCCCTCGCGGCGCCGCTGCTGGAGGACCCCGGCGTCGGCCAGTTCGTCGAGTACGGCGCGGAGATGACCCAGAGGTGTGCGCTCCTGCCCGGTCCCGCCATCGGGAGCTTCGTAGGTGTGCTGCTGCGGCAGGGCGAACGCGGTTGCGAACAGCCCCGGTTCCTGCCGGGCGAACTCCAGGTACGCCGTGCCGATCGCGTGCAGCCGGCCCAGGGCCGCGGCGGGATCGCCGTGCCTGCCGCGCACGCGGGCGACGCCAGCGGCCATGCGGTCGGCGAGCTCGCGCAATGCGGCCGCGCAGACCGCGGCGAGGAGTTCGTCACGGTCGGCGAAGTGCCGGTAGGCGGCGTTGGGTACCACGCCCACCATCCGCGTCGCCTCGCGGAGCACAACGGCGTCCGGGCCGCCGGCCCGAGCCAGCTCGAGCCCCGCGGTGACGAGGCCGGCGCGGACCGCGCCTCGCGGCCGCCGCGCCTGGTGCATCTCCGCTGCTGATCGGCTGTCCGTCACGATCACAGGCTATCAAAAGTGGACAGCGTCCACTTACGACGAGGGGAGGCTCCCGATGAGCAGGACAAGCAGGGCGGGTTTGCCGCGGCAGGATCAGGCATTCGTGACGGCGGCGGAGTGGTTCGCGGGCGGACAGCGGATCGGCTACGACCCGGGCTCCGCACGCGTGCTGACCGAGCAGGAGGCCGCCGCGCCCCCCAGCGGCCTGCGGGTCTTCGAGCGCGTCGCGGCTGCGGCGCCGGACGCGGACGAGGACACCGTGTGGCTCACGATGCTGCCCGGCTTCCCGGACGGCTGAATCGAAAATCGGTCGGTCAGCGGGCAGGCGGCAGCACCCGGCGGAGCGTCAGCGGAGCCGGGTTGTTAGCGGGTGCGGCGGCGGTGTGAGGGTGGCTTGCCGCGGGGCGTGTCAGGCG
>Ga0307374_10007003_pt1 | contig 17386 bp, 14 predicted proteins | sample OX3MG_FD_202532 | JGI IMG/M metagenome (GOLD analysis project Ga0307374, IMG submission 202532) | Soil microbial communities from Risofladan, Vaasa, Finland - OX-3 | ecosystem: Environmental > Terrestrial > Soil > Coastal area > Acid sulfate soil | place: Finland: Risofladan, Vaasa | collected... | reverse complement strand
CGGCGTGGGGCTTGCCCAGGCCGCCTTCGACGATGCTATCCGCTATGCCCAGAAGCGCTACGCCTTTGGCAAGCCTATCTTTGAACACCAGGCCCAGCAGCTCCGCCTCGCCGAGATGGCGATGAAGATCCGTGCCGGGCGCCTCCTCACCCTCGATGCGGCGCGCAAGAAGGACTCTGGCGCCCGCAGCGACCTCGATGCGGGTATCGCCAAGCTCTATTCAACGGAGATGTGCCAGGAGGTCGTCCTCGATGCACTCCGCATCCACGGCGGAGTCGGATATAGCAAGGATCTCCCGCTCGAACGCTACTATCGCGACGCACCCTTGATGGTGATCGCGGAGGGCACGAGCGACATCCAGAAGACGGTCATCGCCCGCCAGATCGTCAAGGACTATCCCGTTTAACACGTCCGGATTCACGAATTTCGCTGCAGGAGACCACAGATGACGACCTACGATGGACGCGACCGGTTTGGCCGGTACTTCGAGGAATTCGAAGTTGGCGACGTCTATAAGCACTGGCCGAGCAAGACCATCACCGAATCGGAAGACCACCTCTTCTGCGACATCACCATGAATCACCACCCGCTTCATTCGGACCGCTGGTATGCCGAAGAAGAGACGCAATTCAAGCAAAATGTCGTGGTGGGCAATTTCGTATATTCACTCGTGCTCGGCATGAGCGTGCCCGACGTCTCCGGCAAGGCCATCGCAAACCTCGAGATTGAGTCCCTCAAGCACTCAAAACCCACTTTCCACGGCGACACCATCCGGGCCGAGACCGTGGTCCTCGAAAAGAAGGAGACATCCAGCGGAGACCGCGGGATCGTCACCGTCGAGACGCGCGGGGTGAACCAGCGCGGTGAAGAGGTCTGCTACTTCCGCCGTAAGGTGATGGTCCCGAAGCGGCCCACCTAATTCCCGGTCGCCTGGGCGCTGATGCCGACGAGCGTGACACGCATACGCTCCTCGGCGAAGCGCAGCTTGAGGCGCCGCCGATACTCCGCTTCGACTCCCCAGCGTGCCGCCGGCCGGATGTCGCCGATGACGTCAAGCCGCACCACGGTTTCGCTTACCGCGGTCTGCGCCGCCACGGACGGGGTAACCAGCATGTCGGCGCCGAAGGTCTCCAGCAGCGCACTGCCCAGTTCGTTGGCTATCTGCACGGCCCGCTCCAAATCATGGAAGGGTGCGTCGATGGTGACGTGCAGGCGCCGCAGCGACGGTGTCCGGTTCACCGCGACGGTGATTGAGCTGTTGGGGATGCTATGCACGTTCCCGTCGCCATCGCGGAGGACCGTCCGGCGCGGGTTTATTTCGACGACCGTGCCCGTCGCACCGGCCACGGTCACCAGGTCCCCGACGCCGTACTGATCCTCAATCAGGATGAACATCCCATTCAGCACATCCCGCACGAGCGTCTGGGCACCAAGGCCAAGGGCGATGCCCACCACGCCGACTCCGGCAATCAAAGCGGAGACATTGAGCCCGACTTCTGCCAGCAAGAGCCCGGCGCCCAGGAACAGCAGGAAGATCCCGAATCCCCAGTGCAGCGTCGCGGCAAGCGTGTCGGCGCGGCGCTGGACCGCCAGTGGGTCCTCCTGCCGGACCCGCGCCGCCCGGGCAACGGCACGCAGCAGCAGGCGGCTCACGATGCGTCGAAAGACCACTTCGAACGCGATGAGGACGATGATGATGAACGCGATGCGTGTGCCGTGCTCGGCGATCACCGTGCTCCGCGCCGAAAACCATTGACGCCAGGCGCTCCAACTCGCGACATCGAAAAGGAACAGAGCGGCGGAGGTCACTCGGCGACCAGCTTCGCGTAGCTCTGGAGCAAGCGCTTGGGGCCGGCCGTGTCGAAGTCCACGTGGACGTCGACATCGCTGCCGTTGGCAGCAACCGCAGTGACCGTACCGGCGCCGAATTTGGGATGGACCACGCGGTCTCCCGCCGACCACGCGGCATTTTCGGCCGGGAGCTGCGTCTGTTGCCACGACGGGGCGAGCGCCGATTCCAGGTAGCCTCGGGGCGTGCTGCTCCCCAGCGTCCGCTTCAGCTCGTCGGGGATGTCGGAGAGGAATCGGGAAGCCGGGTTGGCAGCCTGCACGCCGAAGGAGAAGCGCCGATAGGCGCGGGTGAGATAGAGCGAATCCATCGCCCGCGTGATGCCAACATAGGCAAGCCGCCGCTCTTCTTCCATCTGGCGGGGGTCATCGAACGAGCGCATGTGCGGGAGCACACCCTCTTCCATGCCGGAGATAAATACCACGGGAAACTCGAGGCCCTTTGCGGTGTGCAGGGTGATAAGTGTGACAGCGTCTTTTTCGCCGTCGAGCTCGTCCACATCGGCGACGAGCGCCACCCCCTGGAGGAAGGTCGCGAGGTCCGTCTCAGTGCCGCCCACGCCATCGTATTCGCCCATCACTTCGCGCAGCTGGAGCACGTTTTCCATGCGTTCCTCCGCCTCCGGGTCGTGGTCCTGCAGGTTTCGAATGTAGCCGGTCGCGTTGAGGACCTCGTCGAGCAGCGTCTGGAGGGGCTCCCCCTGCCGTTCGCGCAGGGCCGTGACCATTTCTACGAAGCCCTGGACAGCCCCGGCCGACCGTCCGCTTATCCCTGTTACGCCAAGGCCACGAGCAACACGTTCGCATGCCTCCCAGAGGGAGCCCCCGAGCGCTCGGACGTGCTCCTGCAGCCGCCGGATCGTGCGGTCACCAATTCCCCGCCCCGGGACATTGATGATGCGCAGGAGGCTGGCCTCGTCGTTCTGATTCTGGATAAGTCGCAGGTAGGCGACGAGGTCCTTCACCTCCCGGCGCTGGTAGAAGCGCACCCCACCAATTAACCGGTAGGGGATTCGATGACGCACCAGCGCCTCCTCCACGGGACGGGACTGGGCATTCGTGCGGAACATCACGGCGATGTCTCGATAGCGCCGGCCGGCGTTGACGAGCCCGGCCGCCTCAACGGCGATCGTTTCTGCCTCGTCTTCGTCGTTGTATGCCTCATAGGTGGTGATGAGGTCTCCACCTTCGCGGGCCGTGAAGAGGTGCCGCGGGCGCCGCCCACCGTTGTGGGCGATGACGGCGTCCGCCGCCGCCAGGATCGCGGGGGTCGAGCGGTAGTTCTCCTCGAGCAAAAAGACGGCGCAGCCCGCGAAGTCGCGCTCGAAGTATTCAACGTTGCGGACGTCGGCGGAGCGCCAGGAGTAGATGCTCTGGTCGGGGTCGCCCACGACGGCGATATTGCCATGGACCGAGGAAAGCTGGCACGCAAGCCGGTATTGGACGGGGTTTGTGTCCTGGAACTCATCCACGAGCACATGCCGGTAGCGCCCGGCGTACTTTTCCAGGGCGGGGCCGGATTCCTCGAACAGGCGCACGGCCTGGAGCAGCAGGTCGTCGAAATCGAGCGCATCGTTGGCCCGGAGGGCATGGTCATAGCGGGTGTAGGCTCGCGCAACCACCTCGCCAAAGTAGTCCTTCACCTGCGCCGCGAAGACAGCGGGAACTATTAGCTCGCTTTTGGCGTTGGAAATAGCAGACAGTACGCTGCGCGGGCTGAACCGCCGGGGGTCGACGTGGATCTCTTCCAGCACCCGCTTCATCAGGCCCACCTGGTCGCCGTCGTCGTAGATGACGAAGGCGGGGTTGATGCCGACGTCCTTGCCGTCGGTGCGGAGCCAGCGCGCACACATGGCATGGAAAGTGCCCATGTGCAGCGCTGCCGCGTCGTCGCCAAGCAAGCGTCCGGCGCGTTCGCGCATCTCCTTCGCGGCCTTGTTCGTGAATGTGACCGCAAGGATGCGCCACGGCGCGATGCGTCGTTCCCGCACAAGGTGGGCGACGCGATGCGTGATGACGCGTGTCTTACCGCTGCCGGGCCCGGCGAGGATGAGCATCGCGCCCTCCCCATAGGTGACGGCAGCCAGCTGCTGCGGGTTCAGTCCTTCAAGGATCGGGGGAAGCTCAACGGGAGGCGCCTCGGACGTCACCGCGTCAGTCTACCATCGCGAAGGAAACTGCTAAAGGACTTGAGCCATTCACAAAGCCTCGACGATGGGGCAGTGTTATAGTGAAATTGAGGTCAACCACGGTGCGCGCACGGGCGGCCGGGGGTGAGGAGTAGCCGGCATGTTCCTTCTTTCATGGCCGGGCGGCGATTGGCAAACCACGGCCAAGCTGGCAGCCGGCCTATTGCTGGTCTACCTCGGGGCAATCTGGCTCACGCTCATTTTTTGGACATATCGCGACATCCGCCAGCGCAGCCGCGACCCGGTGTTGCAAACGGTCGCGGTGCTGCTCGTGCTCGTCTTCTTCCTCCCGGGCCACTGGATCTATCTGATTGTCCGCCCGCGTTACACACTCACGGAGCTGTACGAGCGTTCGCTGGAAGAAGAAGCGCTGTTGCAAGAACTCGAAGACCAAAAGGCTTGCCCGGCCTGCAAACGCCGCGTCCAGGATGAGTTCCTTGTCTGCCCTTCCTGCCGCACGCAACTGAAAGAGCCGTGCCGGTCGTGTCAGCGACCGCTGAGCTACGCCTGGGTGGCCTGCCCTTATTGTGGCTTTGAGAAGGCACCGAGAGAGAACCTCGGTGCGCGCCCCGCTCGGGCGATGCCCACCCGGCCGCTGCAAGAAGTGTCCCGCGCGCCCAGGCCCGCCGCTCCTGCAGCGGCCACCCAGCCCACGCAGGCTACTCGTGTCACGCGGCCGAACCCAGGTGCCCGCGACCCGTTTGCGCCGCGCAGCAACCCCCGCTCCGCCGGAGAAGATAGCCCGGTGATCGGAGAATAGGGCTCACGCATGGATGCAACAGTGGAAGCGCTTGGCAACGTCCCGGTGTTCGCACCAGACGCGACGAAGACGCTTCTTGGCACGACGTGGGAGGGGCGCCCCGTACTCCTCGCGATGATCCGCCACTTCGGCTGAATATTCTGCAAAGAGCAGGTCGCGCAGTTGCGCGATTTCGTTCCCCGCATCCACGCCGCGGGCGCGGAGCTCATCATTCTGGGCAATGGATCGCCGGAGCAGGCTCGCTGGTTCGTGGACGACTACGCCGTCCAGACTCCCGTGTTCACCGACCCGGCGCTTGTATCACACCGCATCGTCGGCGCTCGGCGGCCGCTGTTCCTCGACCCACGCACACTCGCCCGTGGCGCAGTCGCCATGCGCAAAGGCTTTCGGCAGACAAAGACAATGGGTTCGGCGATGCAGCTCGGCGGCGTCTTTGTGATCACCTCCGACGGGCTCATGCCCTATCGCTACCTCAGCCGCTTCGCGGGTGACCACCCGGACCCCGAGGATGCGGTCCGAGCGCTCGAAGCGGCGGCCGCAGCGCCAGCCTGACCCTCAAAGAAGCCGCCCGGCGCGGTCAGCTGTCGAGCGCCTCGAACAGCCCGGACCCTTCGAGCAGCGCAGCCATCCGGTCCAATTTGCGTTCGCCCTGAAAGCGCGTCCGATCGAAGATGCCTTCAAGGGCGATGACCGTATTCTCGGTGTCGGTGCGGGACAACATCACCGGGACACCCTTCGCTGTGGCGGCGTCGAAGAGGTAGTCGGAGGGACGGCGGCCACCGGTGAGGATCAGGCAGGCCGGCTCCGCCTGCATAGCCGCGAGGTGCATGTCCGTCTTATCGAAGCGCACGACCACGGCCTTGGATTCGAAGCGCCGGAAGTAGGGTTGCCCCGCATCCGATGAGATCGGGGCGATGACGAGGTGGTCACAGGTTGGGTCGCCGCCGTCGCCCACCACCAGCACTTCTGCGCTCAGCGCCGCACGCGCGTCGGAAACGCTGAAGCCTGCCAGGCAACGATCTTCGTTCAGTTGGATGATCGGCGTCGCGCCGCCAGCCGGCGGGCCTGCGCTGCGGCGCACGTTGGTGACAACGACAGCAGCGGGCACGATCCCATCGGGGAGCCGGGCCGGGGCCGAGCCGCGAGCCACGAAAACGACCTTCGCTCCCGCGACGGCAGCACCAGCGATGTCAGTCTCGGCGACCACGAGGCTGTCGCCACTCGGGTCCGTTAGGGGCGCAGGCTCGGAGGCGCTCCCGGGGGCGAACTCCAGCGTGGCGAAGTAACTGGCATCCTCCGTAGCGCGCCCCGGGCCGGCTCCGCGGACGAGGCGCACAGGGCGACCCAGGTAGGCATAGTGGCGTGCGATGGCTGCAGCCACGCCCGTCTTGCCTTCGCCCACGGAACTCGAGGTCACGATAATCAGAGACACGGAAACGCTCCGGGCGATAGGCCGCCGAACGCGATTGTGCCGAACCGGCGGAGTCCCGGCAAGGAGATCGCATCCTGCAAGCACCGCGGGAAGCGCGGCAGCTTGGTACCATGTCGCCAATGAGCATCTCTCGGCGCGTCTCCGTCGAACGTCAGCGGCTGCATTTCGCCGCTGCCCACATGGCCACATTTGCCGGGGCCTGCGAGCCGCTGCACGGCCACAACTACCAGGTCATGGTCGAACTCGAAGGTGAACTAACAGACGACTCCTGGGTCTGGGACTTTTCGGACCTGAAACTTGTCACGCGCGAGCTGTGCGAGCAGCTCGACCATAGATTTCTCCTCCAGCGCACAAGCCGCGTCCTCAGCATCAACGAGACCTCCGATTCCTGGGAAGTCAGCTTCGCCGATAGGCGCTACGTGTTCCCGCGTGCGGATGTCGCCGTGCTCCCCATCGACAACACGACCGCGGAGCGCCTGGCGGAGTGGTTCGCGGAGGGGCTGCGCGCCTACTTCGAGACGCAACGCGGCGCGCTGATCCACGCAATCAGCGTTGGCATCGAGGAGATGCCGGGTCAGGCTGGCTGGTATCGCGAAGTGAGAGACGACGACAGTCGACATTGATGGCGGCGAAGCAGTCTAACCCACGCAAGCCGCGCAAAGCCCGGTCACACTCATCGACGACGAACGAGGCGAGAATTGCTGTGTCGCCGCAGCCCGCGCGATGAGCAGCTCGATTTCCGGGTCGCCGATCAGGACATCGCTGATCCCGCCGCATGCACTGCATACGAGGTTCAGGTGGGGAGCCGCCACGGGGCCGTAGCGGGCTCCGTCCGGCGTTTCCAACCGCTCGATAAGGCCGGCCGCCGCCAACACGGCGAGGTTGTTATAGACCGTGGCCCGGCTGAGGGTCGGGAACTGCTCGCAAACCCGGCGGTGCAGGTCCTCGGCCGAGACGTGGTTTTCGGTGGCTCCGAGGATCGCTCCGAGCAGCGCCAGCCGCTGGGTCGTCGCAGCAAGCCCACGCTCCGCCAGCTGCGACAGCAGTGTGTTGGTATCCGGCCGGCCAGTCTTCAAGTCATCCAGTTCGGCAACCCTCGAGCGCGCGGCACGACATGCGCACGGGCTCTGGTTTAAGTATCGATCTAGACTGACTTTCAGTCACGATCTAGTATCAACCGAAGGGTTGCAATGGTGGCAGGCGAGCACCGGGACAGACGAAGCGGGCCCACTCCGCGGCGCAACCCGCTGCCTGTGAGGACGGCCACCGCCGACCAGGACTTGCCACGGGAAAGGCGCGGGCGCCGGCGGGCGATTTCGAGGTCGTCCCGGATGGCAGCCGGTGTGCGAAGGTGGAGGCACATCGGCGAACCCGGTCCAGAATTACGTTGCGCTGCATCCGGCAAATAGCCAGAAGGAGAATCTAAATGAGCCCGTCGAACCAGGACTGGTGGCCGAACCAATTGAACCTGAGGGTTCTCCACCAGAACTCTCCGCTGTCAGACCCTTTGGGCGAGGACTTCAACTACGCCGAGGAGTTCAAGAGACTTGACCTGGATGCCCTGAAGAAGGACCTCCGCGATTTGATGACGACGTCCCAGGACTGGTGGCCGGCTGACTACGGCCACTACGGCCCACTTTTCATCCGTATGGCGTGGCACGGCGCCGGCACATACCGCATCGGCGACGGTCGCGGCGGCGCCGGAGCCGGACTGCAGCGTTTCGCGCCCGTCAATAGCTGGCCCGACAACGTGAACCTCGACAAGGCGCGCCGACTGCTCTGGCCGGTGAAGCAAAAGTATGGTCGCAAGGTCTCCTGGGCAGACCTCATGATTCTCGCCGGCAATGTCGCGCTGGAGTCGATGGGCTTCAAGACGTTCGGCTTCGGCGGCGGGCGCAAGGATGCCTGGGAGCCCGACGCCAGCGACTGGGGGACCGAGAAGACGTGGCTTGGAGACGAGCGTTATAGCGGCGACCGGGAACTGGCGAACCCGCTTGCCGCCGTCCAGATGGGCCTGATCTATGTCAACCCGGAAGGGCCGAACGGCATCCCGAGCGCGCTTGCTGCGGCGCGGGACATCCGGGAGACGTTCCGCCGCATGGCCATGAACGACGAAGAGACGGTCGCGCTTATCGCCGGCGGGCACACGTTCGGCAAGACTCACGGTGCGGCTGCTGCAAGCCATGTCGGCCCCGAACCCGAGGCTGCCCCCCTCCAGGAGATGGGCCTCGGCTGGAAGAACAGCTACGGCTCTGGCAATGGTGACGACACCATCACCAGCGGGCTGGAAGGCGCCTGGACTCCCACCCCGGTGACCTGGGACAACAGTTTCTTCGAGACATTGTTTGGCTACGAGTGGGACCTGACCAAGAGCCCGGCTGGTGCCTGGCAGTGGGTCCCGACAAGCCCCGCGGCGGCGGGCACCGTGCCGGATCCCCACGACCCCTCGAAGAGGCACACCCCGGTGATGCTGACGACAGACCTCGCCCTGCGGATGGATCCGACCTATGAGCCGATATCAAGGCGCTTCTACGAGCACCCCGACGAGCTCGCCGACGCCTTCGCTCGCGCGTGGTTCAAGCTCACCCACCGCGACATGGGCCCGCGTGCACGGTATCTGGGCCCGGAAGTGCCGGAGGAAGAACTGATCTGGCAGGACCCGATCCCCTCGGTGAACCACGCGCTGATTGGCGGCGAGGACGTCACCGCGCTCAAGGCCAGGATCCTGGCCTCGGGACTTTCGGTTTCGGCACTGGTGTACACCGCATGGTCGTCGGCTTCGACGTTCCGCGGCTCAGACAAGCGGGGCGGCGCCAACGGTGCGCGCATTCGCCTCGCGCCACAGAAGGACTGGGCGGCCAACCAGCCCACGCAGCTGGCGAAGGTGCTGCAAACCCTGGAGAGCATCCAGCACGAATTCAACGCCGCGCAGCCGGGCGGCAAGAAAATCTCCCTGGCTGACTTGATCGTGCTCGGCGGCTGCGCCGCCGTGGAGGCAGCGGCGAAGAAGGCCGGCGTTGCGGTGACGGTGCCCTTCACGCCGGGACGCATGGACGCCTCGCAAGCGCAGACCGACGTGGAATCGTTCGCCGTGCTCGAGCCCAGGGCCGATGGCTTCCGAAACTATGTCCAGGGCAAATCGACGGTACCGGCGGAGGCGCTGCTGATCGACAAGGCGCAGCTGCTGACGCTGACAGCGCCGGAGATGACCGTCCTTGTGGGCGGTATGCGTGTCCTGAACGCGAATTACGCCAACTCCGCGCTCGGCGTATTCACCACCCAGCCCGAGACGCTGACCACCGACTTCTTCGTGAACCTGCTCGACATGGGCCTGCAGTGGCAGCCGACTTCGGACGCTGAGGAGACCTTCGAGGGCCGCGACCGAAAGACGGGCGAGCTCAAGTGGACCGGCAGCCGCGTCGACCTCGTTTTCGGTTCGAACTCCCAGCTCCGTGCGCTCGCGGAGTTCTACGCGAGCGACGACTCGCAACAGAAATTCGTGCGCGACTTCGTTGCCGCGTGGGACAAGGTGATGAATCTCGACCGCTTCGACCTGTCCTGATCTCAGAGGTGTCGCGGGGATTGGCGAAGGCATGGGCGCCCGCGAGAGGTGGCGGCATCAGCAACCGGCAACGAGAGGGCGCGGACTGCTCGCAGGAGCAGTTCGCGCCCTCTCGTGAGTTACAGCCGCCCGGCCGGCCCTTCACGGCTCTGGTATCATGAGAGCCGTGCTTTAGCCGCACGCGTGCAGGTGGTGTTATGGGACAGCTCGACTGGGACAAGGCGATCAACGAGATCCTCGCCGAAAAGATGGCCTGCCAGGCATGCGGGGCCCTGGGCGACGAGATGATCGTTGGCTACACACGCAACGCCGAGGCTGCTGAGTTCGCCCAGCGCTGCAAGGAATGCATCGATAAGTCGGACTGCGATGCCCGCAAGCTGGTCGTGGTCTGCGAAGCATGCGCCCGCAAATACCGGGTGAACGGCCAGGCGATGGACGAAGCGGGCATGATGTCCATCCTCCTCGACGAGTGCCGCCACAACCTGGATGAATCCATCGATTACCTCGCGGGCTACTGGAAGGAAGAGGTCGAGGTCGAATACGACGACATGGTCCGTGGCCTGGAGGACGTCGATCCCGAGCTGTTCAAAGAAGAAGATGGCTGGCGGCGGCAGCTCGAAGAGGAGTACATGCAGCTCCACCGCTGGTTCCGCGACCACAATGTCCCCGTGCCGGATCCCGGCTGGCGCAGCCAGTATGTCGAGGACGTCATCGCCCTGGGCTACGACACACTGCTCGGCGACTGAGGCCTGCGTGTGTTCCCCGTAAGCGGGGTCGATTGATATACTCGGGTGCGAAAGCGGAAGTAGCTCAGTGGCAGAGCGCCTCCTTGCCAAGGAGGAGGTCGCGAGTTCGACCCTCGTCTTCCGCTCCAATGCATCATCACGAAGGGCCCGCTCAGCGGGCCTTTGGTTCGTACCAGCGGCGGGCCGGTGAGCCGCACGGGCGATGTATGATGGCCGGGGTGCGAAGGCGCCCCAGTCCGGAAAGGGCCGAAGTGGCGGAATGGCAGACGCGGCGGTCTCAAACACCGCTGGGGCGACCCATGTGGGTTCGAATCCCACCTTCGGCACGTCAGTCTAGCGTGGAGAGCGGCCTCGCAACGAACGTCTTCGCCCGACGCAGTCCACCTTGCCGAGTGGTGTAACGGTAGCACACGGGTCTTTGGAGCCTTTGGTCGGGGTTCGAATCCCTGCTCGGCAACCACCAGATTCAATCCTCCCGATAACGGCGTGGATTCGGCTTAACAGCCCCTAGTTCGTGACCACAGGACTGCTCTCCTCTTGCCTCTCCGTCCATGCGTCGCCCAATGCACGAAGACAGGCTGAAACGCGTTTCAGAGACCACAGGCTTTTCGGTCCTGTCGTCTCTCGGTCTAGGCCATCACTGTCTCTGCTGCCGATGGTAGGGCCCAAAAGGCTCCGCCAACGAGGACCAAAGGTCCGCTCCACCCGGCACGGTGTCCGCCAAGATCGTAGTAGAGTCGAGCGCGGGAGTAATTGCCATGAATGTGCCTCGAATGCGCAGTTCCCAACTCGTCATCGGGGCGAAGTACCTCGCCGCCATTCTCATCGTTGCACTGGCGGCAGTGAGTATCGTCGCGGGAGCGTCGGCACAGTCGCCCGTCAGTCCATCGCCGACTCCCATGCCGCAAACACCGGTTCCTCCTGCGACGCTCCCTCCTTGCACAAAGCCGGCCCTCGATGCGGCGAATCCATTGCGCGTCTACTATCGGTGCAACGACGATCCGCAGCCGCCGCCACCGTCGAGTTCGGCGCAGCCGAGCCTTGAGGGCGCGCGCCATATCAGCGGCGCCGAGGCGCTCCGGCACGAATTGCCGGCGACGGCGTTCCTCGCGGGAGACGATTACCCGGGCTTCGAGTTACAGTCCGCGGTCGGGGATGTCCGTGCCGACGGCGCGTTTTTCGCCGTGGTTGCCTATTCGACTGCCGACGGGCGGGCGGCCCTCACCCTGCAATCGTGGACGCGGGCCGGCGACTTCCTGATCGTCGTGCCCGGCCAAAGCCCTGTGACATTGACTCGTCAAACTACGATCGCCGGCCTGCATGCCCTGATGATGGTGCCGACGGACGCGGTGTTCATGCGCCAAGGCGACCGCCGATTCATCTGGACGACCGGCGACCGCATCTACTCCTTGCTCGCGCAGAACTTCAGCGGCGACGATGCGCCTCTGTTGGCTGTGGCTGAGCGCCTCGCGAAGCGCTACCAGACAGTCCCGAAAGCTCCGGCAACGGGCAACGCCGCGTCATCGGGTGAGGCGGGAAGCCCTCCGTTCATTCGGCTGGCTGTGCCCGCAGGCATCGCTCTTCTGCTTCTAGCGGGGCTTCTTGCCCTGAGCGAAGCACGCTCACGCGGCGCAGGCGAGCATCGCAAGTAGACAACCCCGGCCTCGGGAGCGAGGTGGCCCCGTGGGCCTTCGTGGCACAGGAAGGCACCGGTCGACCATCGGCGAATCAAGCCAAGCCGGGCGCGCTACAAATCCATCAACGGGGTTGCGACGGCGAGAACGGGACGGCGGGTGCAGCGAGGGCCACCGCAAGTGGGGGCTGTCGGCCGCAGAAGTGCCCCTGGGGCAAGGCACCTGATAGAGTCCTGTGGTCTTCCACGGGCGGCCGTGACGACAGGACTGGTGGTTTTGATTGCCGTTTGGGCAATGCCTGACAGCTTTGGTGAGGCAAGTTTGGTCGCTTTTCCCGAACAGGGAGCTTTGGAGCCTTTGGTCGGGGTTCGAATCCCTGCTCGGCAACCACGCAAGCTAGAGTCGCCATAATGTGGCCGGAGAGCCAACCAAAGGACTCGTCGGCGCACGTGGGACTTTTCTCGGCATCGCCAGTTCTCGTCCCAGTCCTTTGTTCGGGTTGCCGCGCGTTCGACCCAGAATCTTGGTGACCGGACTCCCAGGCCTTTGCTCGGGCCCGTAGATGGGCGGGCAGACGTATGCGGGCCGCAAGCGCGCTGAAGGCGAACATGCGTGCCTTCATGCCGGCGAGCGACATCCGCCCGGAGGACCGCACCGATGGCCGAGCCGCACGCCTCCGATGCGCACTACTGTCAGAACTGGCGACCGTGGACCCGCCCCGTGCTAGATTCCGGGGGCGTGGAGGAAATGGTGACGATACCAGAGCGGCCAACGTCTCGAGCTCTGCCTGTGCTCGAACAGCCGCGGCGTCCGCTCGTGTGGCTGCCGCTGGGGGGGCTGCTGTCCGCGACGCTGGTGATGTACCTGCCCGCGTTGCGCTCTCCTTTTGTCACTGACGACTACATACTCTTGCGGGCCTCGCGTGATATGGGCTTCGGCGCGTTCCTGAAGAGCGCGGCGGTGCCCTGGGCCGACCCGGGCAAGCTTGAACTCAGCCAGCACTATTGGCGGCCGCTGTCGTTTCTCACTTTTCGAGCGCTGTATGCAGTGTTCGGTACGCACCCACTGCCGTACCACCTCTTTCAGTTCGGAGTCCACTGCGCAAGCGTCGTGCTCGTCTACTTCCTCGCCCTCCGACTAACACGCACGAGATTGGCGGCCACTGTTGGGGGAGTGGTGATGGCGCTCGACCCGGCGGGCCTTGAATCGATCGGCTGGATCTCCGCGTTGAACAGCGCCGCTCTGCCCGCCGCGCTCGGCGCATGGCTGGCCTTTATCTCTGCAACCCGCGAGCCAGGGCGTTTCGATTGGCGGTGGATGGCGCTGTCGCTCTTGCTAGAAGCGTCGGCGTTTGGCTACCGCGAGACTGTTGTGGTGATCATCGTTGCGATGCTGCTCTGGTATGTCGGCTGCGAGCGCGCTGGCCACCTCACCGAGCGTGCGACGTGGAAAGCCGCGGCTCCGCCCGCGCTGTTGGCCGCCGGCTTCGCAATCTGGCTCCGGGTCGCGCCAGGCGGTGGCAATTCTCTCGAGAGCTTCGATGGGAACACTGCGCACGTTTTTTGGTTCTACGTGCGCCAGGTGGTGCCCGTGACACCGATCGACGCCCAGTCGCCTCTCGCCTGGGCACAGCGTTGCGCGGGAGTGGCGTTGCTTGTGCTGCCGATCGTGGCTCTGGCGAGGCGCCACTGGCTGGTCGCCGCTCTCTCTGCGGGGCTGCTGGCGGCGCTCGTGCCCTACTCGGTGTACAACCTGGGCTACGGCCCGCGGTATTACTACTTCCCCACGGCAGTGCTCGCTCTGCTGGCGGCGGCGGTCGTGGCGGAAGTGGAACAGTCTCTGCCCGTGGCACGCCGCTGGGCGGCCATGGTGGCGCCTCTCGCCATCGGTCTCGTGCTTATTGGCGGAGCGGTCTATGGACACGGCCGCGTGCACAGATGGACGCGCGATAACCCGGACGTCCAGCAGCGATGGCTCTCTGAACTCCAGGCCCAGTACGCATCGCTGCCACCGCAGGGCGCGCTCTGGGCGGTGAACACGCCATTCCCGCTCACACTGTTCGAGGGGTCATCCATCCCCCCGGCGCTGGACTTCATATACGGCAACGGTCCACACCCCGTGCGGCTCATCGATGTCGATCACATTGGCTTTGCGCGCGGTGTGATGGGACCGAATGACCGGATGTTTCAATATGTTCCGTAGGGCGCGAGTCACAACCTTCAGTTCCGTTCGGCAAGCGAAAGCCGGAGGTGCAAGATGTGGAGCGGACACGCCCCGGCCCAGTCGGCGGCAACACCACATTGCCGCCGACTGGGCCGGGGCGTGCGGGCCAAAGGACCGTATATTGCGATGTGTTCAGTAGGCGATGATCGTAGAGTTCGAACGGCGAAGACGATGTGTTGAGCCGTTCGCTCTCGGGCCTCCCCAGGGGCCATACCAGAGGATTGTACGCAGTCATGTCGGGGGCAGGTGATGGACGAGACGCAATCAAGTGAGGTGCGCCGAGGGCTGCTGCAGCGGAAATCGACTCGGCGGGCGCTGCTGGCCGGGACGGCAACGATCGCGGCCGCAGGGACGGCGGCGGCAGTCATCGGGATCTCGCAGCAGGGGGGAGGCAGCGGCGGCAGTAGCCCGGCGCAGAACAGGGGGACACCGGGCGCCAGGACGTCGCCGACGGCGGTGCCGACGGTCGATCCAAAGCAACCGATTGATGACCCGAAGCGGCGTGCGGCCCATCTCCTGCGACGCGCCGGGTTTGGCGGGACGCTCGCGCAGATCGAGGAGTTCTCGAAGCTCAGCCGCGAGGAAGCGGCCGACCGGCTCATCAACTATGAGAGTACCGACAACTCCGCACTCGACGAAATCATCACGAAGGCAAACTTCAACCTGTACGCCGGGCGACAGGCCGACATCACTCGGTGGTGGATGACGAGGATGGTCTACACCGCCCGCCCCCTCGAAGAACGGATGACGCTGATCTGGCACGGGTTGCTGACGAGCCAGATGAGCAAGATCGGGCTCACCATGACCAAGCTCATGTGGATGCAGAACGAGCTGTACCGGAAGTACGCCCTGCCAACGTACGACGACCTGATCAAGGCGGTGAGCCGCGACGGGGCGATGCTCATCTACCTCGACAACAACGTCAGCACGAACCGGCAACCGAACGAGAACTACGCCCGCGAACTCATGGAGCTGTTCACGCTGGGGGTTGGGAACTACACCGAGGACGACGTGCGCGAGAGCGCGCGGGCATTCACAGGCTGGCGCATCCTTCCCCGCGCAACTGGCAATACAGACCTCGCGACCTACAACCCACAGTTCACACTCGTCGCCCGAGACCATGACAACGGCCAGAAGACGTTCCTCGGGCAGACGGGGAACTTCGGCGGCGACGACATCATCGACATCATCATGAAACAGCCGGCGGCGGGGCGATTCATCACGACGCGGCTGTTCACCGAGTTCGCGAACTTCAACCCCGAGCCGGAGACGATCGGGCGGCTGGTAGGCGTTTGGGACAGCTCGGGGCACGACATCAAAGCGATCGTGCGGGCAATACTGGTGAGCGATGAGTTCTACTCGGAGGCTTCGTACCGGGGGCTCGTGCGCAGCCCGGTGGAGTTCATGGTTGGGGCGATGCGCGGACTGGAGCTGAAGCCGACGGCGCAGGGCATACGACCGGTGGCGAACAAGCTGATCCAGGGGATGGGTCAGGTGCTATTCGAGCCACCGAATGTAGCGGGGTGGCCGGGCGGCAGCGCATGGCTCTCATCGGGTACGTTCTTCGCACGCGTGAACTTCCTTGATCAGTTCCTGCTGAGTGCGCCGCCTCGCGACGCCCCGGCACAGACACTGCCCGCGCTGGCGAACGCCTCCACCGCTGAAGACACGGTTACCGCGGCGCTCAGCGTCTTCGTCGATAACAACGTGCCAGACGCGACGCGGCAGGCGATTATCGAGCATGCGAAGACGATTTCGAACCCAAGCGACCGCGCCGCCGCTGTCGCCTACCTCGTGCTCGCCAGCCCCGAGTACCAGCTCACCTAGAGGAGAGAGCCATGCTTTCGCGAAGAGACTTTGTGAAGGGGGGCGTCGCCCTGGTCAGCATCGGCACGACGGCACAATCGCTGCTGAAGGGCTCGATAGCGTTCGCTGCACAGAACCCGGACTACGTGAACCTGGCCAACAACAGCAAGATCCTCGTGCTGGTGCAACTCGCCGGCGGGAACGACGGGCTGAACACGGTGATCCCGGTGGGGGATTCGACGTACCACTCGGTGCGATCAGCGATCGGGTTCGCGGATGCCGACATCCTCCCGCTGGATGGCGGGCTCGGGCTCGCGCCGCAACTCAAGGGCCTGAAAGCGTTGTGGGACCAGGGACGGCTCGCCGTCGTGCGCGGCGTGGGCTACCCGGATCAGAACTACAGCCACTTCAAGTCGATGGCGATCTGGCAGGCTGGCGATCCTGAGCTGAAGATGCAGGACGGGTGGCTGGGGCGGACGCTCGACCAGATGGAGTCGCAGCAGCACGACCCGTTCCTCGGGTTCAACATCGGTGGTTCGACCCCGCCGGAGCTACGCGCCGAAAAGGTGACGATCCCTTCGGTGCAGGATCCCGCGGACTACGGCTTCGCTGTCGCTGGGAAGGTGGCCGACGGCAGTGATGCCCGGACGTCGACTCTGATGAAGCTGTACGAACAGTATCCCGCGGCATCGCCGTACGGCGTGCTGCTGGAGACGACGGTGGCGAGCGCGGTGAGCAGCGCGAAGCAGCTGGCGACCGCGGGGGCTTCGTACAAACCGGCGGCGACCTACCCATCGACCTCGTTCGGGTCCGGTATTTCCGTGATGGCTGAGGCGATCGTGGGGAACCTGGGGATGCGGGTGGGGCACATCACGCTCGGCGGGTTCGACACGCATTCGAAAGAGGTGAACGACCATGCGCGACTGATGACGGAGTTGGACGAGGGATTGACAGCCTTCTACCAGGACCTCGCGGCGCAGGGCCGTGCGGACGACGTTCTCGTGCTGACATGGAGCGAGTTCGGGCGGCGCGTGCAGGAAAATGCGAACGGCGGGACAGATCACGGCTCCGCGAGCATGATGTTCGCGTTGGGCAATGGCGTGAAGAAGGGGTTCTACGGCGATCAGCCGAGCCTGACGAAGCTGATCGACAACGGGAACCTGAGCTTCACGACCGACTTCCGTTC